>CETV01031539.1_pt1 | contig 16048 bp, 16 predicted proteins | sample 531451 | NCBI WGS metagenome assembly CETV01 (sample SAMEA2623155, study PRJEB7988) | marine metagenome | isolation source: saline water (ENVO:00002010), including | reverse complement strand
TGGTTTTTCTTCTTGATTAATTAAATTATCACTCTTAATAAGACCGGCACTCTCTCTTATTGCAAACTCAATTTTATCAGAAATATCTGGGTTTTCTTCTAAAAATACTTTTGCATTTTCTCGACCTTGACCCATGCGTTCGTTCTCATATGAGTACCAGGTTCCAGATTTCTCAACAATTCCAGCCTCAACACCCAAATCAATAATCTCACCCTTCTTTGAAATACCTTTTCCATACATGATATCAAACTCAATAGTTTTAAAAGGTGGTGCCACCTTATTTTTAACAACCTTTACTCGGGTTTGATTCCCAACAATCTGTTCACGGTCTTTTATGGCTCCTATTCGTCGTATATCAATTCTGATAGTTGAATAAAATTTAAGCGCATTTCCACCGGTGGTTGTTTCTGGACTTCCAAACATTACCCCTATTTTCATACGTATTTGGTTTATAAATATGATCATACAATTTGATTTTGAAATTGATCCTGTTAGTTTTCTCATGGCTTGGCTCATCAACCTTGCTTGTAGACCTGGTAAGCTGTCGCCCATTTCCCCATCAAGTTCAGCTTTTGGCGTTAGAGCAGCAACCGAATCAATAACGATGACATCGACAGCGCCTGAACGTATTAAAGTATCAGTAATTTCTAGAGCCTGTTCTCCATTATCAGGTTGTGAAATGAGAAGTTCTTCAATATTAACTCCAAGATTTCGAGCATATATTGGATCTAAAGCATGTTCAGCATCAATAAAACTGCATACACCGCCTTGTTTCTGAGCCTCTGCAAGGGCGTGTAAGGCTAAAGTAGTCTTTCCTGAGCTTTCTGGTCCATAAATCTCAATAACCCTGCCTCTTGGGAAACCTCCAATACCAAGACCAATATCTAGCCCTAACGACCCAGTAGAAATAGATGAAATCTCAGCAATCGCATCTCCCGAGCCCAGTTTCATTATTGATCCCTTACCAAACTGTTTTTCAATCTGACTAAGTGCGGCTTCTAGGGATTTTGATCTTTCCATACTATTATCCTTAACAACTTTTAACGATTTATTCATTTTTCTACTCCATTTATATACAGGTCAACTAATTAATTTGTACTACTTTTGTTCTATTTTTGCAATAAAAATAAGTTATTGAATTATATATATAAATATAATATTGTTCTCTTTATAGTCTTTTTATTGAGTATTTTTTAAAAAAAAAAATCGAATCGATAATTACAATCAATCGTCGCGATAAATTTTCTCTTTTCTTTCGTGAACTTCTTGGGCATCAATAGATAATGTAGCTATTGGACGAGCAATCAGACGCTTTAGACTGATAGGTTCTCCCGTTTCTTCACAATAGCCGTAACTTCCATCATCTATTCGAGACAAAGCAGCGTCAATTTTGGAGATCAGCTTTCTATGTCTGTCTCTCGATCTTAATTCAAGAGAACGGTCTGCTTCTGATGAAGCTCTATCGGAAATATCGGAAAAATTGGAGGTTTCGTCCTGAAGATTATTCAATGTTTCCTTAGTTTCGTGAATAATATCATTGCGCCAATCATTAAGCCTTCTTCTAAAAAATTCCTTTTGCTTGGCACTCATAAAAAGATCTCTCTCTGATGGTGTGTAGTTTTTTGGTAAACGCGTAGCCATATTTAACCTTTCTAGAAATTGGGGTATTAAAACAAAAAACCAATAATCGCAATAGTTATTATAAATAAACATTGTTGAAATTTGAAAATTTGGCGATTAGATTGTCGTAGCTTATTACATAAATATAACGAAAAGGTGAAAAATGCGATTTGAGGGTACAAAAAATTATATAGCAACCAAAGATCTTAGAATAGCTGTGAATGCGTCAATAAGTTTAGAAAGGCCACTTCTTGTTAAGGGGGAGCCCGGCACTGGTAAGACTGTGCTAGCTGAAGAGATTTCTAAAGCTCTTGATATGCCAATAATTACTTGGCATATAAAATCAACAACTAAAGCACAACAAGGTTTATACGAATATGACGCTATCACTAGGTTAAGGGACTCTCAACTCGGGGATGAGAGAGTAAAAGATGTCAAAAACTACATAAAAAAAGGTAAGCTTTGGGACGCTTTTACTGCTAATGAAAGACCTATTTTGCTTATTGATGAAATTGATAAAGCAGATATTGAGTTTCCAAACGATTTACTGCAAGAGCTCGACAGAATGGAGTTTTATGTATACGAAACCAATGAAACAATTGTTGCAGAAAAACGACCAGTAGTCATTATCACTTCAAATAATGAAAAAGAGCTTCCAGATGCATTCTTAAGAAGGTGTTTTTTTCATTACATTGCTTTCCCTGATAATGAAACTATGAAAAAAATTGTTGATGTTCATTATCCGGATATAAAATCAAAACTTGTTTCTGAATCTTTAAAAGTTTTTTATCAGTTAAGAGAAGTCCCTGGATTAAAGAAAAAACCTTCGACGTCCGAGTTGCTTGATTGGTTAAAATTGTTAATGAATGAAGATATCACCCCTGAAATGCTAAGAGAGAAAAATACTAAAAATTTAATTCCTCCTTTACACGGCGCCCTTTTGAAAAATGAACAAGATGTTCATTTATTTGAAAGACTTGCATTTCTTGCCAGAAGGGAAAATAATCAGAATTAAAGATGTTTGTTAATTTTTTTCAAGAATTAAAGGAAGCTAATTTGCCTGTCACCCTAAGGGAGTACTTAACTCTCTTAGAGGCTCTTGAGGCTGGAATACCTAATAGAAATGTAGAAGACTTTTACTACCTATCAAGATCGACGCTTGTTAAAGACGAAAGAAATCTTGATAAATTTGATAGAGTTTTCGGTCATATCTTTAAAGGACTAGAAAATATTGAAGAGGATGAATTAGCTGAAATACCGGAGGAATGGTTAAAATCTCTTAATGAAAAATTCTTAACGGAAGAAGAAAAAAAACAGATAGAAGCCATGGGTGGATGGGAGAAATTAATGGAAGAGTTAAAAAAACGACTCGAAGAACAAGAAAAAAGACATGAAGGTGGTTCAAAGTGGATTGGAACTGGGGGAACATCTCCTTATGGAGCCGATGGTTATAATCCTGAGGGTATAAGAATAGGGCAAAAAGAAAATAGGAATTTTAAAGCCGTTAAGGTGTGGGATAAAAGAGAATTTAAGAATCTTGATTCCGAGGTAGAAATAGGCGTTAGAAATATAAAACTTGCTTTAAGAAGATTAAGAAAATTTGCTAGAGAAGGTGCTGCTGATACGCTGGATCTTCCTGATACTATCAAAAATACTGCTAACAAAGGATATCTTGACATATCTTTGATTCCCGAAAGAAGAAACAATGTAAAAGTTTTGTTATTTTTTGATGTTGGAGGGTCTATGGACCCACATGTCCGCTTATGCGAAGAATTATTTTCTGCTGCTAGAACAGAGTTTAAGAATATGGAAAATTTTTATTTCCACAATTGCTTATATGAATATGTGTGGAAAGATAATAGAAGAAGACATAGAGAAAGGATAGATACTTGGGATATTTTGCATAAATATTCCTCGGACTACAAGATCATTTTTGTAGGAGATGCCTCTATGTCCCCTTACGAAATTACTTATTCAGGCGGTAGTGTTGAGCATTGGAACGAAGAAGCAGGAGGTATTTGGTTAGAAAGAATTAACAATATTTACCACAATGCAATATGGATTAATCCTGTCGAAGAAAAACATTGGGAATTTATCCCTTCTTCACAAATTATTAATCAAGTATTTTATGACAGAATGTATCCATTAACCCTTGAAGGTCTTGATAATGCTATGAAAGAATTAAGTAGGAAAAAATAATCATGATTAAAAAATTTATATTCGTTCTTTGTTTCTTTGTTGTTGCTTGCGCAACGCCCCTGACAAAAGAAGAAAAAGCAGAAATAATAGAAAATATTGATCACGAAGAATGTATTGAGTTAAAATTTGTTGAAGGTACTGAGGCTTATGGTGGTTGTCGTTTAACCTTAAAATCAATAAGAGCACAAAATAAGACTACTGCGGCTATAAAAAGAAACGGTCTTGACAATAGATTTTGTCACAGATGGTATTGCTGGTAAAATTATAAAACTCCAAGCTTCTTCTTCAAATCAGTACTTGAGGTAGTATACTGAAAAGTAATTTTCTTATCTGGATAGACGTATGAGTGTGCTTTCTGGGCCATTAGAGCGGCTTCGTGGAACCCACATAAAATTAATTTAAGTTTTCCAGGATAGGTATTGATATCTCCAATAGCAAAAATTCCTTTTTGGTCTGTTTCAAATTTTTCAGTATCAACAGAAACTAGGTTTTCATTAAGATTGATGCCCCAATTTGCAACTGGCCCCAGTTTCATTGTGAGCCCAAAGAAAGGTAAAATAGTGTCACAATCTATTTTAATTTCATTCTCTCCTTGACTACAAACCACACTATCTAAAACACCATCCTTACCATTTAAAGACTTTACTTGACCCAAATGAAATTTGATTTTGTTTTCTGAAATGAGTGAAGATACTTTGTTTACTGTTTCAGGGGATGCTCGGAATTCTTCTCTCCTGTGTATAAGCGTCACTGAATCGGCATCATCGTTTAGTGTTATTGCCCAGTCCAGAGCTGAATCTCCGCCACCAACAATAACTATATTTTTTCCTTCAAATTTTTTTCTGTCACGAATTGAATAAAAAACTGATTTATTTTCGTATTCACTTATACCTTTAATGTGTGGTTTCTTGGGTTGAAAACTTCCTCCCCCAGCAGCAATAACGACAACTTTTGAGAGAAAGGTTTTTCCTGTATCAGTTTTGGTTTTCCATAGATCCTCTCCTTCATTTTCTAACTCAGTAATCATACTAGACAAGTGAAAATTAGGTTTAAAAGGATTGATCTGCTTTATAAGAAGCTCCACCAATTCATTTCCCATGACGACAGGCATTCCGGGAATATCGTAAATGGGCTTATCAGGGTACAATTCAGCACATTGCCCGCCGGGTTTGTCAAGGATATCAACGACCTCACATTTTATGTCTAAAAGACCAAGCTCGAAAACCGAGAATAATCCAACAGGTCCTGATCCTATTACAACAGCATCAGTTTCTATTATTTGAGAATTCATCTAATTAAAATTGCTTTTCTGGTAAACGAACGATCAAACCATTCAATTCATCTGAAACCTTAATTTGACATGATAAGCGACTTTGATCAGAAACTTCGAAAGCAAAATCCAACATATCCTGTTCCATGGTTTCACTTTTTCCTGTTTTATCAACCCATTTTTCGTCGACATAAACATGACAGGTTGCACAGGCACAGGCTCCGCCACAATCAGCGTCTATTCCTGGAACATTGTTCTGTATAGCGCTTTCCATAATAGTTTTACCATTTTCCGCTTCGACTACATGCTCTGTTCCGTCAAATTCTATATAGGTAATTTTAGCCATATTACTATAAATCCAATTAGTCCCTTTTCTTCATAACCAAAATAAATTATGCAAATGATTAATTCTAAATATTTACAACTTTTATCAAGATCATTACAACTCTGACATACACAATTTATAATAAAAATGAAAATAAAATATGAGCAAAAGAAATTCTATCAAAGACTTAGATAATAGATCCTTACGGATATTAATGCCAAGCTATAGGAGTCATCCCTACACTGGCGGACAAGGCATCTATATGAGATTGGTTACAAAGGCCATGATAGGTTTAGGTCATTCGGTGGAAGTCCTTTCAGGTCAACCTTATCCCATTCTTGATGAAGGCGTAGGTTTAACTAAACTTCCGTCATTAGATTTATACTCCTATGAAAAACCTTTAGATTCTTTTAATTTTAATTTATTTAAAGATTGGATCAACCTTTATGAATGGTTTAGCCATCTAACTGGAGGTTTTTCTGAGCCCTATACTTTTGGTGAAAGAATGGCAAGATGGGGAAAGAATAATTACTCTAATTATGATGTAGTGCACGATAATCAAACTCTTGCTTGGGGCTTGCTAAAACTAAAAAATATGGGACTGCCGGTTGTAGGCACAATACACCACCCAATAACAATGGATAAGAGGATAGATATTCAGCATGCTAAAAGTATTTCCTTAAAAATATTAAAGTGGAGATGGTACAGCTTCTTAAATATGCAGATTAAGGTAGCTAGAAAGCTTGATCCTATTATTGTTGTTTCAGAAAATACCAGAAAAGATCTGGTTAAAGATTTTAAAATTGACCCAAAAAAGACAAGAAAAGTTTTACACGGCATTGATCACGAAACTTTTAAACCAATTAAAAATATTGCTAGAGAAAAGAACAGACTTATAACCACAGCAAGCGCAGATGTCCCTCTCAAGGGGCTAATTTATTTGATAAGAGCATATGATACACTTTTGAAAGAATTTCCGGATTTGAATCTCACAGTTATTGGAAGGCTAAGGGAAGGACCAACTTCAGAAGAATTGGAAAAAAGAGGAATTAAAGAAAAGGTAAAGTTTGTAACCGACCTATCAGGAGAAGAAATAGCAGAACTTTATGCTAGATCAACTATTGCTGTTTCTCCATCTGTTTATGAAGGCTTCGGTTTTCCTGCCGGTGAAGCAATGTCATGCGGCATACCTCTGGTTGCAACCAACGGCGGATCTCTTCCAGAAGTTGTGGGTGATGCAGGCATTATTGTACAACATTCAAACCCTGGATCACTTGTTAATGCCTTAAAAGACCTCCTTAACTCTCCTGAGAAACAAAAAGAGTTATCTTACAAAGGTAGGAAAAGGGTTCTAGAACGTTTCACCTGGAAAAGAGCCGCAAAAGAATTGGTAGAAGTTTACAAAGAGGCAATTATTAATGCTAACGGTTGATTTAGAGAAATTGAACATTCAAGATGGTTCAACCGTCCTTGATTTAGGTTGTGGAAAAGGTCGGCATCTTCATCGCCTCTATTATTATAGAAAATGTCACGTTGTTGGGCTCGATTTATCCTTAAATGAGCTGAAAACAACATACCAGGGTTTTGAAAAATATCCGGATGTAAATGAAGAAGAAGAAAGAAGATTTGATCTTATGGCCGGAGATGCTCTGCGTTTACCCTTCAAAGACAAGATCTTTGACAATTTAATTTGTTCTGAAGTTCTTGAACATATTTCCGATTACGATGCTGTAATAAAAGAAATCCATAGAATAACAAAACCTGGAGCAAAAATAGGAATATCAGTTCCAAGGTGGTTACCAGAGAAACTATGTTGGTATTTATCTGATGAATATCATAACGAACCGGGTGGTCACGTGCATATTTTTAAGTATAAGGCTTTGAAGAATACATTCATTAGAAATGGCTTCAAATACTGTGGAAAAGAACATAAACATGGACTACACAGCCCCTACTGGTGGTTAAAATGTATTGTAGGCACAAAGAATGAAAAAAATTTTTTTGTAAACACCTACAGAAAATTCTTGGAATGGGACATATTAAAAAGACCCTTATTAACAAGATTTCTAGAAAAGATCTTTGATCCTTTGATAGGAAAATCATTGGTTATATATCTGGAAAAAAAATAATGATGATAAGAATAATTGGAAAAGATAAACAAAAAAACTACTTCCAAGGGGCATTGGATAGGATTAGAAATCTTCAAGATAAAGACGGATCAATTCCTTGGTTTGAAAATGGGTCTTTTGATGCCTGGAATCATTTGGAAAGCCTTATGGCTCTTAATATATTTAATTATGAAAAAGAGGTTAAACTCGGTTTTAATTACTTAAGAAATAATCAACAAGAAGATGGTTCTTGGCTAGGAGAGCTAGGGAGTACTTTAGAAATCGAAGAAAATGACGGTACTTTTGTAAAAAGAGAAGAAAAGAAAAAAAGCTTTACCAGAGACACTAATTTTACAGCCTATATTGCAACAGCAGTTTGGCATAATTTTCTATTAAATGGGTCGTTAGACGAGTTAAATTACAACTGGAGTATGGTTGAGTGTGCAATTAACTTTGTTTTACTTAATCAATCTAAGGAGGGTTCAATAAGATGGGCCGCCGAAAGCCCTGAGGCGACTGAAGATGATGCCCTCATCACCGGATGCTGTTCAATCTTTAAGAGCTTGATTAGTGCTATTAATTGCGCGCGCGCATTAAATAAAGACACAAAAACTTGGGAAGAATCATTAGGAAAACTTAAAGAGGCTATAATCTATAAACCTCACCTTTTTGACAAAACATGGGAATCAAAAAAAAGATTCTCCATGGATTGGTATTATCCAGTTTTATGTGGGGTAATTACAGGTCGAGAAGCTGAAAAAAGGATTTCTGAAAAATGGAACGATTTTGTTGTAGAAGAAATAGGTTGTCTTTGTGTTTCAGATCAACCATGGGTTACAATAGCCGAAACTGCAGAACTTGCCATTACCCTAGCAAAAACAGGAAATCAAGATAAAGCCTATGAATTATTATCATGGATAGAGAAATGCCGAGATAAAGATGGTGCCTACTGGATGGGAAGACAATATAGTGAGAATGTATTCTGGCCTGCAGAAAAACCTGGTTGGACATCTGCTGCTGTTATATTAGCTACAGATGCTTTATCAGGATTTAGCTTGGGTTCAGAAATTTTTTTAAAAGATGATTTAATCTAGCTTCCTGAGAACTCTTAAGGATTTCTCTATTCTCTCTTCAGAAAAATGGCCTTCCAATATAGCTCTTTTGTAGATTTCGTAAGGAGGTCTACCCCCATCTTGAGGATTAGGAAAAACGTCATGAATAGCCAAGATTCCTCCTTTAATAATTTTTGTGTTCCAGTTCTTATAATCGTTCTCTGCTGCATCGATTGTATGTCCTCCGTCAATAAAAATCATCGAAAGAGGTGTTTGCCAATATTTAGCTGCAAGAGAGGAATCGCACACTATTGGAATAACTGTATCCAACAAACCAGCATTTCTTATATTTTTTAAAAATTCTGGAAAGGAATTTATTCTTCCAGTGTCTTCATCATAAAGATCTTCATCATGATATTCCCAACCAACTTGATTTTCTTCTGATCCCATATGGTGATCGACAGAATAAATACAACTTTCGTTTTCTTTACAAGCCATCGCTAAATAAATAGTGGACTTTCCACAATAAGAGCCGATTTCTAAAATGGGTCCGGACTTTGATACTTCCAATGCTACTTCAAAGAGACACTGACCTTCGTCAGGATCCATAAAACCTTTTATCTTTTCAAAGTTCAATGGGAGTTTCAAAATAGTCTCTATCCGTTGTTAATCTTTTCTTGGTATCTAGTATATTCCATCTTAACGACATTAGCTAAGAGATAAACTCCTATGAGGTTAGGAATTGCCATCAAAAACAATGCTGAATCGGAAAGATCAATAACTTTTTCCAAATCAAGAGAGGAGCCTATAACGGCAAAAATACAGAAAACAATTTTGTAAATTAATTCTGCTGATCTTACTTCTCCAAATATGAAAGTGACAGCTTTTACCCCATAATATGACCATGAGATAGCTGTAGAAAAAGCAAAAAGGACAGCTACAAAAGCTAACACATAAGGAAACCAAGGAAGAACCGAACCAAAAGCTTCTGATGTCAATCGCGCTCCCTCAATGCCCTCTTGGCCAGAGAAAACCCCTGTAACAATGATCACAAGAGCTGTCATAGTGCATATTACGACTGTGTCGATGAAGGGCTCCAAAAGAGAAACGATACCCTCTGTCGAAGGCTCATCAGTTTTAACGGCTGAATGAGCGATAGGTGCGGATCCAATGCCTGCTTCATTAGAGAAGACCGCCCTTCTAAAACCCAAAATTAAGACCCCCATAAATCCTCCTGTTACACCTTCGGGTGAAAATGCTCCAACAAAAATAGAGGAAACAGCAGCTGGAATATGCTCCAAATTGACTACTAAAATAACTAAAGCCGATAAAATATATATTATAGCCATAGAAGGAACGAGCTTAGACGTAACAGAAGCTATTCTTTTTATACCACCAATGATAACAAAGCCAATGAGGACTGCAAATACCAATCCATATACCCATGAATTTTGATCCAAGAAACCACCTTGGCCTCCAGAAATATAAACCAAGAGATCTAGGGATTGATTAACCTGGAACATATTCCCACCTCCAAGGGAAGCAAAGATGCAAAAGATTGCAAATGTGTACGCTAAAAATTTTCCTATTATTGGAAGTCCTTTTTCTCGAAGTCCTTCAGAAAGATAATACATTGCTCCACCAGACACACTTCCATCAGTATTTATTTTTCTATATTTAACCCCCAAAGTGCATTCACAGAACTTTAAAGACATGCCGAGCAAACCAGAGAGTATCATCCAGAAAGTAGCTCCCGGTCCTCCTAAAGAAATGGCAACCGCTACTCCTCCTATGTTTCCAAGTCCAACTGTTCCCGAAAGAGCTGTCGATAGAGCCCTAAAATGAGAAACTTCCCCTGTCGAAGAAGGATCAGAAAATTTTCCACGAACCAAATCGAGTGAATGTTTAAATGCCGTAAAATTGATAAAACGGAAATACAAAGTGCAGAAAACTCCTCCTATAATTAACCATATTACAATTAGTTCTACGTTAGCTTTTCCCATAGGCAGAGCATAAAAGACAATCTGAGATACAACCCTTGAGGTGGGTGCAAGGAATTCATTAATACGTTCATCAATTCCCGCATAAAGGTTAACGGGTATTAAAGATAAAATGCTAACAAAAATAGATTTCCATTTACAGCTGTTCATTAGGCTCTCCAAATCTGTTAGATTAATAAAAGGATAGTATTTATTATAAAAATAATTACAAACTATTTAGAGTTATTTTTTGATTGGAAAAAAAATGGGATCACTCCAGCTAAATTCCTTGATAAAGCAATTTGGAAAAAATACTGATGGTCGTATTGCCGTCAATGGCATTTCACTAGAAGTAACTCAAGGAGAAATGGTGGGCATAATTGGGAAGTCTGGTGCAGGAAAATCTACATTACTAAGAATGATCAACAGACTGGTTGAACCCACTAGTGGTTCGATTTCATTTGATGGTACTGATGTAACATCGCTCAAAGGAAAAGCTTTAAAAAAATGGCGCTCAGAATGCGCCATGATTTTTCAGCAATTTCATCTTATTGATAGGCTTGATGTATTGACCAATGTTCTTACGGGGACTTTAGGAAGAAGATATAATATATTGAATCTATTAAAGATTTTTCCTAAAGAAGAGAAAATAAATGCTCTTAAAGCCCTTCACAAGCTTGATCTCTTGGGTAAGGCCCTACAACGTGTTGAGACATTGTCCGGCGGTGAGCAACAACGGGTGGCAATAGCTAGGGCCTTGATGCAAAAACCAAAAATCCTTTTGGCCGATGAGCCTATTTCTTCTCTCGATCCTAAGAACTCAAAAATTGTGATGGATGACATTAAAAAAATTAATAATGAGGAGGGAATAACAGTTATATGTAACCTCCACTCCTTGGAGGTAGCCAAACAATACAGCAAAAGACTTATTGGATTGTCTGAAGGAAAGATTGTATTTGATGGACCACCAGAAAATCTTACTCAAGAATTATCCCAAGAACTGTACGATTTGGAAAATGAATAACATTCTAGAAAATTATTCAAAAAACTACTCTGAACAAATTAAGAAAAGACGTTTCTGGAATATTTTTATCGTTTTAGGATTATTTGTTGCAATCCTTATCTCCTCTTCAATAATTGATTTGAACATGACAAGAATAACTTCCGGAATTCCACGTCTTGGAGATTATATTGCGAAGATACTTCCTAATCTTGACACAAATTTACTTTTTGCTAATTCGCAGATAGAGGGTTCAGTTCCTTATTGGTATTTTAATTTTAAGAAATACATAGTTCTCCTTTATGAGACGTTTAATATGGCTGTGCTTTCTACCCTCTTTGGGTTCGTTTTTGCATTATTACTCAGTTTTTTCTCCGCAAGGAATATTACTCCTAACGTGTTGAGTTTTTTTTTCGTGAAAAGGTTTTTAGAATTTCTAAGGGGAGTCCCCGAAATTATTTTTGCTATTTTATTTGTTTGGGCTTTGGGTGTAGGTCCACTTGCCGGAATTATAGCTATGACGATTCACACAACCGGAGCCTTAGGTAAGTTATTCTCGGAAGTCCATGAGAATGCAGAACTAAAATCTTGTGAAGCTATTCGATCAGCTGGAGGTGGATGGGTTCCCGAAATGCGTTATGGGGTTCTACCTCAGGTCCTGCCTAATATTATTTCTTATGCTCTTTTACGATTTGAAATTAACATCCGAGCCTCAACTGTAATTGGGTTTGTTGGTGCTGGAGGAATAGGTCAGGAATTGTATCTGGTGATAAATTTTAACTATTACGAAGAAGTCAGCGCTATCATTTTATTAATTATTCTGACAGTAATTACTATCGATATAACCTCGGGCGCTTTACGACAAAGAATTATTAAGGGTACTCATGACTAATAAAGATATTATTTCCCTCTGCCCTCAAGCTTTTCTTCCTTTTTGGAGGCGTTCTCCCGTTACTTTCATATTAGTAATATTAAGTATTATTTATCTTGGTTTTGCCATTCATTTTTTTGGTTTTTCTCTCTCCAAGATTCTTGAGGGATTTGCCAATATGAAACCTATTCTGGTTGCAATGTTCACGTGGCAAGATTTTTCAACTTGGAATTTTCCTGGAATTTTTGACGGCTTAGTGCAAACGCTTGCTATGGCTTTTTTGGGAACATTTTTTGCAACCCTAGTCTGTATCCCTATTAGCTTTCTTACATCAAAAAAGGTTTTTCGTTTTACCCTTTTGAGATTTTTTATAAAACGCATTCTTGATATGATTAGAGGTGTGGACATTCTTATCTGGGCCATAATTTATGTTCGGGCTTTTGGTCTCGGTCCACTTGCTGGATTGTTGTCGATTTTTACGGCAGATGTTGGAACGTTAGGAAAACTTTTCTCGGAAGCTACAGATAACGCTGATACAAAACAGATAGAAGGTATAGAGTCATCAGGTTCAAATAAAATATCGGTTATCCGTTTCGGTGTTGTTCCACAAATCATTCCAATCTTCATTTCCCAAAGTCTTTATTTTTTTGAATCCAACACCCGATCGGCCGTGATTCTCGGTGTTGTTGGCGCTGGAGGAATCGGGCTTCAGTTGACAGAAAGAATGAAGGCCCAGTACTGGGATCAGGCCCTATTCATCATCGTTCTTATTCTTATTATGGTCACTATCATTGATACGCTTTCAAGAGCTATTCGAAAAAGGATTATTGATGAATAAATTTTTTAACGAATCGAAATATTTTTTTAAAATAGGTTTTCCCATGTTGGGATCACAACTCTCCTATATGATCATGTTCACCACAGATACTATTGTTGCGGGGCGAGCAGGGGCAGAGGAGTTAGCAGGAGTTGTTATTGCTAATGCCTTTTTGAATCCAGTCTACATGTTTATGGCAGGAATAATCTTTTCCGTCATACCTATTGTCGCCCATCTTAACGGAGCGCAACGTTACAGAGAAATTGGCGTAAAAATCCGAGAAATTTTTTGGCTGGCGCTCTTTTTAGGATTTCTCTTGTTAATCTTTGGTTTTTTTGGAAGCAATCTCCTCAGATTTTTTCCCATAGAGGAAGGAATTATTTCCATCTCCATTGCTTACCTCAAGGCGGTTTCGATAGGAATGTTTTTCTATCTCATGTTCCGTCTATTAAGTTCATATAGTGAGGGGTTAACCTTAACTCTTCCCGTTTTCTATGTTGTCTTCATTGGAGCGCTTCTAAACATTCCCCTGGATGTCATCTTCGTTTATGGGTATTTTGGCCTCCCCGCCATGGGGGGTGTCGGATGCGGATATGCAACCTCAATAATATCCGTATTGATGTTCATCTCCATAGCCTGTGTTGTTCTGCTTTCAAAGCCCTATCAGAAGATTAGATTGCTTGAAAAATTTACAGGACCATCAAAAGAAACGTCACTTGAGGTTTTGAAGCTTGGTGTCCCTATTGGTTTTGGAATATTTGCTGAAATGAGTATGTATGCCGGTGCAGCTATTATCCTTGGGTCATTAGGCGAAATCGTTGTGTCCGGGCATGCTGTTGCTCTGAACATTGCAAGCGTTGTCTTTATGTTACCTCTTGCCATTGGTCTTGCCGCTTCCACTCGTGTAGGAAACCTTCTGGGAGAAGAAAGGTTTGCCGACGCACGGTACTCATCATTTGTTTCTGTTGGTCTTTGTTTCTTTGGTGCTCTTTTCAATATGACATTTCTTATTCTATTGGGAGATTACTTTATTTCTCTCTACACAACCGATGTGCTTGTCTTTGGTGTCGCCAGTCAACTTCTAATTTATGCTGCAATCTTTCAGATTCCTGACGGTATTGGAATGGGTAGCCTAGGCGCGCTCAGGGGTTATAAGGACACTTTCATGACAATGGTTTTCCTTGTGATTTCCTACTGGGTCTTTGCTATTCCCTTTGGGTATTTCCTCACCTATTACGGGATCAATGAGCCCATGGGTGCCAACGGCATGTGGATAAGCATGATTTTAGGTCTTGTGATTTTCGCGATGCTTATTTCGTATCGTTTACGAAATATATCCTTGGTCTTTATACGGAAGATTGCTCAATAAAATAAATCAGGACTGTGACTTGTCTCTATGCTGATGTCGGAAGCTACCCGATAGTATAGATTACTTTAAATTCAAATTTTATATAGCCAGTTCTGAAATTTATTATCCCTTCCACCAATAACTTCCTGAAAACGCGTTTTTAAAAGTTCTGTCACTTTTCCAATCTTTCCATCTCCGACAGGATTCCCATCAATTTTGATAACGGGACACACCAGATGCGAGGAAGATGTTACGAATACCTCTCTAGCCTCCTCAAGATCTTTTAAAGGGACACGTCCAATATTTGTCTCAATACCTTCATCTTGTGTTATTTCCAAAATGCTCATTCGGGTAATTCCATGTAAGACGTAATCCTCATGAGCTGTCATCAATATTCCTTTAGCATTAACTATAAAAACATTGGAGGTTGGTGCCTCTGTCACATAACCGTCTTCATCGGTAAGGATAATCTCGTCATACCCTTGTTTCCTCGCTTCCCATTTTGCCATCATTGGAGAAGTGTAGTTGGCAGCAATCTTAACCTGCGGTGCTATGATATCGGAACGTCTCTGATGGCGGACCTTTTCAACCCATACACTTAACTCGGCTGAACTGTGAAACGGTTGAGAGTTCTTGGCAATAATGTCTTCCTGGGGCTCATAAGCCGCAATAGCAACCGTTGTGAAAGGGTCTTGGGGAACAACATCAATCTCCACAGAGGCAATATAGACACTAATTTTTACAAATTTGCTTCCTGGATTCACCCGAACAGTATCAATAATCGCGTCCCTTATATTTTCCTTGGTATAAGTGATGGGAATTCCAGCGATTTCACAGGATTTAAAGAGTCTTTCGGTATGCTTGTTTATTCGAAAAACGAAAACGCCATTATTATTTTCGAAAATAGGTATAAACCCAAAAATTAATGAACCTCTCTGATGCGAATGTGATAAAATATGGACTTTTGCGTCATTCCATTCCACATAATCGCCATTTACCCAAATTTTTCTCATCATAATTTCCTTTTCTTAAAGAATTACTTTCTAGTTTCTTATAGTAAACTAAAATAACGCATGTTTGAAATTTTGATAAATTCCTGGATCGCAATTGGCGTTATTACGTTTATTGTTCTTCTGGTTGTAAGCGCACCTTATGGAAGACACGCAAGATCTGGTTGGGGGCCAAAGATTCCAAAAAGATTGGGTTGGATTCTTATGGAAACACCTGCCCTTTATATGATGTGGATCTATTATTTTCTTTTCAACGGATTTGAAAATCCTGTACTTATTGTTTTTCTTTTCTTGTGGTCCATTCATTACACCAATCGAAGTATTGTTTGGCCGTTATTGATAGAAAATAGAGGTTCTATGCCATTTCTAGTGGCGTTGATGGTATTCTTTTTCAACGTCATGAACACTTTTCTTCATGGTTACTGGTTTTTTCTTCTGGACAAAACCTA
>CETV01063034.1_pt1 | contig 16054 bp, 12 predicted proteins | sample 531451 | NCBI WGS metagenome assembly CETV01 (sample SAMEA2623155, study PRJEB7988) | marine metagenome | isolation source: saline water (ENVO:00002010), including | reverse complement strand
GGTCCTAATGCAGCAATGTGTTCTTCACTAGGCCTTGCAGACGTTCGTATTAACGGCGAAATGTTAGATAGCGCAAGAAACATTACTAAATTCAACCCATATCCACAGCCTACTGGCGGAAACATGGGTACAGAAACGTTAGACGTTCAGGTTACTATTCCTGACCCAGCAATTGCAGGTGCTTTAGGTTTTCCTATCAGCATGCCTGAAGCCGGTTGGCCAGTGGTTATTCTAGCGCACGGCATTACCAGCCAAAAAGAAGATATGCTTGCCATCACTGGTACTCTGTCTCTAGCAGGTATTGCGTCAGTAGCAATCGACCAACCATTACACGGTAGCCGCGGTTTTGACCTTAATGGCGACGGTACAGATGAACTGAACGCGACTACGGTTAGCGCAACTCACTATATGAACCTTGCCAGCTTGCCTACGGCTCGGGACAATCTACGCCAAAGCGTGTCAGATTTACTTGGTCTACGTTTAGGACTAAACGCAGTTGTCGATACCACAGCAGCGCAAAATGTTAAGTTTGATATGTCACGTGTATCGATTATGGGTGTGTCTCTAGGCGCTATCACTGGTGGTAATTTTGCTTCAGTGGCAAACACGTCGATGGGCGGCGATTTAGCAGCACTTGATGGCATGTTTGCTGTCAAGCAAGCTTCTCTTGAGTCTCCAGGGGGCGGTGTTGCTCAGTTCCTAATTGAGTCAGCCGCGTTTGGTCCTCTTATCAAAGGTCTGTTGCTGTCTCAGGCTTCTGAAGAGTTTGTTGCCTTGCTAAATCAACTGTATGAAACCACTGATGTGAGCGAAGAACAACTTCGCGCAGCGGTAGCGATTTTCGAAGAAAATCTTACTGCTGAGCAGGCTGCCGAAGTAAATGCAGTATTTGCAGAGTTTGCTTTTGCTGCGCAAACGGTAATGGATGCAGGTGACCCTACTAACTACGCTCAGACACTGGGTAGCAATACGCCAGTTCATATGATGACCGTAGTGGGTGATGGCAGCGACGCGAACCTTCCGGATCAAGTTATTCCAATTTCAACAGCGTTACCATTGTCAGGTCAGCTTCCTCTGGCAGCGACCATTGGCTTAGAGCAAGTGACAACCACGCAAGGTCCTGGTACAGATCCAATTAGCGGAATTGTACAGTTCAATAGTGGTGCTCATGCTTCTAGCTTAAGCCCTGCGGCGAGCGCAGCGGTAACAACGGAAATGCAAAAAGAAGTGGCGGGTTATATTGCGTCTGACGCACTTGTACTGCCAATTTCTGATGAAAGTGTTGTAGCGAACTAGCCAAGGGTAGTTTGCTCCAATGGGCAGCGTTACAACTGCTTACATTTTACAGAAAGAAAGCCGGCGTTATTGCCGGCTTTTTTGTAGAAAAATTATAATGTTGTTTGAATGTTTTCATTTGTTAATGTAGTGTGAATTCAGGTCGGATCAGTTTTACTTATGCTGTAATTAACACCGCTTTGAAGACGCGTGCGGTAAGAGTGGTTGACCTTTTTCATTTATCATTAGGGAACATTTGAGATGATTGACAACACCTTTAACGCTAAACGGACGCTTATTGCGTTATCACTCACTGCACTTCTCGGTGCGTGCGGCGATAACGATAACGACTTTTCTAACGTAGAACAACCAGCGCCCACAACGCCTACGACACCCGAACCAACACCAGCACCAATTCCAGCATTTTCTCCTGACGGTACACTGTCCGCGGATGTTACCTGGACCACCTATGGCGTTCCGCATGTGAAAGCCGATAACCTAGAAAGTATGGCTTACGGTGTGGGTTATGCGTTTGCACGCGATAACCTTTGTGTATTGGCCGACCAGATTGTTAAGTATAACTCTGAGAGAGCTAAGTATTTTGGTCCAGATGCTGTACCTGGTAGCGGTGATTCAGAGCATCTTATTAACGATTTCGGTTTTCTTACTCTAGGTATTAGAGAGTTAGCAGAAGAGAACTTACCTCGGTTGTCTGCTAATTCACGTGCAATGTTTCAAGGCTACACTGCTGGATACAACCGGTACTTAGCTGAAACTCCTGTAGAAGAACGAGATCAAAGCTGTGCTGGCCAACCATGGGTCACTGAAATTGATAGTGTGGATCTATTAACGTACTCATTAGGCGTGGCGCTATTACCTGGGGCCGCTAATTTCTTAGGACCTATGTTTATTGCAGCGCCTGAAGGTGAGAGTTATCTACCTACTCCAGCTGCGTCCTCAAGTGACGTTGCTTCTACGTTTAAGATTTCACCAACGGTAGGTCTGCCTGAAAAAAATCCTCAAGAAATGGGCTCTAATGGTTGGGGGTTAGGCAGCGATAAAACGACCAATGGCAAAGGTATGGTTTTAGGCAATCCGCATTTTCCTCACACAGGAAATCTACGCTTTTGGAATTTTCATGCTCAAGTACCCGGACACTTGAATGTAACAGGTGGCTCGTTGATGGGATTGCCTGGTGCAGTAAATATCGGATTTAACGAAAACGTTGCATGGACACACACCTTCTCGACGGCTGAACATTTTGTTGTGTATCAGCTGACCCTCGACGAAAATGATGAATCTGGCCTTACCCATATGGTTGATGGCAACAGACGCACCATCTATGAAAAGCCACTTCAAATTGATGTCGCAGTGGGTGGAGGGCAAACCATTAAGCTTAATAAGACCGCGTATTACACCAACTACGGTCCAATGATTGAAGTGCCTGGTAACTTTGATTGGAATGGTAATAATGCCTTTGCCATAAAAGACGCAAATCTGCCTAATTTCGATATTGTAGACCATTGGCTTGCCATGAATATGGCGACATCCATGGACGAGTTTAAGCAGGCGTTTAAAGATTACGACGGTGTTATTTTCAATAATACAATGGCTGCCTCTGATGATGGTCAAGTCTTCTACATTGACGATTCAACCGTGCCGAATCTAACCGAAACCGCAATTGAGCAACTAACGACTAACCCGTTACTTATTCAAACTAAAGCAGCTGCCGGCTTTACCGTATTACCGGGTAACATTTCGCAGTTTGATTTCGAAGGACCCGTTCCATACGAAGAAGCGCCTAAGTACGAGGGCACGGATTCAGTTCAAAACTCGAACGACAGCTATTGGTTAACGAATTTAAACTCACCAATTGTTGTAAGCAATCCGCTATTTGGTAGCGTGGAATATCAACAAACACTACGCTCAAGAATGGGTCAACAGTTTATTGAAAACGAAGCGGGAAGTGACGGAACCTTTACGCCAGACGAAGTGGAAGGCTTACTGTTTAATAACAGAAGTTATTTAGCAGAGAATATTTTGCCTTCATTGCTTTCGCTATGCGCCGCGCAAGGTTCAACACCTGTAGATGTAGACGGAACTAGCGTTGATGTTTCACAAGCCTGTGCTGCGTTGGAGGATTGGGATGGCACCATGAACCTTACAAGTACTGGTGCACACGTGTTTAGAGAGTTTGCATTCCAGTTTAACCAAGCGCCACAGTGGGAGACGCCGTTTTCACTAGAATCACCAGTCACTACGCCTTCTGGCTTGATGCAAAATGACGTTACTCTTGAACAATTGGCAAGAGCAACTCAAGTGATTGAGCAAGCTGGTGTCGCATTTGACGCGCCGCTAGGGGACGTTCAGTTTGTTGAGCGAAGCCTGCCAGATGGCACGGCGTCTGGTATCAAACTACCATGGGCTGGTGCACACAATATTGAAGGTGGCTTTAACGTGTTTGACCTTATAAGCAACAGGAACGGTACGTTGCTTCCACGTCATAACTACGAGCCTGTGAATAGTAACACCATAATGAGTGCAGAAGCTGAAGGCTACCATATTAACTATGGCACCAGTTGGGCTATGGTTATTAACTTCACTGATGAAGGCCCCAAGGGACGGGGTATTCTGACCTACTCACAATCTCGCAAGTATGGCAGTGAACATTTCTTAGACCAAACTCAGCTTTATTCTACGCAGCCTACGCTAAGAGATATCTTCTTTACTGACGAGGAGATAGAGGCTAACAAGATAGAGCAAGTTACCCTATCGTCAGAATAAGATGAGACTGGTATTATAACGTAATTAGCAAAGCGGCGTTGCTTTTCACAAAGCAAGGCCGCTATTTACGTTGTGGGTAAACAACGACGCTTACCCGTTTATTTTACTAGGAGTAAAGTTTGGAGTTTTTGTACGAGTACGGTTTGTTTGTTGCCAAGGCAGTAACGCTAGTTATCGCTTTTATTGTGGTTGTATCTACCATTGTTGGCTTAGCGAGTAAGCAAAAGCATGGGAAAGGGCAACTTGAAATCGTGTCTATTTCTGAGCAGTTGAAAGACATTACAAATTACGCGAAACAGGTTCTGTTAGATAAAAATGCGTTAAAGAAATTAGCCAAGGAACAGAAAAAAGAAGCGAAAGCTAAAAATAAAGCAAAAAACAAAGCCAAAATCACAGAACAGGGCGAAGAGTCTGAGAAGTCCCGTCTTTATGTCATCGACTTTAAAGGTTCGATGGACGCCAATGAAGTGGAACACTTACGAGAAGAAATTACCGCTATCTTATGTGTAGCGAATAAAGAAGACGAAGTCTTGGTTCGACTTGAAAGTGGTGGGGGTGTTGTACACGGCTATGGACTTGCAGCGTCTCAACTTCAGCGTATCAAGGAAAAGGGTCTTAAACTAACGATTGCGGTAGATAAAGTGGCGGCAAGCGGTGGTTACATGATGGCTTGTGTTGCAGACAAATTACTGGCGTCTCAATTTGCTTACATTGGCAGCATAGGCGTTTTAGCTCAGTTGCCTAACTTCAATAAACTATTGAAGAAAAATGATATTGAGTTTGAACAACACACCGCTGGTGAATTCAAGCGTACTCTAACCGTATTTGGTGAGAACAACGATGAAGGCCGCGCGAAATTTAAAGAAGAAATTGAAGAGATTCATGTACTGTTCAAAGACTTCGTTCAAAGCCAGCGTCCAGATATGGACATCGATAAAGTCGCCACAGGCGAGTATTGGCCAGGTATTAAAGCTAAGTCGCTTGGCTTAATTGACGACATCACAACCTCAGATGACTATATTCTTTCTCATTATCCCGCACGCGAAATATTTAGTGTTAAGTATGCTGTGAAGAAAAATGTAGCAGAGAAACTGGGGATGTCTGCAGCAAATGTTGTTGAGCGCGTGTTTATGAAATCAATGAGCAAAGCGCGTCACTGGTTTTAATAGCGACAATTTGTCTGTGTTGATAATTCAGGACCGATAAAACGATTGTTAACACAGACATACGTTAAATTTTTAACCTACAAAAAGATAATAAAAAGAATATGGCACGGCATACTAAAACCGATATATTAGATGCGGCAGAATACTTATTTTCTCAAAGCGGGTTTACTCAAACATCCATGCGCGAGATTACTGCCAGAGCAGAAGTGAATTTGGCGTCGGTGAACTATCACTTCGGCAGTAAGAAGAATTTAATTCAAGCCGTGTTTAAAAGGTACTTTGATCACCTAATGCCGCAGGTAGAGTCTTGCTTGGCGTCTTTGACACCTATGGAAGGTGCGAAGGGCGTTGAGCAACTCTTGTATTCGTTGATCCCTCCTATGCTTAACCTCAACACCATTTCAGAGCAGGGTACTTCTACGTTTGTTAAGTTGCTAGGACGTGGCTACAACGAAACTCAGGGGCATTTGCGTAAGTTCTTAATGAATGATTACGGTGATTGTATCCGTGCACTTGTCGACGCCATAAGGCGTTGTCTTCCTGATCTACCTGAGGAAGAACTATTCTGGCGCTTGCATTTTGCGATGGGAAGTTTTGTATTTTCAATGGCGTCGAGCCAAGCGCTAACAGAAATAGCTGAGTCTGACTTTCACAAGCATGTCGATATAAAAGAAGTTATCCAGCACCTAGTTCCATTCGTAGCCCAAGGGCTAGCAGGCAAATAATTCAAGCGCGCTCGTTAAATACTCAGTTGAGAAAGAGTGGTAAGCTATTATTATTTCATAATAAATAGTGAAGGGGTCACATAACATAAGTGCCTCAACGACACTTACGGTATGCGACATTTATTGCGTTTTTACACCAGTAGCTAAACTAGATATTAAATCAGGTTATGCAAAATTATCGAGGAAGGGTTGCGCCAGGCGCCTCTGCATTGAGCTTTTCTGCCCAGAAATCCTTTACCGAAAATCCTGACTTTTTGGATGAAGGTGCCTTTTTCTTCGCTGGTTTCGCTGCGGCTTTTGCCTCTTTCTTTGGCGCTTTTTTCTCTTCACTTTCACTCGTGGCGTCAGAAGAGCCAGAAGCTAACGACGCTGTCATTTCTTGAAGCTGTGCTAAACGGACGTTCTTACCGCCATCTACACTGTACCAACCACTTTTGCTCTCAATAGATGGTGCTTTGCCGTTCACCTTTTTATAAGCTTCGGTAAATGCTGCTACCACTTCGTCTTTGTCTAAGTTTGCCATGCTTTTTTGCTCTTTATTTTGTTAAGATGACGAACGCTATGCGACGTATGTAATTGCTATAACGCTGAGAAAAACTCGCCCAGCGTAACGACCAAGCCAGCAAGTGTCGCAAAACTAAAATTGGATCTACTCACCACTCATAATTGTCTAATTACAGGTATAATGCTAAACGTTCGCGTCTTTTTATAACGTTTTTTGAACAATTTGTCTAACTTTCAACCGGAGGACTTGTGTCTATTACCCGCCTAGAACTACAAAATTATCTTGATGGAATGTTAAGGGTTAGCGAGATCAGTGATTATTGCCCCAATGGATTACAGGTAGAGGGCGCAAGTAAAATTGAGAAGATAGTTACCGGTGTAACTGCGTCACAAGCACTCGTTGATGCCGCCATAGAAGCTAAGGCAGATGCGCTAATTGTTCACCATGGTTATTTTTGGAAAGGTGAGTCACAAGTGATTGCGGGCATGAAAAAGCGCCGCCTTCAAGCGCTACTGTCAAATGATATCAATTTGTTTGCTTATCACCTTCCACTGGATGTACACCCTGAATTTGGCAACAACCGACAACTTGCATCGCTATTAGGCATTCAAAATATAAGTGCGGTGAGCGGTGTGAAGCCTGTTGGCGTTGTTATGCACGGAAATTTTGAAGAAGAAATTGAAGGGTCAGCGTTACAGGTTAAATTACAGAAGTTGCTGGGGAGAGACGTGCTGATTGAGGGGCCTGTATCAAAACCTATATCGAAGCTTGCTTGGTGCACGGGAGGTGGACAAGGGTTCATCGAACAAGCGGTTGAACTGGGCGTCGATGCATTTATTACCGGAGAAGTGTCTGAACAAACTGTACACACGGCAAGGGAAATGGGGATAACTTTTTTTGCTGCTGGTCATCATGCTACTGAACGCTACGGTGTGAAATCCTTAGGAGAGCACATTGGGCAGCAATTCGACGTGCCTGTCGAGTTTATTGATATTGACAATCCTGCTTAGCGATGACTGTAGTATATGAATAACGATCGTATCTTCGATGGTATTGCAGAAAAATTCTCAAGCAATATATATGGCACTACTAAGGGAAAGCTCAGGCACACCTTATTATGTGATGTTCTCGAGCCTTATTTAACCACGCCTGTTCGCGCTATTGAAATAGGCGGGGGGACAGGTGTAATGACAGCGCATATTGCTTCTAAAGGGCATTCTGTTGTGTTAACTGACGCGTCGAAGGATGTACTTAAACAAGCTGAGGCACTGCTTGCAGATGCACCAAATATTACAATTAGGCATCAATATTTGCAGCAGATTGAGGATTTAGACAGTTTTGATTTAGTGATTTGCCATGCGGTTTTAGAGTGGCTGGATGCGCCCTTTGATGCTATCGATTTTATGTATAAGAACATGAAGCCAGGGTCCCGTTTAAGCCTAAGCTTTTTCAACCAAGATGCGAATTTGTTTGCCAATGCTATCTACGGAAACTTTGATTACATCGCGAAAGGGATGAAAGTTAAAAAGCAAGTTAGACTGAATCCAAAACAGCCGTTAAGTGCAACCCGCGTGGTTGAACATTGTGAATCATTGGGTTTCAAAATTATCGAAAAAGCAGGCATTCGTTGTTTCCATGATTACATGCGAGATATAACCCATCAAAGCAGCAAATTTGATGACTTACTTGCGCTAGAGCGGCAGTATCATAGGCAAGCGCCTTACCTTTGGTTAGGAAAATATTTTCAGCTGATTCTAGAAAAAGAGAAATAGAAAAAGCCAGTAAAAAAGAGTTTGTTGGGATATTTACGTGACGGACTACATAGGGTTATGAGCGCACTAATACGTAGATAGTTGTAGTGGCGCCTTAGAGCGCGTTCTCACCCGTCATAATATTATTGACCGTGATTTTTGCGATTTCCTCTAAGGCTTCGAGCGTGAAGAACCCTTGGTGGCCCGTTATTAAAACGTTCGGAAACGTAGTTAAGCGCTGAAAAATATCATCCTGAATTATGTCTTGCGAATGATCGTTAAAAAACAGTTCGGATTCTCTTTCGTAGACATCTAGCCCTAAATATCCAATTTTTTTCGACTTAAGCCCTTTAATGATGGCATTGTCATCGACAAGCCCGCCTCTTGACGTATTAATTAGCATGACGCCTTGAGGCATTTTATCAATACTCTTCGCATTGATTATATGATGACTCTGTTCGTTGAGCGGGCAGTGCAGGGTAACAATAACGCTTTTTTCAAGTAGTTCATTGAGCGTTACATAATGGGCTCCCATTGTGGTTACATCATTGTTTGGATGCGGATCGAAGCAAAGCACATGGCATCCAAATCCCAATAGTATGCGTATAACCGCTTGTCCAATCTTTCCTGTGCCAATTACCCCTACGGTTTTACCGTGAAGCGTAAAGCCCATCAATCCTCCAAGATTGAAGTTGCCTTCGCGTACTCGGTTGTATGCTTTATGTGTTTTTCGGTTCAACGTAAGGATTAGCGCAATTGTATGTTCAGCTACGGTTTCAGGGCTATAAGCGGGTACGCGGCTTACAGTGATACCTGCCTTTGCTGCTGCATCCACATCAACATTGTTGAAGCCAGCGCAGCGAAGCGCGATATGTTTAACGCCACAGTGTTTTAGAGCTTCAATGGTTTTCCTATTAATGTCGTCATTTACAAACACAACAACATAGCTGAATCCACTGCAACTCGCAGCGGTTGAAGCGTTCAGTGGGTGTTCAAAAAATGTGGCATTGATGGTTTTGTCACTAGCACCGTTTAATGTTTCCAGCAATTCAGAAAACAGAGCGTGTTCATAAGAGCGAGTACTAAAAAAAGCGATGTTTTTGTGTTGTTGGTCGCTGAGGTTATCGTGCGCTTTTTTACGTGCAGAGGTATTCATTTTAGTACCCAGTTAAGTCACTTTGACGGCAAAAAATTACCACATTCACATTCAAACTACATAGATGTAGATCAATAAATCTAGCGGGATGTATTGAGCACTAACGCATTAGGTATATTTCAAAACGCTCGTTCACTGCCGCCATGTCGGCGGCTATCTAAACTGCAAAGCGTACTAATTCGCTGATAAAAGCTTAGCGATGTCTTTCTCAATGGCTTCTGGTTTTACAGTAGGCGCATAACGTTTTAGCACCTTGCCTTGAGCATTAACTAAGAATTTAGTGAAGTTCCATTTTATACGTTTTGTGCCAAGAAGACCGGGGGCTTCGTTTTTCAATTCATCAAAGAGCGGATTGGCATCTGGACCATTTACATTTGTTTTCTTAAATAATGGGAATGAAACGCCAAAATTAAGGCTACAAAATTGCGCAATATCTTCGTCGCTACCTGGCTCTTGATGTCCGAACTGATCGCAGGGAAACCCTAAAATTTCAAAGCCCTTATCGTTGTATTTTTTATAGAGCGACTCTAGTCCTTCATATTGAGGAGTAAAGCCACATTTGCTTGCCGTATTAACAATAAGTAATACCTTACCCTTGTATTGTTCAAGGGTAGTTTGTTCACCGTTGTTCAACGTAATAGCGTGTTCATAGAGCGCCAAAATTATTTTCCTATATTTTTGTTGTTGTTAAGTCTGTTACTCTTAGGTAATCCAACCATCTTTGTTAAGTATCTAGAGTATATTTTGTATGAGTAATTTGAAAGTGAGTTTTTTGGGCTTGGGTGTAATGGGCTATCCTATGGCAGGGCACTTGAGCAAAGCTGGCTATTCGGTCACTGTTTATAATCGTACCTCTCAAAAGGCACAGGATTGGCTAACAACCTATAACACTGACGACGCTAAAGTCAGTGCTAGCAATACCGTTGCGCAGGCGTGTGAAGGCGCTGACATCGTATTTATGTGTGTGGGTAACGACAATGATGTAAGAGATGTGGGCACACAGGCGTTAGCAGTGATGAAGACGGGCAGTGTGCTGGTCGATCATACGACTGCATCAGCAGATATTGCCAGAGAACTATATAAAAGCTGCCAAGATAAGCAAGTTGGCTTCTTGGATGCACCGGTTTCTGGTGGCCAGGCTGGGGCTGAGAACGGGCAGCTGACCATTATGGTGGGCGGCGATGAAGACGTATACAGCACGGTTGAGCCGGTAATGGCACATTATGCACGACACAGTCAGCTACTTGGTAAGAGTGGCAGCGGTCAACTAGCAAAAATGATGAATCAGATTTGTATTGCCGGCATTGTACAAGGCTTGGCTGAAGCACTACATTTTGGCCAGCGTGCTGGGCTTGATTGTAATGCGGTTGTCGATGTTATTAGCAAAGGCGCAGCTCAGTCGTGGCAGATGGAAAACAGAGCCAGCACGATGCTAAATAACAGCTTTGATTTTGGTTTTGCTGTTGATTGGATGCGTAAAGACTTAAGTATTGCATTGGATGAAGCGCGTAAGAACGGTTCGACTTTGGCGCTAACGGCACTCGTTGATCAATATTATGCAGATGTTCAAAAGCTTGGTGGCGGCCGTTGGGATACATCGAGTTTGCTTACCCGACTCAAATAACGCTAACAGACTAACAAGAATAAAAGGCCCGCTGGTTTACAGTAAAATGTACTAAACAGCGAAAAACAGTGGCGTTCTGGAAGCGGTGCGTTGTTATCCATAACGCAGGTTATGGATGTTGCTTTAGTCATTTGCTAATTAAACATTACAGCGCCTGTTCTTGAGCAGATAGCGTAAGCTGTTCCAAACGGGCCTTGTTAACGTCATTCAAGGGGAGTGACATTATCTTGTCGAGTAGCTGTCTGACGTTAAATTTTCGGTAAACACCTGTGTCTGACTCAATCATGCACTGAAGAAGGTTTAAGCCAAATGCTGCGGTATCAGGTGAGAGTTGGAAAGCATCATAAAAATGCCTCATTGCCTTGTTGAATAAGCCTTCGATAAAAAGTTGTGTGCCGGCCTCGTTTATAGAAATGGCCTGTTCGTGATTTAAACCTAACCTTTCTCCACCCGAAAAAATCAGCTCGTCATTCATAACCTGTTCTGAAATAGCTTGTAACTCCGCGTTTTTTCGCTTAGCCATCAAGAGTAACTCACCAGCTTTACGTTCATCTCCAAGACCGTGATGTACTTTTGCGGCAATAACGAGGATAGACGGCTCAGTACGAAGGTAGTTGTCGACGTAGTCGCTTTCAAGCAAATGTGCTGCTTTTTCTAAGTCGCCGTCCAGCACAGCCGAGAAAGCCAGAAGGTAGTCTCTTTTTTGTAAAGTCTGCGGGTCGCCCTGACTTCTTCCGGCAATGCCTACTAATTTTCTAGCCTGAGACAAGCTTTCTTTTCTATTGGTTTCAGGCGACTCTTCTGCAAGAAACAAATAGAACTCAGCGAGCTCAAACGTAAAGTCATTGAACCTGTCTTTTGCACTGCGATGCATAGCCCGTTTCTTCTGTAAGAGATCGATGGCTTCTACAACCTTGTCCTGCTTTTGATAGGCAATGGTTTTTAACTTTGCAGCTGGTAGGCTTAATTCACTAAACTTAATTTCATTTAAGTATTTTTCTACTTGATCGTAGGAGTCTTGTTCAAATGATATGGATGCAAGCCATTCAAATGCCTTGTCACGAGCCAAGCTAGAGTTAACCATTTGGCTCAAATGGCTTTTACAATGTGGCCATTGACCCGAAGCGTACTGGCACTTTACTTTTCCCCATTGTGCCCAAAGGACTTTGTCAGAGCGGGTTAACACGTCGTCATAAATACTCAACGCTCGTTGTAAATCACCATTCTCGAAAAGAAGACGCGCATAAAGCTTTCTAATTTCAGCAACAAGCCGAGGAGGAATGCCTTCGGTGATCTTAGCTCTAACGACACTAATTGCTCGGTCAAGTTGTTTGTTATCCAGCGCGTGCAATACGTTTTTAACAAAGTCTCGATAACTTAAGTAATGGTTAATTTGGCGGGTTAGTGAAGCAATGGTGTATGGCTTAATAAGCAAAACGTCAGGCTGTAAATCCATTATACGGCCAATAATTTGCGGTGAGCGATCAGACGTTAAGAAAATAATGCCTGTGCTAGGTCTTATAAAGCCTGCCTCTCTTAAACTCTGGATCCATTCCACGCCTGTTTTGCCTTGACCTAGGTGATAGTCCATTAACAGGAGTTCAAAGTTTTGCTTTTTAAGTGCCGCTTTCAGTTCTACACCAGATGCAAAGCTACTTACCGATAAGTTAGCAATTGACATTAAATGTCCTCGAAGCGCAGTCCGAGCAGTAGCATTGTCTTCTACTATAGCTATTCTGAATTCCACGGCGACCAAACAAGGTTTACTTACATCAACCTAGCTTATCAGCGGCGAGATAAAAGTGCATTATTAAAAAGGATAACTTTTTTCTGCTTCGTGCTGGAGTCTATAAAGAAACAGCATTTCTCGTCACAAAATATTTACGTTAACCCTCAATGTTTTTAAATAAAAATTTACCTTTACGTTTACGTAAGGGGTAAGTATTGGTTATTGTAGTTCAAAAGCAAATCAATTGAGGATATGCCTAATGAATTTTGAATTAACCGATGACCAGTTAGCCTTTGAAGACACCGCCCGTCAATTCGCTCAGCAAGAGCTAGCACCTAACGCCGCTATGTGGGATAGAGAACATCACTTCCCAGTAGAAGCAATAAAGAAAGCGGGTGAATTAGGCTTCTGTGGATTGTATGCGCCTGAGAGTGCAGGTGGGTTGGGCTTATCTAGGCTCGATTCCTCCATAATCTTCGAGCAGCTTTCAATGGGATGTACCACGACTACAGCTATGTTAACCATACATAACATGGCAACGTGGATGATTGCCACTTGGGGCACCAGTGAAGTTAAAGATACGTGGTGTGACCAACTGGTAACCGGTGACAAGCTGGCGTCATATTGCCTAACCGAGCCTGGCGCTGGTTCTGATGCAGCGTCGCTTAAAACAAAGGCGACGAAAGCTGACGGTGGGTATGTCCTTAACGGGTCTAAGGTGTTTATCTCTGGTGCTGGCAGTACGGATGTTCTTGTTGTAATGGCGCGTACAGGGGAAGATGGTCCTAAGGGCGTATCTGCATTCGCGGTTCCGGCTAATGCCGACGGGATTGAGTACGGTAAAGCCGAAGAAAAAATGGGGTGGAATGCACAGCCCACTCGTATGATCACGTTCGATAACGTGAAATTAGATGCTAGTTGGTTACTTGGCGAGGAAGGACAAGGCTTTAAAATGGCCATGCAAGGGCTTGATGGCGGCCGAATCAATATTGCAACTTGCTCGGTAGGAACTGCACAGCAGGCGCTAAACGTTGCGCGCGACTACATGAATGAACGTGAGCAGTTTGGTAAACCTATTGCAGGTTTCCAGGCATTACAGTTTAAATTAGCTGATATGGCTACTGAACTTGTTGCAGCGAGACAAATGGTACGTATGGCGGCTTGTAAGCTGGATAATAACGACCCAGACAAAACCACCTATTGCGCTATGGCGAAAAGGTTTGCGACAGATGTTGGCTTCAATGTATGTAACGATGCCCTTCAGCTACACGGCGGGTACGGTTATATCAAAGAATATCCGTTGGAGCGTCACTTCAGAGATGTTCGCGTACATCAAATATTGGAAGGCACCAATGAAATTATGCGCGTTATCATTGGTAGACGTTTGTTGTCAGATGAGAGAAGTGTACTGTAGTACACTTCGCTAACGAACTAATTCAGGCACGATTTAATGGACTATGGGAAGGAGTGAAAATGACAGATGTGGAATCGGTAGTCATTGTTGATGAAATCAAGACGTCTAGCAATGACTACACAATAGGCCGTTTAACGCTTAACAAGCCAAAGGCATTAAATGCATTGGATTTGGAAATGGCTGGCATCATGCTTGACGCGCTTCAGCGATGGCAGTCTCGCAACGATATCGTAGCTGTTGTGATCGATGCTGCTGGCGAGAAGGCATTTTGCGCCGGTGGTGACATAGTGTCTATGTACAAATCGATGGTGGAAGCTAATGGGCAAATTCCAGCTTTCTTAGAAACATTTTTCGAAACTGAATACACGCTAGATTATACTATTCACAATTACAGTAAGCCTATTGTTGTTTGGGGCAGTGGTATTGTTATGGGCGGTGGCATGGGGCTTCTATGCGGTGCAAGCCATCGAATAGTAACCGAAACCTCTCGTCTTGCTATGCCGGAAATTACGATAGGTTTGTACCCGGACGTAGGCGGAAGCTATTTTCTACCTCGCTTACCAGGAAAAGCAGGTCTCTTCCTAGGTTTAACTGGCGGCCAAATGAATGGCTCCGATGCTTGCTTTGTAGGGCTTGCAGACAGTTTGCTGGCGAGTACCGAAAAAGACACTTTGCTTAATACCCTCGTAGAATACACGTGGGAAAAGACCGACAGCGAAAGTTTGGATTCTAGTGTTTCGCACATTATCAACACAATGAAAACGCCTGAAGAACTTCCCAATGGCAACGTTGAGCCGAATATGGCACTTATTAATGACTTGTGTTCGGCTGACAATGTTACCGACGTAGTTCATGCCATTCTTAACGCAGACATGAGTGAGAATAAGTGGTTACAGAGAGCGCAAAGCACTTTAGCCAAAGGTTCTCCTATCACTATGCATTTGGTGTTCGAGCAATGTAAGAAAGGTGCGAATATGACGTTGGCTGACTGTTTTAGAATGGAAGCTGATATGTCCTGTCGATGTGGAGAAAGTGGTGAGTTCCAAGAGGGTGTAAGAGCGCTTTTGATTGATAAAGACATGTCACCACAGTGGAAATACAAAACAGTAGATGAAGTGCCGCAAAGCGCAATAGCACATTTCTTCACTTCTCCATGGGCTGAAGAGCAACATCCATTGGCAAAGCTGTAGTGTAAAAGTTCTCCAAATAAGCACAAAAGCGCCCAGTATTAGTGTTAACTCGGCGTGTGATGTTGTTACGCTTATTGCCGTAAAGGTGTCGGGTTTGATATCCTTTACGGCAAATTCTCAGTAAAAAGAACCTGTCATGTGGCACTGCCCACTTTGTAAACTCCCTATCTCATTACATACAACGCCTATTCGCTGCGAAAACAACCATACCTTCGATAAAGCGAAGTCTGGTTACGTTAACCTTTTGCCTGTTCAATTTAAAAAATCGAAACTTCCGGGTGACGACAAAGCAATGGTGAGAGCCAGAAGGGAATTCCATCAATTAAATGCCTATAAGCCGTTGAAAGATAAATTAGTGGCGCTGGTGGAAAAGGTACTAAATGAAACGGCAACCAATGAAGAAGCATCAAAGAATGCCATAAAGGTTTATGACGCGGGTTGTGGTGAGGGGAGTTACTTGGATGCGATGGTACAAGGACTTTCGGCGAGTGGCTTAAAGGTTGAAGGAGCAGGTAGCGATATCGCCAAAATCGCAGTAGAGCTGGCAGCTAAAGCGTACAAACAAGCACAGTTCGTTGTTGCTAGCAGTTTCGATTTACCCCTAAGCGGTAACTCGCAAGACGTGATGATGCAGGTTTTCGCACCTGGGAGTAATGAAGAATATGTGAGGGCTCTTAAAAACAACGGCCTTTTAGTGACGGTCGATCCTGCGCCTGAACACCTGTTTGAGCTTAA
>CETV01134020.1_pt1 | contig 16170 bp, 16 predicted proteins | sample 531451 | NCBI WGS metagenome assembly CETV01 (sample SAMEA2623155, study PRJEB7988) | marine metagenome | isolation source: saline water (ENVO:00002010), including | reverse complement strand
GCGTTCGACCAGGCGGCGCCGGCCGTCCTCGATCACGTAGCTGCCGCCTTGGCCGGCGTACTCGTCGATCGATGCATCGGTGCTGGGCGCAGGGGCGGCGGCGGTGGTGGCGTTGGTGGTGGCGTTGGCAGTGGAGGTCTTGGTGCCCATGTCAGTCTTCCGGGTTGAGGTAGGCATAGGTGGTGAGCTGCAAGGTCGCGCCGTGGCACAGCACGCCGGTGAAGGACACGGGTCCGCTGTCCAGCACTTGGACGCCGGTCGGGTTGTTGAGCGGCCCGGGTGCTGCGATGCCGCCCAAGGTCTCGTCCGCGCGGAACGCCTGCCGCATCGCTTCGATGAGGCCGTCGAAGGTCTTGCCGCTGTCGGGCGGGTTGAGGGCCATGAAGCCCTGCAAGCGCCAGGTGTGCGCGTTCATGACGCGGCCGACGCCAAGGGTCATTTCGCGGGTCGCGGTGCGGCGGAAGAACCAGCCGCGCAGTTGCTTCTGACCGCTGCCCAGGTCCCAGAGGTACTTGGCCTGGAAGGCCGCGTTGTCACGGGCATAGGGTTCTTCGTCGTGAAGGACCCCAAGCTGGGCGACGGTTTGAAGTTTGGCCAGGATGGCGGCACGGTGGGCTGCGAGGCTGCTCATCGGGCCTCCTGTGCGGCGCGCACCGCCCTTTCGACGTCTTCGGGCCAGTCGCCGACGGTGACTTCCTTGCCGGTGTCCAGCACGATGCAAGTGCCGTGGTTGCCGTTGAAGTCGACGAGATACCAGTGGGTGATGCGCTCGGCGATCACCGTGGGTGCGGAGCGGCCGGGGCCGTAGGACTTGAAGCGCAGCGGCGTCATACCAGCCCTCCCAGCCGCGCCTGGATGCGGTCGGCCGCGTCGTCGAACTCGGCCTGGATGGTCTCGCGGCCGTCCAGCAGGGCGAAGCGGGCCATGCCGTAGCCGGGCGTGCCCACCAGGCCAATGCGCCGCTGGATGGCCAGCGCCCGCGCTTCGGCCTCCTCGCCCGTGATGCCGAGCTTCTGCTCGACCCAGCTGATGAGCGGCGCCAGCGGCGGATAGTGCGGCTTGGTGCCGAGTTCGACCGGCAGCGCGTACGCCAGGCTGCTGCCCACCGTGCCGAAGACTGCGCCCAGTGAGGCCAGCACGTCGACGCGGCCGAAGAAGGACCGGCGCAGCACGCCGCTGGCCGTGGGCGTGTTCTCCTGGGTCTCGCGCAGCAGGTAGGCCACGGCGGAGCCCATGGCGGTCTCCAGCTCTTCGAGCACGATCTCCGGCGCCTTCGCAAAGGCAGCGGTGACCTGTGCTGCGGTGGTGACGTCCAGGCCGATGCGCATGTCAGTAGCCCAGGCTGCTGAAGCGGCCGCGGCGGTGGCCATCACCATCCCAGGCCACCACGGTACCGGCCGGCTGAGCGCCCGCCTTCTCGGGGTCTGCGAGGCCCAGGGCCGTGCGGTACTGGGCCAGCCAGTCCTTGGCGCGGCGGGCCAGCTCGCCCGACTGGCTCTGCGCGCTGACGTTGGCCGCGCCGATGGTGGCGTCGCGGTCAAAGCCGGCCTTGGTGGCGGCCTGGCGGCACAGCTCGGCGGCCGCCCAGCAGGCCAGCGCGTTCTCGTGCCGCGGCGGCACCGTGCTGGCGTCCGAGGCGTGCGGCGCGGTGAAGTGCACCCGGACCGTGGTCACCGGCAGGCTGTCGTACAGCAGCACGATCATCTGCGTGTTGCTCAGGCTCATGGTGATGCCCGCCCGCAGCGTCTGCATCGGCACCTGGCCGATCGGATGCTCGACGGCCACCAGCTGAGACCAGTCGACCACCCAGCCGGCCGGCGCGGCGAAGGCCTCACCCGACATGGCCACGTCGGCCGACAGGCGCTGCGGCGCGTCCAGGTTGTACTGCAGCAGCGCCTGGCCAATGGCCCGATCGCGCGCGCCGGCCGGCGCCAGGTCGCCGAGGGCGAAGGTACGCAGCTTGTCGTCGACGAGTTGGGTGATGGTGGCGATGGTCATGGTGGTGTGTGAGCCCTTGCCGCAGGAGCCGGTGGCCGCTATGGCAAAAGGGCCGGCGCCCGAAAGCGCCGGCCAAAGGTGCCCCGTCCGCTTTAGGGCACCACCGCCTTCGTCGTGCCCTTGAAGCCGTCGACCAGGACATTGCCGCCGTAGACGTGGCGGACCTTGTAGGAGATGACGTCGTTGGTGAACACCGAGCCTTCGGTGGCACCGTTTTGCGTCAGCAGCGTGGGCTCCTCCTCGCCGTTCCAGAAGCCGATTTCGATCACCGGCAGATCCAGCGGATCGGCCAGCGACACCCAGTCGTTGGTGTCGGTCCACGTCGACACCGGGATGATGTCCAGCGTCAGGCTCTGGACAAACGTCTTGTCGTTGTTGGTGTTGCGCCGGAAGATGTCCGCGCTGGCCTCTTCGAGGTCATCGGGCACCAGCAGGAAGCGCGGGCCGATGCCCATGCGCTTGCCGGTGTCGCGGCCCGGCTGCTTTTTCATGGCCAGGCGGTGGGCCGAGATCTGCGCCGCGCTCAGCGCACCGGTGAGCAGGTTGCCGTGGGTGGCGTGGTACAGCGCCAGGCCGTCGTAAGTGACCGGGTTGGCTGCGAAGAAGTTGAAGACGAAGCTGTAGAGGGTGCGCTTGGCACCGCGGCCCAGCTCGATCGGGATGCGGCGGATGGCCTGCACATCGTCGTTGGCGATGGCTTCCATCGTGACCTGCGCCAGGCCGCCGCGCTTGGCCACCTGGTACAGCGCCTTGTCGTCGCTCGGGTCCGACAGCGTGGTGTAGTTGCCGCGTTCGGCCACGATCGGCAGGTCACCGTAGCCGCCAATCTGGGTGCGCTCTTGCACCCGGAAGTCGGCAACGTTGGCCACCGACACCACCTGGCGCCAGGCGTCCCAGGCCACCGCATCGCGGTACTCGGCCTGCATGCGGCGGGTGATGGAGTTGCCCAGCGCGTCGGCAAAGGTGTCGGTGCCGATGGACTCGGTCAGGCGCACGCGGTCCGGGCGGCCGGTGATCTCGCGATCGCCGGTGATCTCGACGTAGCACTCGCGGAAGGACCGCACGCTGCGGTGGTCCTTGTGCTTGGGGTCGAAGAAGGCGTCCAGCATGTCCTTGACCGCCACCGTGCGGTCGCCCACCTCGATGCGCGGCATGCCACCGGTGGGGCGGCCGCTTTCGGTGAAACGGGCCAGGTATTCGCGCTCGCTCTTGATGGCGCTGTCAACTTCGGCCTCGGTGAAGCGCTCGCGCACCTTGAAGTCGGCCTGCAGGCGGTCCTTGGCCACTTGCGGCAGCGTGCTGACCGCGATGGCCGTCGAGGCATAGAAGCGGGCGTTGTGCAGCGCCAGCTGGGCGCGGGTGACGGGGGCGTCGTCGCCGGCATCGGCTTCGCTCACGCGGCCCTTGATGGTGCCGTCGGCGCCCGCGGCCGCAGCGCCGTTGCCGGCGGTGCCGCAGACGGCCTCGTACACCTTCAGCAGCTCTTCGTCGGTGATGGTGTCCAGGTCGATCTCGGCCGCACGGGCCTTGTTCTTGGCCTTGATGGCCTCGTACATGCGCGTCTTGAGCATGGTTTCTCCGTTGTCGGAAGGGGGGGTGGTGGCTTCGGTGAGGCGATCCAGGCCGCCACCCGCGCCCGGTTCGACGATCAGGTCAACGCTGTGCACCTTGGCGAAGGACTTGGCCACGCGCATCTGGCGGCCGCCGACCTTCTGCTTCTTGGTGTAGGCCTCCGCGTCGATGGACAGGCCCATGAGGCCCTGCATCCCGCGCTTGACGGCTTCGGTCATCTTGGTGACGACGGCATCGGTCGGGTCGATGGGCCGGAAGGTGCCGACCAGCGAGCCGGTGTCGGCCGTGCTGCCGGCCGCGAAGCTCACGCCGTAGATGCCGCCAATGAGGTTGCGCACGTCCTTGCCGGCGCCCTTGGTGTGATCGGCGTCGCTCTTGCTGAAGACGCGGACGCCTTCAAACATTTGCACCGCGCCCTGCAAAGACGCGTCGGTGTAGTAGTTGCCGTTGATGCTGGCGCCGGCCCGGATGATGGTCACCGCGATCGACCCGTCGGCCGCTTCGCGGAAGGTGGCCGTCGGGTCTGCCAGGCCAGTGGCTTCGCGCACTGCGGTGTAGTCGAGGACCACTTCCTTGCCGTCGGCCAGCACCACTTTGTTGTCGGCGTCCAGCGTGTACGGAAAGGACATGAAGCGGCCCTGCACCTTGGCCACCACGCGATCGGGCCAGATCCCCGACAGCTCCAGGTAGTAGTCCGAGACGCCAGGCGTGGCGCGCAGCTTGTCGCGCAGTGCGGCGCGCACCAGCTCCAGCAGGCTGGCGTATTCGGTGGTGACGGCCTCGGACAGGCGGGTGAAGCCCTGGCCAGCGGGGATGCGCTTGACGCTCATGGCGCTGCGCTCAGGCCTCGTCGGCGTTGCTGAACTTCTGGCCGTCGGTCGTCACGACGACGATGTGCGTGCCGTAGTCCTTGAATGACAAAACTTCGCTCGCCTTCAGCGGGCTGGTCACCACGCGGCTGACGCCCTTGTCTTCGACGAGGGTGCGGCGCTTGACCACCTTGACCACGTCGGCCGCGGTCAGCTCTTTGGTGGGGGTGGCTTGGTCTTTGGTCTCGGGCATGTCGCGCTCCAGTGGGTGGAGCGGACTTTGCCGAGCGACAAGCTCTTCGGTAACTCTGCGGGGGCGCAGAACGCTGGTGATTGCGCCCGATCAGTCTGCCTCAGCAAGCGCACGCTGTACAGCGGCATGCGGCGACTGTCTAGAGGCTGAACGCTGGTGCACGAGGGTAAATCTTGACCACCAGCCGCCCCTCGGGCCCGCTGATCCACCGTAACAATCGGCAAGCAACTGTTTATGGGTGAGGCGGTTTTGGAAGAAGCAAAAATCACGTTCTATCGGATCGCGAAGTGCGGCTACTACCGGCCCCGTGGTGATCAGTACATGTTTGGCAGTCTGGCTGACCTGCTTGAAGACTTGGCGGTTTGGTCGCAACACAAGGATCTCGGCGAAACCCTTACCTTCACGCCAGGTGAGGATGGGCCCGACCTGGGTGTCTATCTACTCAGTACCCACCAGCTTCAAGGTGACCGCCTAGTAGCACTCTGGAATGCCACACCGGAGACCGATGGCAAGGTCGCCTCGGTCAGCGCCATATCTCAGGTGGGCAACCCAGAAGTGTTCATGAACGCGATTCAGCCGAACAGCATCCCGGGCTACTCGACATACTTCTGGTTCATCCACGGCGCCCCGTACTTTGCGTCCATCCGTTTTCAGCATCTCTCAGGCGGCCATTACCAGCTGCAGACATATCTGCAGTCGTTCCTCAGAAACTTCGGGCGACACGTCGTTTTCGACGAAGATGCCCAGGACCCTACGATTTTGGGTTACTGCGAGCGGCCCGGGGCGGACATTTTAAATCTACGTGGTCGCTTCCGTAGCGAGCTGTTCACCAAAGCAGGAGAACATGAGCTGCTAATTCGTCGGGCGACCAGCATTCGCAAGATCATCCGAAAGTCCACGCTCTCGCTGGAGCGTCGCGATCAACGGGCAATGTGGCAGCGACTGTTGGAGTACAGCGGCATGCGCGAGCCCATCGCCAGACGTACGGACGTCAAGCTGGGATACGAGCTGGAAGTCTCGCTGACGGAGACGGACGTGCGAGAGCTCATTGCGCAGTGGCAGGACGAGCAGAACCAAACGGAGTGGGACGACCTTGGCTTCGTGTTCACCGGGGATGCCAACAAGGTCCACTGGATTTCGAGGTCGATTGCGCGGGACACGTTCGAGCTGGACGTTCGGCGCGAGAATCCTGAGCACGTCAACGGTGAGTCACTGCTGCACGAGCTGCACCGCCTGCGCCGGCAGATCCTGGCCACGATCCCCTGAGGCAATCCCCTTGAACGCTTTCCGGATCTTCTTCGCACTGATCGCGATCGCACTGATCGCGGCGGCGGGCTGGTTCGGCCGCGTCGTGCCCATGGCAGAGCAGTGGCCGATGTTTGAGGCGCTGCGGACCACGGCCTCGATCATCTTTGCGGTCATTGGCGCTTGGATGGCCATCATTTACCCCGATCGCCTGAAGCTGTCCTTCAAACCTCAACAGCCGGGCGCGGCCAGCTCTGCCACCGGGCTCAACCAGCTGTTCTTGCCCGTCGTCCACTCGACCGCCATCCTGAGCGTCATCTTGGTTTTAGGCGTGAGCGTGCCGATCCTCAAGCGGCAGGAGTTCGCCGTCGACATCGCGGTCTTGCGCGGGCTCTCTTATGGAACGCTGGCTACGCTCACCATCTGGCAGTTGTGGACCGTGCTCTTGACGCTGGTGCCGGCAGACAAGGTCAAGACCTACCTGGACCACGAGGACAGCCGGGCCCTCACGATAGAGGGCGTCAAGGCGGTGGGCATGCGCCGTCCAAAGTCGGATCGGCCGCTGCCTGAACCGCCAGTCGCGGACTGAGCTCGCCTTGGCGACTGAGCGTAGACCGGCCGACCCACTTTAAAACCACTGTAAATCGCGCCAGGATCGCCTGACGACCCTCGGATGGTGCATGGGGTGCCGAAAGCGAACGCGAAGGCTCCTAGAGCCTCTGGCGGGTCAGCGCCTGCGCGGAGGCAGCCGCTTGCCTTCCAGCCGGGCCGCGTCCTCCCGGCGGGCCTCGACTTCTTCCGGGGTCAGCGGCCTGCCTGCCGGCACCCGCATCTTCCACGTCGCCTTCCACGGCAGCGCAACGCAGCCGCAGTGAATGACCTCACCGATTGGAGCGGCTGGATCAGCCGGGTACATCATCTGCACGCTGCCACGCCCCTTGCCCGCCGGCAGCTCGAAGGGGTCGTTGATTTCCTGGACCTGGCCGTCGATCGCGTCGTGGTTCCAGCGGCTGTGCAGCTTGCCCGAGCGGCGCCACTGCTTGCGGATCTTCGAATCGCGGGCGGCCTGGGCCTGCAGGGCCTTGAAACTCGCCGTGTTGAAGGCGGTGCCGAGGTTGCTGGTGACGATGCCCCGCACCTGGTTCTTCGTGCGGTCGGGCAGCAGCTGCTGGACCGCTTGCATCGCCTCGAAGGGCGTGCGGGCGCCCAGCACCACCTGACCGAGCTCGCGATTGACGCTGTTGACCAGGTCGGCGGTCGCGCCCGTGATCAGGTGGGTGTTGACCGCCTGCAGCGCGCGCAGCTGGCGCAGGTCGGGCGAGCTGAAGACTGCGGTGGCCACGGCCGCGGCGGGCGTGGCCTGGCTGGCGCCGGCGACCGCCAGCAGCGTCTCTGCCGCCTGCGCCGCGGCGATCGGCGCTTGCACCACCCTTTCACCCAGCGCCCAGGCTTGGCGCAAGCCGTCCGAGGCCTTGGTGCTGGCAGACACGGCCAGTTCGTCGGAGACACGCCGGATGCTGTCGGACAGTCGCGGCAGCACCCACTGCTGGTAGTCGGAGGGCGCCCGCGCCAGCTGACCGTTGATCGTGAGCAACGCCTGGTCGATCAGCCGCGCCAGCTCTGCATCCAGGTTAGCCCACAGCGCCACGCGTTGGCGAAGCACCTGGGCCAGCGCGGCCTTGGCAGCCTTGGCGGGGTCGGTGCCCGGCGCCCCATTACTTGCCTTGCCCGTGGCCATCGGCTGCGCCCTGGCTGGCGTCGTCGTCTTCCAGGCCGGCTGGCACGGTCACCACGGCCGCTGCGGCCGCTGCAGCAGCTGCCGGGTCCGGTGCCTCCTCCTCCACCGCCGCCAGCTCGGCCTCGGGGTCGATGTCGACCTCCAGGCGCTTCGCAGCGGTTGCGATGATCCGCAAGGCGGTGGCCCGGGTGATCAGCCGCTCACCGAGGGCGGACGCCACGGCGACGACGCAGCTCTGCAGCGCGCTGGCCAATTTGGTGACGTCCCGGGTGACCATCTCCGGGAACTCGGCCCGAACGGTCCACTCCGGCTTGCCCCACTGCGGCCGCTGGCCAGCGGCGATCGCCCGCCGATACAGCACGTAGTGCCCCATCTCCTGCAGCATGTGGCGCAGGGTGGTCTGGCGCATGGTTGCGACCTTGAAGAAGGGGTCGCCCATCTCGGCGGCCGAGGCGCGGTTGACGTCACCGCCGCCGCCGTACCAGTGTTCGGGCAGCGTGGCGCCGCCGAGCGCATGGTTGCGGAACATGCGGGCGCTCTCGGCGCGGTCGACCGCGTTCAGGCTGGGCGCCTCGGCCGTCCACTTCTCCTGTTCGTTGTGAACGCGCACGCTGCCTCGACCAGGTCGCTTGATTTCCTTGGCGCGCGCCTTGACCTTTTCTTCGTCCGCGCCGGTCAGCTCGACATCCCAGATGAATGCGTCGAGCTCACCGGCCCGCTCCAGCTGGTCGAACAGAAACTCGTCGTAGCCGTCGAGCCAATCCATCTGGGCAATCAGATCGCTGCGGCCGCGCCGACCCGCAGCGAATTTGTTGACCGCAAAATAAAACGCCTCACCGCTGTCGAAACCGGCCCGCAGCTGCCTGGCCGGCGCCGCAAACAACTCATCGTCCTCGCCACGCACGATCACCCGAAACTGCCGAAATACCCCGGCGGCGTCCTTGACGGTGCGAACGCCGATTTCCTGAGAAGGGTTCCCCGGGTCCACGATGACGTTTTCAATCAAGGACGGATCGAGATAACCAAGGCGCACATGCCCGTTGACGTCGTTGACATACACCGGCCAGCACTGCTCACCAAACAGCGCGAGCTCGCGCGCGAAGGTGGGTAGGCGCAAATCCATCTTGTTGATGGGATCGTTCCAAAAGGCGCGCAGCCATTCCTGGTGCTCTTCGTCCTCGCAGGTGAGTTTGACGCCCTCGGCCACCAGGAATGCCAGCGGCAGCTCGACCAGGCGGTTGGCCAACAGATTGGTTTCCCACAGGTAGGCAGCCAGCTTTTGCATCTGCGCCTGGCTGACGCTGGACAGGTCGCGCCTAGCCACGCCGGTGAGGGTGCGCCAGCCGCGGTCTTCGTCGTCGAAGGCGCCTGCGGCTTCCCGGGTGGCCACGGGCGCGGTCTTGGTCGGCAGCGCCTGGCCAAGCATGGTGATGCCGAAGTCGGCCAAGGTGTAGGCGTTGCTCATAGGGGCCTCAGGCAAGAGCAGCTCGGCGGCCGCGGGCGCGTCGAGCTCGGCGAGCGCCAGCGCGCTCGGATTGGTCTTCACGGCTGCCATCGACGGTGGCGCCAGCTGCGCGGCCGCCGGTCGATGCCAGCTTCCACAGCATCTCCAGCGCGTCGGGCCCGTCGTCGTGGTCAGCCTTGGGGAAGTGGCGCAGCTGGTCGACCAGCGTGGTCTGGCCGGCGTGCAGCAGGATCTGGCCAGCCGCGACAAAGGGCTGCAGGGCTTCGATGCGCAAGAGCTTGTCGTCGTGCGGCTTGACGCCGCGGGCCGACACCGGCACCCCCGCGATCGCGCTGCGCTTGAGCAGCTCGGTGCGCAGGAACTCCTGGAACTGCACCGCCTCGATCGCCCACATCACGCACTGCCACTCGGACTGCATCGTGATGATGTCGCTGATGATCCGGTCCGGCGTGCGCTTGCGTATGCGGGCGTCGACGACGCTCAGGATGCCCTTCTCACGCTGGTAGCCGCCCACGAGCAGCGCACTGGGATCTCGGCTCTTGCCCTTGAGCCCCAGCGACGGGTCACAGGCGCCGTAGAACACCCACTCGGCGATGCGATTGACCCAGAACTGGATGCATCCCGCAAAGGGCGCTTCCTCGCCGCTGATGGGGTCGTTCTGCTGCTCGCTGTCGAAGGCCTCGTGGCCGTCTCGGGCGCGCTTGATCATCAGCTTGACCAGCGGCCGCACCGCTGGCCAGCTCACCTCGGCGCCCTTGTTCATCTCGGCCTGGTGCTTGGCATACAGCAGCATGGCTGACGCCTCGCCCTCCTGCGGCGTGTCACCGCCCAGCAGGAGAGCCTCGAACTCGTCCCACAGGTCCATGCGGTCTGGCCACTTCAAGATCGCCTTGAAGACCCGGCTGTTCCACATCGGGTGCTTCAGGAACCTCGACAACACGCTGTCGTAGTGCAGCACGGTGCCCACCAGGACCGCGTCCATGCTGTCGTCGACCGGGCCCAGGCTGAGCACCGCCTTGGTCACGTAGCGTTGCAGCTTGTCGCGCTGGGCCGGAGTGGCCGAGTTCTCGTCGTTCTCGATGTCGTCGAGGATGGCCAGGTCCGGCCGATAGGGGCCGTGACGACGGCCGCGCACCCGCTTGCCGACGCCGAAGGACTCGATCTTGACGTCGTTGGCCGTCACGATGCAGCCCACGCGCCAGACGCGTCCCTGGCCGCAGGCATCCGGGAAGTCGCTGGCCAGGCGCGGGTTCGATTCGAGCTCGACCTTCACCGCCTCCAGCATCTCGGCCGCCTGTTCGAAGGCGTCCATGAAGATCAGCGGGTAGTGCTTGATCTTGCGGACCACGCACCACAGCAAGAAGATCAGGCTGATCTTGGTCGACTTGGCCTCGCCGCGCGGAGCTGCCAAAGCGTCGCGCTGGCCGGTGGGCGTGTTGACGATCTCGGGCAGGCGCTTGTGCAGGTACCGATGCAGCGCCGACGGCTCCGCGGTGCCGTAGTGCGGGAAGTACGTCCGGTCGAAGAACGCAAAGCCGTTGATGTCGTCGGCCACCTGGCGCCGGCGTTCGGCAATGGCCTCGGGCGTCAGGTCCCAGCCGTCGAGGTTGGCGTCGACCTGGCGGCGCAGGCCTTCGACCAGGCCGGCCAGGCCGGCAAGGAAGTCCTTGCTGGTCTTAGCCATAGGCCTTGGCCAGCTCCGAGCCGAAGGGCTCCAGCATCTCCAGCATCGCAGGCACGTGCTGCGGGTACTGCTGCTGCGCGAAGGACGCGAAGCGCTGCAGCGTGTCCAGCGCGATGGCGTGCCGGTTGATCTCCGGCGCCACTTTCTTGAAGGCCGACATGGTCTTGTGGAAGCTGTCGCCGGCGCTGGCCAGGATGCTCATGCGCTGCGCGGGCGATAGCGCCTCGTCGTTGCGCAGGGTCTCCATCACCGCCTGGTGCTGCACCAGGTAGTCTTCGATGAGCCGGCGCGCCAGCTGCGTGAAGTTCTCGTCGCCCATCGCCAGTGCCGACCGGGCGGTGTCCCAGTCGTCACCCTCGTCGCGGGCCTCGGCCTTCCAGCGGATGCCCGTCGACTTCGCGATCTTGAGCGCGTTGCACGCCGACTCCATCGGCAGGCGCTTGTAGACGTACAGGCCGCGCAGCTGCGTGCGCCGCTCGGACGGATGCGCCATGGCTCAGTTGCCTCCGCGGCCGACGAGGAACTGCTTGGCGCCTTCGATGATCAGCGCGATGCCGATCGACATGGCCCCGCCGGAGACGGCACCGATGACCGCCGACTTCTGCTCGACGTTGCGCAGGCGGCCGTCCATGTTCTCGATGGTGCCCTGCATGGCGTCGATGCGCTTGGTCTGCAGATCCTGGCCATCCTTGAGGCCTTGCACGATGCCTTTGATCTCTCCGAGGAGCAGCAGCTCTTGTGATCGGTTGTTATCGCTCATGTTGCTCCGACAGAAGGAAGGCCATTGCTTTGGTACATGGGCACCGGCAGGTGGTGGGGGGAGGATCGACCTCCCCTTATTGGGTTAATCGCCTCGGCGACGTCGCGCCACGGTCGCCGTGAAGGCCAGGCCCGCGAGCATCAGCGCAGCCGTTGCAGGCTCAGGGACCGTGCTGATCGCAATCGTCGCGTCTAGCCTTACCGTGGGCAAACCGAAAAGGTCTTGACCTGGTGTCATGCAGTCAAACGACGCGCATGTAGGGTCGTTTGACGCGCTCAAGTAGTGACCACCCCTGAAGTGGTACAGGGTGCTGGTTGTGACCGCCAGCGGAAACCTGAATACGTCGTTGGCCGGGTTGCCGCCGCCCGACGAGGCTGCGGTCGCGTTGAAATCGCACACCGAGTTTGAGAATCGGAGTTCGACGTTGTAGCCGCTTGGGCAATTGACGGCGTCCGTATGGCTGAAGCCCCCACCGGTCTTCTTGACCATCTCATAGAACTGTGCGGGCGCCTCAACCTTGCCGGTAGCAAGGTTGATGTACTCCATAGTCATCGTGACCTGCAGGTCAAAACTGCCAGCGCCTGCCGGCACTGTGGGAGCCAAGGCCAAATTGCCGGACACAAGGATGTACTGGTAGAGGCCGTCAATGGGATATCGCCCATAGGTAGTGGCTGAGGCGGAAAGCTTGTAGTCCACCGGCGTTATCCAGTCTGCCGTGTACCGAATGCCGTAGCCGCTGATGTCGGCAAAGGCGACGGTGCCGTTGGCGTGGCCATCCGCGTAGGCAGCGCCTGCGAACGAGAGTGCGGCGACAGCGAAATGCTTCAGAATCTTCATATATCCTCCTCGTGATGCCCGGCACTTGCCGGGTCTCTCATCATCTCGGTAAGCTTTCCGCTTCGTCATTCGGGCTTGCCTGGTGTCAGTGCGTTGCCGTCAGACAGCCCATCTCCGTGGCCGCCTGTCCCGCCCCGGACCACTGCGTTTGAAGATGTACCCGCGCCAGCGTTGTGCTACCGGTCGGAACCACAACTTCTTCGAGCACGATGGCAACGTCGCTGAGGTCATCGGTGATTTGCTCGTTGGCAGCTGACACGCCGCCGAGTTGTTCGTAGACCAGGTACGTCACGCCGTCCGTCTGGAATTCCACGTAGCCGGTGAAGCTCTTGACGTTCTGAGCGCTCGGTCCGCCAGCCACCCCCGTGAAATTGGTAAGGAGCGACGCCAAGAAGGCGATGTCCAGCACGTCTCCGCCTACCAAGTCCGTCAGCGTGAAGCTGTAGCTTTGCAGGCTGCTGTCGTTGGCCAGCGTGGCATAGGTCGTGTTGCGCATCGCCTTGACGCCGGATGCCTTGTCCACCAGCGAGGTGAGCGCGAGCGCGGTCGACGTGTTGATCGCTCGGTAGCTTGCGGGCACGCCCGCGGTGCCTTCCGCCTTGCCCATGTAGGCCCAGGCAATTCCGTCGACGCCCGTCGCCGATCCGCTGGTGTGCGTTGGTCCTGCAGCCGAGATGTACTGCCACGACACAGCGCCGTCGCTCGCAGAGCCGGCCGTATGCGTCGGTGCTGTGGCACCAGTCGTGCCGGAGCTGCTGGCTTGGTAAAGGTTGCCGCCGTTGATGCGGTACTGGCCGCTGGTGACGGCTTGGCCTGTCTGCCACGCCGAGGATACCGTCCCGCCCGCCGCCGTGAAGTAGAGATTGCCGGCATTGGTGCGCCAGCGGTTGGCCGCCACGGCCGCCCCGATGCTGGAAGCCCAGGTCGTGTAGGCGGTGGTCTGACCGGCGCCGGGCGTGCCGCCAGCGCCTTGCGCGACCGGCGCTGCGCGGCACAGATTTCGGTTCGTCGAGTCGGCACCGACGTTGTCCAGCGCGCTGGATGCGAGGGCGCGTGGCGAAAAGAAGCCAGCGCCGGAGAGGCGCGTGTAGATCAACTTCGCGGCGAGGTAGCAGCTGCGGGCCGCCGGATGGATGTCGTTCGCCTTGCAAGCACCCGCGGTGGCGTAGCCGGTGGCGGGGTCGACGGTTCCGGTGTGCACATCGATCCAGATGACACCGTTGGCCAGGCACCAAGCGGACATCAGCTTGTTCCAGGCCAAGATCCACGCCGCCGCAGTAGCGTCGGTCATCGTCGTCAAGGGGGCCGTCAGCGTCGGCCAGGTCCAAACGCCGGTTTGAACCGCAATCGCGGACACGCAGACCGTGAGGCAGCCATCCGCCTTGCGTTGCGTCAGTATCTGCTGCACGGTCGCGGCGGAGGCAGCGGCAGTTACGCCGTATTGCAGGTCGTTGAAGTAGCCCCAGTGGATGTGCAGCTTAGCCTTATAGGGCCGCAGCGACGTCTCGTACCGGGCCAGCACGTCGGCCATTCGGTGACCCGACATGCCGCCAGCCTGCAGCAGCCGTAATGAGCCCTTGGAGAGGCGCTGCAAGTGGGGATAGATGCCCGTCATCGTCCTCTGCGACCAGGCGAAGATCTGATACTGGGCTGGGCCGCTGACAATGACACCGTCAGGCGCGCCAGGTACTGGGTAACTCAGATGCGTTGCATCGATCCGCGTGATCGCCACGCGAATGCCGTTAATGGCCTCGCTGGGACCGCCGGTCGCGTTGATCTTCGTGCCGGTGTAGAGACCATGCGCGGCGGCGAAGCCCAGAGTGGCAACACCATTCGCGACGACAGCGCTGTTGGGGATGAAGCCTTGGTGCATCAGCGCCTCGAACGAGTCGCCGGACGTCGTAGCGGTGCTCAGCAGGTTCCCAACCCCTGACACCGGATAGAGGGAGGACGCGGAACCCCAGCCACCCGCGCCCTTCGTGTAGTAAACGCCCGCACCACCATCGATGGCCACGTCACCGACGCTACCTGTGCCGGACGAGGGGACGCCTGAGGTGGCGATTGCCAGGTTGGTGTTCGCAGCGAGGACGACAGAAGTGCCGCCCATCCGGACAGTGCGCGCGTGAGCCAACGAGGTGCGCCACACCCGAACCGCTCCGGTGTCCGCCTCGTCGGCGATGGTCATTTCCTGGCCATCGGCCCAGAGGTCCGACGCGAAGCCGGTCGCTCCGCTGGTGATCGCAGCAGTCCAAGCCGCAAAGCTCGGGAAGTGGAGGCGCGTGCCCGCCATCTTGCCGACGTGTGCCGGATTGACGCCAGCCATGCCGGCCGGGGTCGACAGCGGAGAGGTGAGTTGAGGCATGTGCGAGCTCCAGGATCAGGTGGTGGTAAAGGAGCCGGAAGCACCGGCATAGCTTTGGCGGAAGAAGCGCCAGGTGACCCCGTTGACGACAGCGGTGACAGTGGAGGTGTTCGGGCTGGAGCCGTCGTCCGCGACGTTGTTGCCGGCGGAGGTGGCACCTTGCCAACCACCGGTGCCGAGGCTGTCGGTGAAGGTCACGCCGCCTGCGGAGGCCGTCGCTTCGAAGGCCGCCCAGCCGTACTGGCCGGCCGCGGGGTTGACAGTGAAGGAGCCCGACTTCGAGGCGTTCGCCGAGCCGGTCATGGCCGTCATCGCGGCCAGGAGCGTGGCCGGATCGGTCACGCCGGCGGTCGCCGAGCCGACACCAAACCGGGCGCGGCTGTCGGCCGCTGCTGCTGTCACTGCCGCCGTCGGCGCCGAGGTCGCCGACGCTGAGCCCGACGCGTTCGTGGCTGTCACCGTGCAGGTGATGGTCGAGCCGACGTCTGCGGTCACGCAGGTGTAGGTGGTGCCGGTGGCGCCTGCAATGTTGGCGCCGCCTCGCTTCCACTGGCGGGCATAGGATGTCGGCGCATTCGACCAGGTGCCGTTGGACACAGTGAGGACCTGGCCATCCTGGGCCGTGCCGGTGATGGCTGGCAGCACGGTGTTCACCGGCGCTGCGCCGCCGCCTGCAGCTGCGACAGCGGCCGTGCCCGCACTGGTTGCCGACGTCGAGCCGGCGATGTTGGCTGCGGTGACCGTGACGCTGATGGATGCACCCAGATCGGCCGAGACCAGCAGGTAGGTGCTGCCGGTGGCGCCAGCGATGGCCGCGCCGTTGCGGCGCCACTGCCGGGTCAACGTCGGGCCGCCGCTCCAGCTGCCGTCGAGCGCCGTGAGGGTCTGACCGACGGTCGGCGTGCCGGTGATGCTCGGCAGCACCGTGTTGACCGGTGCTTCGGACGGCGCCGGTGCTGGGCTGCCGCCGATCTCGATGAAGCGCACCACCAAGACCGCGCCTGCTCCCGTGGCCTCGGTCAAGGCCCGACCGCAGTAGTCCGCGGCAGAACCTACCGCGGCGCGGCCGCTGCCGTCCGTGGCGGGCTTGACCGGCGCGCCGAAGGGGATGGCGGCCGAGGCCTCCATGAGGCCGCTATAACCGGTGAGCGCACTCAGCGCCTTGCCCGGCTCGCAGTCGTGTTCGGAGATGCCAACGGCCGCGGCAGACGAAGCGGCATGAGTGCCGTCGATCGCAACGAAGCGCTTGGCTTTGACCGCCTGGCTGGACAGCAAGGTGATCGAGTGCAGGGGGCTGTAGGTGAGGGTCATCGACTTACCTGGCGCGTTGAGTCAGAAAGTCGATCAGCGCGTCGTGGCGGGCGCGGTCGATGCGGCAGAGGCGGGCGTTGATGGCCTGGTTGTCCCAAGCGTCTTCAAGCGCAAGCCCGGCGCCAGCAGCACAGGC
>CETV01271241.1_pt1 | contig 16245 bp, 11 predicted proteins | sample 531451 | NCBI WGS metagenome assembly CETV01 (sample SAMEA2623155, study PRJEB7988) | marine metagenome | isolation source: saline water (ENVO:00002010), including | reverse complement strand
ATCATCGCCCCAACTCAGGCGTCCGGAAAACCCGGGACAGGTCACACTGCCAACGCGCACCTGACAGGTCGTCGCGCCCGAACTGAATAGCACGACAGCTCCGCCCCCGCCGAGAACGGCAGAGGGGCTACTCGCGTTTCACCCGTTCGGCCCATGACCGCCGAAACGGGCCGGTCGACGACTGCGGAGTCCGCACCCGCCCGGTTAGCGCGCACCCACGCGAAGAACCTCGACCTCGGAACGAAAAGTGGGCCGCCCAGACCCTGTTTTCTGGACAGTAATCTGGACGACCCGTACGTCGGGCTGACAGGATTTGAACCTGCGACCCCTTGACCCCCAGGTGGCAGGATGATGGGTCTTAGCGCGCTTGACCAGGGATTTTGTGTTTCAGGAGTGAGCGCTCCGCGTCACGTTTTGCAGGGTTTGCAGGCTGTTGGTCACTTCATTGGTCCACTTCATGACGCTCGCCGGACCCGCAATTACTGGGCCGCAAGAACCGCCACGCGCGCGTGAAATTCGTCTACGGAGTGAGCCGAGATGTTGTTCAACTGCCAGGCCTCTTGAGCGGCCTCGAAGATGTCAGAGCGCCACTGCCGCTCACGATCGGAAGTCGGCGGGTCATAGACGACGTCGATAGGGGCGTCCGCTGGCAGCGTCGCGGTACGTGAACTGCCAAGTTGCAGGTTGGCCCCGTCGGCACGCAGCCGACTCACCAGATAGTTCCAGGACTGGATCTCACGATCGAGGGGCTCCAGCGACGCGACGTTGAACGCCCACACATTGGTCAGAGAGTTGGTCTGTCGATCGGAGCGCAATAGGTCGAAGCTCCCACGTTGCTTTCCAATCCGCACCTTTGGCTGAACGAACAAGTCATGGCCGATCGCCAGACCGCCTTCGAACACGAGGGTGTCGCGCACGTCCGCGCGGAGGGCTTGCCGTGTCAGGCCCCGGCGTCTACGGGTGGGCTCGCGCTCCACGAGGTGCGGGAAGAGCATCTCAACCCCTGCACGTGCCGACTCGACATCGATGGGGGCGGGCTCAGAGAACTGGACGGAGTTGGCTTGGCGAGAGCGCAGTTGCGCGATCCAGCCGCTACTGACCGACTGCTCGCCGAACCCTACGCTGCCGTGGTGCTCGACGGTTCGGCGGAACCATGTGATCCAGTTGGTGAGTTCGCGCAGGTCGGAGCTGAGGTTGCCGTGGTTTCGGACGTAGCGCGGGTCGAAGCCGACAGCCCAGTCGCCGCTGTCTCGGCCGCAGACGAGACCGACGTTGGTGAACTCGCCCCGTGCGATGTTCGGGACGAATCGGATAATCCAGTACTGGTAGCTCACGAGGCACCTCCCTAGGAGTGTCGGCTCTGGTTGGCGGCGGCGCGCAGTCGTTCGGCCACGCCCTCTGTGCGTAGGAACAGTATGGACGCCAGCTCCGACAGTTCCTGCGGTGTGGTCTCCCACTCTAACGGAACGCTGCTGGCGACGGCCTGGATCATCGCCAGGGTGAGGTCGTCGATCCGGTCTGCCGCTTCATGCAATCCGCTCGCGGAGGCGACGCCGGGGTCCAGGTCGAATTGCCAGGGTGTTGTGGCGATCTTCTTCAAGGCGTCGATCGTCCAATCGGACTCGCCGGCGAGCCAGAAGCCGTGGTCGAATGACCAGATGCTGTAGTCCTCTGTCGTCTGGTGCAGCCATTGCGGGTCGTCGCCCATGCAGAGGTCCCACAAGGCGAGAATGTGAGCCTGTCGGCGCCGGTTGTCATCTAGCCGAGAGTAGGTGCCCCATTCCTCGGCGACGACCACGTCTTCGACGTTCAGCGAGCCATGCCCGGTGCCCCCGCGCAGGCGACGCCCTTCTGCGTACTCCCAGTTGAAGGCTCCCGGGATCTCGATGAGTGAGTTGGCAGGAACTGGAGCCCCAATGAGTCTCCCGATGCCGTAGGCGACCGCTTCAGCGACCAGTGTTCGGGAGCCTTGCGGGTTGCTCGGCGGCTTGACCCAGTATTGCTGGCCGTCCGATGCCAATCCGAGAAACGCCGCTGACCCCGAGGTCCCACGCCGTAACGGCGCGACCAAGGCCACCTGTGGCGGTGGGGAGAACTTGGGAAGGGTCACATTCGGAGCATATAGACGGGTGCTGTGGTCTCGTCGCAGGCATGCCCAGTGAAGCAGGGCTCAGGGGCCAGGGCTTCAGAGCAGGAGGTGACAACGGTGCGGCCGACAACCTACTGATACGAATCGCGGCCGATGACTCCGTGCCCTGCCATGCGGTCAAGCAACCGTATGAGTACCGCCGCCTGCCGATCCGAGGGAACGCGTCCCTGCCGCAAGCCGAACAGTTCGACGAGGTTCTTCTCGGTTGGGGACATCGACACCTGGGACGTGGCTCCGTAAACGGTCTCCCAGACCTGGCGACTGACAGCAAGAACTCGCTTGACACCCTCGAAGCCCGTATCCATCACGCGCTCCTTGCGATCGTCGACAGCTTGCATATGAGCCTGCGCTACGGTGATCAGGTCGCCTTCGACAGCATCGTCGAGTTTGACGTGGACTCTCTTGAACCCATCCCAGCAGGCTTGTTGCTTGGCCCACTGCGTCACGTTTGCTTGCGGGCGATTCGGATCAGTGAGGTGCTGTTGCGCAAGCTGAGCGATCTGGACGAGCGCTTCGAGCGTCGTGCTACTGATCGCCTGGTGTTTCCAGACGCGGCCGAAGTCATACTTGGCGCCGCCGAACTGAGTGCCTATCTGGAGAGAGAAGCGTGAGATGGCGTAGGCCACGATGTTGGCCAGGTATCCCGGCGCGCTTCTGTACCAATCCTGTTTGAGCACCTCGGTACGGAGCATCGCGTACATGATCGCTTTGCCGATGCTGGTGCGGAAGTATCCATCGCCATAGGCGTCGGCGCCCTTGCCCTCGTCTTTCGTCCATTGTGCATCGACTTTGTTGGCGTAATCGGCGAAGACAGACTGCGCCCCCTTGCTCACAAGGTCAGGGTGCTGGTTCCAGCAGTAGTCGTACTTCGCCCAGTCCGTCTTCGTGATCCGTTGGGACTTGGGGTACTCCAGCTCGAACTTCGCCTGTTCACCTGCGGAGCCACGTGCGGTCCGGTCGTTTTCCCATTGCCCGCGGGCGCGTTCGTAGTACCAGCCTGTCTGGTACTGCTTGCCTTCTTGCGCCGGCGCCTTCAGGCGGCGGCTAATCTGCTCCAAGCGCACATGAAACTCGTGGGTCGAGAACAAGTCCGCTGCGCTCACTCTGTTCTGGCTGTTGGCGTACTTCGCGACTGACTGTACGACGGTGGCCGAGTCCGAGTCGCTGACGGTGACGAGCTTCATCTGGATCGAGACGCCGTCCACATTTCTGCTCTTGTCGCTTCGCAGAAAGTGAGCAAGGGAGGCTGTCGTCTGTCCACCGTTGACTATCTGCCAGCGGTGGAGGCGCCGGATAGTTGTTCCCTGCGGCGAGCGTCCCAGTTCCACTTCAGTCGCTGTTGTCGTCAGGCCGTTGTTGTATGCGAGGAAGCGTTCCGGTTCTTGCGCGAGCGTGGCTTGGATACCGCGATTGACTTGCCCTCGCGCGCTCAAGAAGGTTCGGACGTTCGACTCCAGGAGGAGGCTGCCGTACTCGTCGAACACGTCTGCGAGCACCCTCGCGGGGATGACCGCGAGGTAGGTCCGAGTTGTTTCGTCGTCTCCTGCGGTAACCAAGCACGGCAGACCGTCAGGAATCCACCTCGTGAAGTCGACGTGGATGTCTTCACTCCCGCGATCAGGAAGCGCTGCGTCGATGAGTCTCCGCTGGTCCCACACTTCGTACGTCGTTCTCAGACCAGCTACGACATCGCTCTCGATAGTGCGAATCCGCTCGCTCATTGCGCCGTCGGTGATGAGGATGATCCGAATCTTCGCGATCCTGCCCTCGGTGATCTGCCTCGAGAAGTAGTCCGCGTACTCCCATTCTCGGGACGATGCCTCCAGGTTTGTGGTCAACCATCCGCTGACGGCGGACTCCACGAAACCTGTGGCGCGTCCGATCGCGTCCTTCGCGCCCGTCATGGTGAGTGTTTCATCGTGCCCGAAATATCGTCCGGCGAGAATGATCAGTGACTGTTCGATCGAGTTCTCTGCGTATCCGAGTAGTTCCAGTCGCTTGCCGCGAGGACCATTGCATCGAAGGGGCTCGATGTTCAGGTTAGCCACTGCTTCTGCGTCTTCGAGCCGTGCGGCGAAGACCTCAGCGAAAGCCGCGATTTCGAAGGCTCCATCGCCAGCAACCGCTGCAACCTTGATCTCGTTGCGGAGATCATCGATTCCGCTGCTCATAATCCAAGTTCGCCCAGTAGCGCATCGAAACGTGCCGCGAACGGAGATAGCCTCAGCAGCTCCAGGGAGTAGTGCACATCGATCATTCCGGCGGGCAAGGACGGGATATCGAGGTGCGGGAAGCCGTCTCTCACCTGGAACCGTAGCCAATCTCCGGGAAGGAACCGGTACCTGTCGTACCACTCGTCTGACAAGTCCAATGTCAGCGCATCCAGCGCGGCATCCCAGGTCTCGGCTGCACTCGGGCCGGCGCTGGCCAGCGCTTCGCCAAGCTGCTGTGCGTATTGGCGGAAGGGAATAGCCGCGCCCGAATCGCGCGGCGCATCCTCGACCGGAAGGACGAGAAGATCGAGCGCTTGCCCTACGGGAACCAGTTGACCTGGTGAGGATACACGGATCGTCCCCGGTGGTTGATGCGTGGACTTCACCTCGATGCCGCGACCATCCGCGAACGTGAAGTCATGAACACCCAGCCCTGCCTTCGCCCAGGGACCACGCCACGCCTTGACAGCGTCTGGCGCGCTCATGCCCGCCGTGATGAGCGTGCGTAGAAGCACGAGTTCAGCGAACGTGCCTCGGACCAGCGATTCAGAAAGTCGACCTCGCCTCTGCCCGACGAAGCGTCGATACTCCTCGATTGAGCGGATCAGCGCGTCGATGCCCTCGTCGGTGGTGGTCGCCACCGACACGCGCTCCAGAAGATACTCCACGAGCTTCAGGAACAGAGGCGGGAGCCCGCCGTCGCTGGCGGTGATCTGAACGTAATCGTTGCTGCCGCTCCGGGTGGTACTCACTGAGAAACCTTGACCGTCGCTGACAACCTGCGATGGTGCGAGCGAGACTCTGATGAACAGAGACGCACGGCTATTGTCGTTGACCGCGGCGAACATGAACGGCGTCTGACCGAGGACCACCATTCGTCCACTCGTTCCGGCGAGGACTTGTTCGAACAACGAACGCAGGGACGCTACTTCCATCAGATGTCGTCCTCTTCGAGTTCGTCATCGCCTTCGTCATCAACGAACCCGTTATACGCACGCCAGAAGACCTGGTTGACCCTATATGTCTTCGAGTCTCGCGTCGCGTCCTCGATCTCATCTTGCGTCATCTTGGGAAACGCGATCGCCACTGCGGTCCGGGTGAGCCCCGCATCGACCTTTTCCAGGCCGGAGTCGTCTGGGTCCTTCGGCTCGTCGGCGGTTACGGCGTAGATCATCAGGATCGGGTGGTCGATCCAAGCGAGGCTCCGCGCCTGTGAGGTCATTCGCTTTCCGCTTGCGGTGAAGAGCGGTTCCGCATCCATCTCGTCTCGCTCGGACTTCGTGAGCGATCCAGCCACGTCGGTTCCGGAGGAGACTCGACGACGGTCGAGACGGATATGACCGTCAGAGCGGCTACGTCCCATCTTGTTTCGTCGGCTCATACCCACCGAGATGGGGCCGAACTGGTGCTGAGCTCCTCCCCCGCTACTGCTTACCAGCACGACAGTCCACCGGTCGTTGCCAGGCGTGACTTTGAACGCGTCGGTGATGGCAAGGGTGCCGTCTGCACCCGGGCCGAACCACTGGCTACCGCGGTCACCTTGGAAGGCACCGAAGAAGTCCAGGACCACATCCAGGGGCACATTGCTCCATGCATCGAATCCACCGCTGGTCTTCACCGACGCAGAGGCTCCCAGCTGAGTGATCAAGGCCTCGACTGCAGCTTGGTTTTTCTGCTCGATCGCTGCTTCGCCGGTGAGGTCGTATGATTCGGCGAGCCGGTTCTCCCAGACGATCGGTCCGATCTCCACGACCTCTGTGTCGCGTCCTTTGTTGGCGGCGACAATGGCGACACTGTCTGGATGGACCCGTACCCTGAGCCCAAAATCCCGAGGGGTGAGGCCTCGTGCCTTCATGTCGAGCAGGGCGTCTCTCAGTTCCTCCGTGACCTCAGCCGAGTGCTCGAAGTCAACGCGAGTTGTCTCGGGCATCCAGATGCGCACCAGGTCTTGGAAGCGGGGCCGGTAACCGAACCAGCGGCCCATCTGCATGAGCGTGTCCATCGTGCGTGGTTCGCGGACGAAGTAGCTCACTTGGAGTCCATCAAGGGTTAGGCCGCGTGAAAGGATGTCGCCGCCGACGATAATCTTCGGTACGAGGTCGTCGGCTTCTCGTTCCGTGACGGTCATCAGCTTCCTACGCTTCGCCCGGTCCTTGGCTGTATCACCGTTGATGAGGTCGATGCGGAATTCGTGAGCAATCTCGACGAGTTTCCCCGACACCTGCTCCCAGGTGACGTCCGTCACGTTTGCGAATCGAACGCTCCATGTCCGCTGAATCCTGTCCGCCGCGGCGCTCCTTGCCGTGGTGCGGCGGGCAAACTCGCTAAGAATGACGGCGACCGTCTGTGTGAGGAACTCGTCGGCTAGATCCGCCACACGGCGCTCCACGCTCTTGAACCGAGACACGTTGATGAGCATCGATGCGGTCTTCGTTTTCTTATCGCGGATACGACGAACGGCAGTCCCGAGGAAGAACTCGATCATCGCGGTTTGCATTGATTCCGGGAGCTCAGCGACGGGGTGGTGGTTCTTGTGTTTGATCGGGATGATTTGAAGGCAATCATCGACTTCGGTGCTGATCGCAGCGTGGCCGCCCTCGGGGAAGTACGTGCCAATCCCGAGGTAGGTGCTCGGGGGGAACATGACCCTGATGTAGTCGCTTGGGAATAGGTCGGTGAGGACCGTTCCGGGGCCGTCCGCTGCTGGCTCGCCCCTTCCTGGTTTTTCTACAAACTCGAAGGCAGCCTGGTCGTCGATGAAGATGTTGGCGAAGGGTGTGGCTGTGATGGCCAGGTAGGAGCTCCGGGTAGATACGTCGAGGAGCGCGCGGATCGCACGATTGACGCTTGTCGGGTCGTCCTTGTCACGCGTGTTCGGGCTTCCCCAGTCCGATTCGTCGTCGATGACGATGAGGGGGATATCCAGCCGTCCGCCAGGCGCCTGGCTCTTGATGTAGGTCCGGATGTTGTTCAGAAGCGATGGCGTCTTCTTGGTGATGAACACTGTAGGAAGCCCGCCGTCGACCCAGGTGATGCTTGAACCGCGCTTCGACTTTGAGAAATCGTGGCGAACAGTCGTCATCAGGTGAGCGCGAAGCCCAGAGATCTGTCCAACGCCGACGTATCGGATTGCCGCGTTGCTGATGCCGTCTTCCCATGTTTCCGAGTCGATCCCGAGAAGGTCGGTGTCGAATCGGGTTTGTGTTTGCTGCCGCAGGTTCTCAGTGTGGCCGCCGATGACGATGATTGCGCGGTAGCCGTAGTCGAGCGCCTTGTTGAGGATGCCCAAGTAGGTAGCTGTCTTGCCGGACTGGACCTCGCCCATGAGCAGACCGCGTCGAGGCCACGTCCCGTCAGCCTGTACCGGATTTCCCAGCAGTTCCACGACGTCGTCAGTCTGCGCGTCGAGCGTGTTGATCACGTTCGCTTCCCAGTCACGGCTGATGAGGAGCTTCTTGTAGGCATCCCAGCGAGGGGTGTCAGTCTCGTCGCGACGTTGCGCTATCCAGGGTTTGAACGTCGCTTCGTCGACGATCGAGCCGCCCAGTGCCATCTCGACGGTGTTTTCCAGCGTGAGTTCTTTGAGGATTTCGTCGATCTCGATCGCGCTGAGATCCTCGAACAAGAGGGATGCGAAGCCGGCCGCCTTGGTTTCCAGCTCATCGAACGTCAGTGGTCGGACCCGATTGAACAGCTGGTCTTTGAGGTATGCCTTGAACTCAGCTTGACGGTCATTCAGTGGCATGGTTGCCTTTCCAGACGAAATCAACAAGTGTGTATAGATCGTCGATCGTGTTGAATGGCTCAACACTGGCCAGTTGTGTCACTGCGACATCGGGGGCTTCGTCGAAGAGGCCTGACTGGTGCATGTCTCGGAGCCGAGCGATCAACGCCTCTCGCTCTGGTGGAGTGGCTATGGCTGGGACGTTGGCTGCGACCTCTACGTATGCGTCCATGACCGGGAACGTGGTCGCGATCGTCTGTAGTAGCCCAACGACACGCTCGGCGTCTTCGGCATCGAGGCGGGACAGAACCGATCCCACGAGCGGGCTTTCGAGATTCACCTCATAGAGGAAGCCGTCGCGAGTCTTGAGTTTCGTCCAGACGTGCGCGACATCAGTGCGTTCGCGTCTGCCTCGGAAGGTGTGAACCCGATGACCGCGATCCAGGATCGGATCAATGAGTTGCCGGAGTCGCAACTTGAATGAGGGTGGGGGCTCTGACCGGGACTTCTTGATGTCCAGCTGCCAGAGCGCGTCGAGGCTTGTTGGCACGTCTACTTTGACACGCGTTTGCTTCGACAGCTCACTCATCCGCGCGAGGCCGTACCAGTGTCCGTGGGAGATAAGTCGCCGGTTCCGATAGACGTAGAACCCTTGAGCATCTCGCATGCCGTCGCCGAGGTCTGGACGTTGCCGTTCTTCAGGTGTCAACGCGGATGCGTGTGGAAGGGTGTACCCCTCCACTTGCACGTCGGCGCCACCGATGCAGAGGGTCTCGAGCGGAGTGCGCTGGGTTTTCGGGTTGTCAGACAGAAACGGGTCGATCGGGCGTAGGTCGATCCCGTTTACCGTAATGCTGAGCCGTTCGCGCCGATCCGTGAGAAACCTGTGGAAGACGAGCGCGAGACTGGAGCGAACACCACCGAGTCGTTCCGCGAGAAAGGCGCCTGGCGTGAGCGTGTCGCCCAGAAGTAGATCGAGGTCGTTCCAGACCACGAGGGTGCCGCTTGGCTGGTCATCGAGTTCGGCCCGCAGTGGTAGATCGCGAACATCCGTCTCGTCGAGGACATTGAGGAGCCATTGACCGGAGTCACGCACGAAGTCGATGTCCCAGCGCAGTGCCGTCACGGCGTCATCCCGCTTCGTGACTACCGTCAGACAACGCGCTTGAGACAACGAAGCCGTCTTCAGCCCGAGTCCGAAGCGCCCAAGATCCGAAGCGTCACGATCGCCAGTAGCCCCCGCGAGGCGCAACGCCTCGCGGGCGACCTCGGACGACATTCCGCGACCGTTGTCCAGAACTGCGACGTACTTTGCTTCGACTACGTCTGCATCAATGACGACACCACGTGCTCCCGCGGTGATGGAGTTATCGATGAGGTCTGCCACAGCGGCCTCGAACGAGTAACCGACCGAACGCATGGATTCGAGCAGATTGACGCTCGGTTGGATGACCTCCGATTCCATCGTGCCTCCTCGATTCGCGCCTCAGCTACGCAGCGTGGGCCCGCTCCGGCGCGAAAGCGTTTTCGAACTCGATGTTTGGCTCAATGGAGGGGTAGGAAATTCCAGCGAAAGACTTGAACAGCGCAGCAAAGATGGCCGTGGCGCCCTGCACGGGGACGGCCATACCGATCTGCTTCCGAACACTCTCTTTGAGTCCCTGGAATATGAAGTCGTCTGGGAAGGTCTGGAGGCGCGCCCTTTCACGGTTTGTCAGCGCGCGGTTGAGGATCCAGTGATAGATGTACGATCCACCACCTCCTCCTCCGGTGACCGTGTACGACGGTTTGTCCGGTTCAAGCCGCTTGTATGTCGTACTAATCGTCGTTCGGGTATTGATGTGGAGCCGCTTTGGCATCTCTTGGAGCGCTCGCGGGGAGAATGCGTGCTCACCAGGACGCAAGAAGCTGAGGCGTTCGACGACTTGAGCCGACAGTCGCGCAATCTCGTGGTTCGAGGCATTCGGCGCGATCGGGGGAACAGTGAGTGCGGACTTCGCGGTGACGTCGACATCCGCGTAGATGTCTGGTGAAGGAACACTGAAATGGACATCGAGATCCTCGCGAATTCCGACGATAACGATCCGTTCCCGACGCTGTGGGACGCCGTACTCGTCAAACGAATAGAGGTGCGGGACGAGTCGGTATCGAAGTCCTTCTTCAGGATTCTGAAGGTGTTCCAGGATCTGCTTGAAAGCTCTGCCTTCGTTTGCGCCGCGAAGGCCCGATACATTTTCAGCGACGAACCATTTAGGCTTCTTCGACGCGAGAACCTTTACACCGTATGTATAGAGCGGACCGTACTCTCCGTGGAGACCCTTCCATTCACCGACGAGACTGTAGTCATTACAGGGAAAACCGAACGCGAATCCGTCGATCTCACCGAGTGCACCAATATCGAGATCGTGAACATTCTGATGGACAACGCCTCCGCCAGCTGTCGGGAGGGCCGTTGCGGACTCGACCAACTTTGCGTCGTCATCGTATTCAGGAACAAGGATGTTCTTGAGATAGGTCTTGCACGTGTCTAGGTCGTAGTCATTCGCCCATGCGTGTCGTAGGCTGACGCCGTCGAGGGACTGTGCAGCGAGCCGCGCCCCGAGAGCCATGCCGCCGGGGCCACTGAACAGCTCCCCCATTCGGTAGGTCTGGTCGGTCATTGGCGTGGTTCCTTGGGATACTCGATCACTTCATGGTCATGGCCCAGCGTATCGACGACTGTGTGGGCGCGCTGCGGGCCACGCCGATGGGCCTCTCGGCCTCCTGGCCACGGCCCCAACCTAGTCGGGGCGACTGACATCCAGTCCTTGCGCGAGTTGGTCGCCCCGCTCGACTGCGTTCGGCTATGGGTCGTTTCCTGCAACCGGGGGTCCACGTCACCGTGTCGGCGGGCACTCCGCTCTCGCAGCCGTGCCGTTGCCAGAAGGGTCAAGCTGACGGGTCCCATGAGGACAAACTTCATCATGTTCCATGCGGCCAGCAACACGAGGGCGTTTAGCCAGCGCGGTCCACCGTTCTCGATGGTCGTCACGCACCAGCTCGCGACGAACCAGTACGGCACGGCGAGGAGCATCGCTGGGAAACCCCAGCGCAGGCCGCGACGGGTTCGGATCGCCGCAATCAGAAGGTTGGTGGGCGCGTAGCGCAGGATGGCATGGGTGCGGACGCTGGCCGCCCAGATGAGCCGGAACATGGACATAGCCCTCTCAGGGGTTCGGCGACAAGAACCTGAAAGGACCGCCCGCTGTTGCGGGTTGGTCATACCGTCGCGGGGAGCGACAGCGCCAATATAGAGGCCGCCTCACGCTCCACTTTACGACGCGGCCCTGACATCGGGAAGGGCATGCGCGTCACAGCGAGCGTCGCACCGGCTCCCGTCCGGGCCGCCGCTGCGGCTCCTCCCCCGGCCCTCGCGCGAGGTCGCGCGCCCGGTCGAGCGCGGCGCGGGCGCGGGCTGCGTCGATCTTCTGCGCGTCATTTTCGGCTGGTACCCCGAGCGGCGTCGGGTCGGTGATGCCGTAGCGGTCGCGGTACGCGGCGACCGTGCGGGCCAGGCGGCGCCAGGTTGCGGCGGTCTTGGCGTCCTTCGGCGGGGCGCCGAGCGCCTCCGCCCACCCCTGCTGTTCGGTGAGCGCGGTGTCGACGAGGGCATCGGCGCGGGTCTCGATGAGGTCTCGGCGTTCGGCGAGCGCCTGCCGGAACTCGCCGCTCATGGTGCCGGTGGCTTCAGAGATGAGCCCGGCGATCATCCGGGGTGCCTTGCGAGCGCGGCCGGACCCGGCAGGCCGGGCGGTGGCACGAGTCACGCGGTGGTGGAGGACGGCGGCGATGTCGTCGGCGTCCCCGAAGCCCCGTGCCCGCACGAGCCGTGGCAGCAGGGCCTCGATGTCGTGGTGGTTGGCCTCGGCACGGCGCAGCTCGGCAGTCAACGCGCCGAACGCTGGGGAATTGATCGCGGCGTCCGCGTCGTCGTCGGTGAGCCCGGATGCGCGCACGACGTTCGCCCACCTGTCGCGTTGGGCTGCGGCGGCGATCGTCTCGTACTCCGCGGCGAGCTGAGCGATCGACCCCCAGGCATCCTGCTCGGCGGTGATGGTCTCGTGAGCGGAGAGCTCGGCGCCGACGTGCTGGAGCACCCCGAACAGCACGGACCGGGCGGTGGCGTCGGTGTTGTCGCCGGGGTGCGGACCCTGGTGAGAGTCGTCAGGCTTGTCGACGGCGACGTAGGCGCGGTTCGCGTCCCGGCCGCGAGTGAGCGCGACATACAGGTTCTCCCGCGTCATGGATGGGTCGACAAGGACGTGCGAGGTGTCCACGGTGATGCCCTGTGCCCGGTAGGAGGTCACCGCATAGCCGAGATCGAGGTGATCGGCCGCGTAGTCAGCCGGGAGCACGACCGACCCGCCCCATCTGAGCCCGGCGCGGCGAAGGGTGACTGAGCCGTCGTCACGGATGTCGGTCACGGTCCAGCTGTCGCCGTTGCGGACCCAGGACCGGCCAGCACGCAGGCGGCGGTCGTTGCGGCGGGTGATGACAGTATCCCCAGCCGCTGCCCGGGTGCCGTCGTGCAACTCGACCTCGCGCAGCGCGTTCACCGTGCCGTCAAGGATCAGATCGGTGCGGGCACGTTGGTTGAGCGCGAGGACGGATTCGTTCGAGTCGCTGACCAGCACACTCGCGCGCCCCGCGACCCGGTCGGTGCGCCAGGCCGCGTACGCGGCCTCGATCATCGCCTCCGTCTCCCCGCCGGTCACCCGGCCATGCTCCAAGTAGGCGTCGATGACCTCGGTGCGTCCGTGCCGCAGGGCGAAGGAAGCGGTCTTCTCCCACGGGTTCGTGAACCTGTGGATGTCGACCAGTTCGGGCGCATCCTCGCGGTCGTGGACGAGGAGAGAGAACGCGCCGCCGGCGTCGACGGACTGGAGCTGCGCATAGTCGCCCACGAGCAGCACCTTCGCTCCCGCCTCGGCCGCCAGCGCGGTGACCCGGTCCAGGGAGAGCGTGCCGGCGAGGGAGGCTTCGTCCACGATCACGAGCTGACCCGTGCGGAACGTCTGGCCGGTGCGTTGATGGACCTCCCACCACTTCGCGGTGTTCTCCGTCGCGATCCCGAGGTCGTCGGCGAGGACCTGCGCCGCCACCGCAGACGGCGCAAGCCCGACCACCGATCCTGGCCCGTGCTCGGCCTCCCATGCCCGCCGCAGCGAGGACATCGCCGTGGTCTTCCCCGCCCCGGCCGGACCGACCAGGACATCCACGATGCGGCCAGACACGGCGACCGACACCAACGCGGCGGCTTGGTCGTCGCCGAGCACTCGCCCTTCCCCGTCGGGTCTGGCGGCGATCCGTTCCACCGTCGCCAGCGGCACGGTCGGACCGGTCACCATGCGGGCGCGCTCGAGGAGGCGATCTTCGGCGGCCAGCAGGAGTTCCGAGGAGAACACCGTCGAGTGCTTCGGCCGGAACACCGAAGTGCCATCCGGGCGGCGGAACGCTACCGGGCTCGTCGCGAGCTCCGGCGGCGTGAGCCGCAGCGACGCAGCCTCGGCGGTATCCACGACCAGGCCGACGACCGCCTCCCGATCCACAGTGGAGGCGAACCGGTAGCCCATCGTCTGCCGGGCCGCCTCGGCGGTGAGATTCCACCGCCGCCAGGTGGAGCGCTTCTCGCCCACCACCTCCACGACCGACTGGCCGATGGAGGCGATCACGTTCAGAGGGATGTCGTCGGCGCGCAGCAGCAGCGGTGCGTTGTTCGCGGTGACCGTTCGCGCCCATGAGGTCGCGTCCGTGCCGAGGATGCGGCCGGCGCGGTGCCGCCATTCGGCGGTCAGGTCCGCCAGCGACCGGACCTGCTTCTCCGGACGGGTGGTGAGGGTGGCTTGGGCGCGGAGCTTGATGATCGTGTCCGTCGAGGGCTGACGGCCGTGCTTGTCGACGTACTCGGCGATGAGCCTGTTCTTCTCCGCGTGGATGTGCCGGGAGCGAGAGGAGAACTCGACCACCAGCTCTTCCGGCACCGCCGCCACCGCCCACGCCGGGTTCCGGTCCCGGCCCATCTCGCGGACCTCCCACCCCACGCCGAAGGTGCGAGTCAGGTGATCGGCGAACACGGCCTCGTGCAACTCGGACAGCGCGACCGTCGCGGCGTGCATCGGCCGGCCGTCGAGGGAGCGCCACTTGCCGTCCAGGACGGTCTGCACCTTGTTGCTGATGACCACGTGCGTGTGCAGATGGGGGTCGCCCGCGCGGGAGTCGTAGTGGCCGAACGCCGTGGCGACCAGACCCCGCACGTCGACCTGCGCAACGGCTCCATTGCGGGCGGTTGCGCCGGTGCGGGTGGCTGCAACCTCCCGTTCCATGAACGCAACCACCTCCGAAACCGCCGCATGGTGCGCGTCCGCGATCAATGCCTGCGTGCCCGCATCCGCGACCGCCCAGAGCACGGAGGCTGACTTCGGGATCGAGAACGTGAAGTCGTACCCGGCGACGGCGCGCCGCGTCCCGCGCCCCGCTTCTTCGGCTTCGATCTGCGCGACCGCTTCGGCACGCGAGGCTGGCCCGAGGCCGGGATCGAGCGCCGCGGTGCGCTCCTCGATGCGCTCCGCCACGGTCTTGTACGCGGGATACGCCAGTCCGAGCGGGTCTCCGGTGACGGGGTTCCGGCCCATCCCGACAAGAAGCTGGAGCTGGGACTCGGATACCTGATCGCCTTCCACGATCACCCTGCCCAACGCTGCGACACCCGCACCGAGCCAGAAACCGGGAGGGTTGCCTTCCTCGGCGTAGTACCTCGTCAGCGGGGTCGAGAGTGATCGGTCGCCGTCGCCAGCGGCGACGGTGCGGAGCAGGTACTTGTAGCCATCGCCGGCCGACATCACCCGCATCGAGACCGTCACGCCCAGTAGGTGCGATGGCTCTACCTACCAAACGCAGCCGATTGACCCGGTCAGCCCTCGGTCAGATTGATGTGATGCTCCGGCTCAGGCGTCGCGTGCGCAGCGTCCGTGGGCGGGGAGGGACGAGGAACTGCTGGCTCATTGTCGGGTGTGCCGCCGTGCTTGATGACCTCGATCCCCACAGAGTCCCACTCGCGCATCTGGGTTCCGGGGGCCGGTTCCTGACGGACGATGTAGTAGAGGCCCGGCCAGGCCAGCGCGCCAATCGGCGGCCCGTCAGGGTCCGGGTTCGCCAGGGTCACGCCGGCCTCGGACGCCACGTCGCGGCCGACGTGGAAGGGCAGCCCCACCACGTCAGGCACCGTCACGGTGCGCCGCGCGCTGCGATCGACCATGCTTGATGGTAGCCCGGCCACTACCTCCTGTGTCAGCGCGCTGGAACGGCCACGATCGTGTCCTCCCGTGTGCTGGCCGAGCGTAGCTAGACTCGCACCCTGTCGGAGCGGTCAGGCGCCATGATGCGCTCTGCGGATACGGAGACTGCTGCGACCAAGATCATCCGAACCTCGCTCAGCGTCATGTCATGTGTCGAGGAAGTCCCATTCGCTACCCAGCACCCAGCGCAATGCCGAGAGCTTGCCGTTGAGCATGCCGAGTTCGAAGTCCGTGTAGGGGCCGAGCTCTCCCGGCTGCGTGTAGGTGGACTCGACGCGCTCGCGGGCTGGTCCGGCTACGGCCCGTAGCTGTTCCAGCTCGAATTCGTCGCCTGCCGCGCGCAATCGGTACTCGTGTTGCAGCGTGCGGTGATGCCAGATGCGGTCGAACAGCGCCTTCTCGGCGTCGGTGATCTCTCCGAGTCGCCGCGGTTCTTCCTCGAAGTAGGTCTCGGCGAACAGTTCCTCAATCTCCTCGCCAAAGTGCGCAAGCAGCGTGCTGTTGAGCCCGTCCACGCCGAGTGCATAACCGGATCCCTCCGATACAAACATGTCGGCGATGTCGACGTGGGGTTCCCGCTTGTCGCCGCCGGGCGCGGAGAAGTCGTCACTGTTCGAGGTGATGAATGCGTGGGGGTTGCGCGTCAGATCGGCGTTGCGCGTCGCCGTGGCGTACAACTCGATGAGGAGCGCATCTGCAACGCTGTTGCGCGAGCGATGCAACGGTGCTCGCTTGCGCAATCCGCGTTCAACAACCGCGCGGTGCTCATAGTCGGTGGGGCTGGGCCGCCCCCGTTGTTAGGTCCGGTCTGTGTGTGAGTCGCCG
>CETV01075064.1_pt1 | contig 16323 bp, 10 predicted proteins | sample 531451 | NCBI WGS metagenome assembly CETV01 (sample SAMEA2623155, study PRJEB7988) | marine metagenome | isolation source: saline water (ENVO:00002010), including | reverse complement strand
CCGGCCGGTTGTCTCTGGGCGGAGTGGTTCGACGGAACTCGCCGCGTGGGGCGGGATCGCACCGGAACCGGAGGGACTCTAGTGAGATTTGGACCTCGGGCCGTACATCGCCATCAAGGTTGGTACCTGCCTGCCGGGGTGGCGGACCTCCGAATCGTGGGCCACGATCAGGTAGTGGGTTCCATGTCCGGCGATGTCGAGGCGATCAGGGTCGGGATGCTGGCCCGCCGCCGGCGGCTCTCCGATGTTGAGGTGTCCAGGGTCTCGGCAGTCATCGTGGAACGCCTCCTCGGGCTCCCCGAGATGCTCTCCACACGGACCATCGGTGCCTACATGGGCATGCGGGGCGAGGTGGACCCCTCTCCACTACGTGACGACGGGCGTTTCGAGGTGGCGCTGCCGGTGGCCACGCCAGGAGAACCCCTTCGCTTCGTGGTCCCTGACGAGGAGCTGCATTCCGGTCCGTACGGCATCCCGCAACCGGGTTCCGGTCGGGAGGTCGAACCCTGTTCTCTGGAGGTCGTCCTGGTGCCCCTGGTTGTCGCCGACCTGCGAGGCAACAGGGTCGGCCACGGAGCCGGCTTCTACGACAGGACCTTCGGCGGCTGCCGGAAAGGCAGCGGTGTCGGGCCGATCCTGATCGGAATCTGCCATGCATTCCAGGTGGTGGACGCACTCGAAGCGCGTCCCTGGGACGTGCCGATGGACCTCCTCGTCACCGATGCCGGGCTTGTCCGGCCGGGGAGCTGAACGGGTGGAGGACCCACGTCGGTCACCGGCATTGGGGATTGCCACCGCTTCAGGCCTCCCATGGGGAAGGATTGGCCGGTGCGCATAATCGTGGTGGGAGCCGGCGAGGTCGGCTCCTACGTAGCCGAACGTCTCAGCAGCCAGGGCCACCATGTGGCCCTCATCGAGTCCGACCCTGTGCGGTTCCGGGAGATCCAGGAACAGCTCGACGTAATGACGATCCTCGGGAGCGGCACCGACCCACTGACGCTCGGCGCTGCCGGCGTCAAGGATGCGGACCTGCTCGTGGCCGTGACGCCCTATGACGAGACCAACATCCTGAGTGCCCTGCTGGCCCGTGGATCCGGCGTGTCCAAGACGGTCGTGCGCGTGGAGTCCCGTCGCCTCCGCCATGCCGATGTGGAGGCCCTCTTCGACGGGGTGGACGACCATCTCGTAATCGATCCGGACGAGGAGGTGGCCCACGCCGTCCTCCGACTGATGGAGTACCCGGGCGCCATGGAGGTCAACCAGATGGCGGGTGGCGAGGTGGAGGTTCTGACCGCCCGCCTGCCCGGCCACGCGCCCCTCGTGGGCGTGTCGCTGAAGGCCCTCGGTGCCGAGCTGGAGCCCGACTGGGACTTCATCGTGGGTTCGATCACCCGCCGGGAGGACGATGCCTCCGAGGAGGTCACGATCATCCCGCGGGGCGACTGGATCCTGCGGGAGGGCGACCTCCTCACGGTCATATGCAAGCGCCGGGCGCTGCGGGACGTCACGGCCAGGATGGGGCTCGCACACGACATGCCCGATCGGGCGCTGCTGCTCGGCGGGGGCCGCACCGCCCAGATGCTCGCGGAGTCCCTCATCCAGCGCGGCCTGGACGTGGCCATCATCGAGAAGAAGAAGGAGAGGGCTGACGAGCTGTGCGCGGAGCTGGATCCCGCTGTGACCGTCTACTGGGGCGACATCACCGATGCCTCGATGCTGGAGGAGGCCGGCGTGGCCAGCCAGGACGTGGTAATCGCCCTCACCGGAGCCGACGACGCGAACGTCCTGGCATGCCTGTATGCGAAGGCGGCCGGCAGGCGCCACCGGGGGTCACGGGAGGCTGCCGGTCCCGAGACCATCGCCGTGGTCCACAGGCTGCAGCTCCTGGACCTGTTGGAGACCCACGAGGTGGACGCCACCCTCAGCCCCAGGACCGCCACCGCCAACAGCGTGCTGCGCTTCGTGAGGGGAGAAGGAGAGACTGTCGCTGCCGTGGCCACCTCCCTGCACGGTGATGCCGAGGTGCTGGAGTTCGCCGTGGCCGACGGCTGTCGCTGCGATGGTCGTCTGATCGCCGACCTGGGCCTCCACGAGGACGTGATCATCGCGGCCATCGTCCGTGATGGAAAGCCCCAGATCGGCCGTGGCCGTAGCACCCTGCGGGCCCGTGACCATGTGATAGCTGTAACCCGACCTGACTCGGCTCCGCTCCTCTCGTCGCTCTTCGAGTGACCCGGTCGACCAGATGATCCGCACCGTCCTGGCCGGACTCCGGCCTACGACGGTCCCAGGCTTGAGATGGTCCTCCAGGGTGACCGCCGGCGCCCTGGCCCTGGTCGCCGCTGCCGGGATGTTCTCGGTCCTGGCTACCGCCTCGGGACTCGCCGACCTGCTCGGCAACGGCGACGACACGGTCCTGCTCGTGACGCTCGGCGGTCTGGCCGGCCTTGCCTCCAGCATCGGCTTCACGAGGGTCCGATCAGCCCAGCGGATCCGCGATGCGGACGTCCTGGGCGGCGTCACCCTGTGCCTGCTCATCCTGATCGTGATGGTGGGTGCCCTGCACCTCCTGATCGGCACGACAGGGTCGTTCGTGGACGCCCTGGCCGATGCGACCGCTGGGCTGACCACGACCGCTCTCGGGGTGCTCTCGCCGGACGCCGGCGACCACGCCGGACGCTTCCTGCGGGCCGGGAGCCAGTGGATCGGCGGATTCGGTGCCCTCATGGTGGCCGTCGCCATCCTGCCGTTCTTCGGAGCCGAACGGGAGTTCGCCGACCGTTCCCGGCTGGGTGGACGGCGCCCCCTGGCCCCGAACCGGCGGACCGCCGTGCGAAACATCGTCTACCTGCACGGCGTCGTCTCGGTGGGGACCTGGGTGGGCTTCACCCTGGCTGGCCTGGGTGCCTTCGACGCCCTCATGGTGGCCATGGCCACGGTCTCCACCGGGGGCATGGTGGACGGCGACCCCTTCGCCTCCCCTGCGGTGCAGTACGTGGCCATCATCGGCATGGCCGTCACCGGCACCAGCCTGGTGGTCCTCTGGCGTCTCGTGGTCGGCCGATCCCGGGGACTCCTGCGGTCCGTCGAGCTGCGCGTCTATCTGGGCCTCCTCGTCTCGGGTACGGCCCTGTTCCTGCTGTGGACCGGGGGATCCGGGCCTGACGGCATCCGACGGGCCGCCTTCACGGTGACGGCGGCGGTCACGACCACCGGCTTCCCGTCGGCTCCATCCGGCACCTGGGCGGCGGCGGCGCCCGTACTCCTCCTGGGCCTCGTGTCCATCGGACCGATGACAGGTTCGACCGGCGGTGGCTTCCAGATCATGAGGCACCGTGCCCTCCTCCAGATCGCCCTGCGGGAGATGGTCCGCCAACTCCACCCGCGGGTGGTGTCCAGGGTGCGTCTGGGAGGGCGTGTCGTGGCCGAGTCGACGCTCTCGCAGATCGTGGTCGTCCAGTTCCTGGTGGTCAGCGTCGTGTTCGCCACCGCCACCGTGGTCGCCGCAATGGGCCTGGACCTGGCCACAGCGCTGGGCGTGGCAGTGCATGCCATCTCCACGGGTGGCCCCGTGCGGGCCCTCGACGGGTCCCTCCTGGACCCGACGGACTGGTCTGCTCCGGTTCGCCTGGCGATCCTCCCGGCCATGGTCATCGGTCGCCTCTCCATCTATCCGGTCATGGTCGCCGCCAGCAGCACTGTCTCCGTGGTCCGACACCGGGTGCGGCTGAGGCGCCGGATACGCGCATACAGGGGACGGACCCGATGACGTACCGGAGGTCCGGCCCACGGGATCGGACGGCTCGGCAGAGGGACAGGGTCCGGAGCACCACAGCTCACGTCACCGGCCTGGCGCTCATGTTCATCTCGGCGGGGATGCTGCTGTCGGCCGTCGTCGAGTACGTGGATGGGACGAGTGGGACCGCCCTCCTGCTGGCGACGGTGGTGACGGCGGTCCTCGGCACGATGCTCTGGCGGTCGACCCGGCCCGGGGTACTGGACCACGCCACGATCTTCACGGCCGTGGGGACCACGTGGCTGGTGGCGTCGGCGTTCGGAGCGTTGCCGTACCTGTTCGCCGGCACCTTCGCCGTGGCTGGGCGACCGTGGGCCGTGGTCCTGGCCGACGCCCTGTTCGAGTCCATCTCGGGCTACTCGTGTACGGGTTCCACGGTGTTCGGCGGGCACAACCTGATCGGCGACCAGGGCTCCGGGGTGCTGCTCTACAGGCAGCTCACCCAGTGGGCGGGCGGCATGGGAATAGTCGTGCTGGTGGTGACGGTGCTGCCATCCCTGCGTGCCAGCGGCCTGGGCCTCATCGATGCCGAGGCACCGGGCATGGGCGTGGATCGTCTGGCCCCCCGTGTCCGGGATACCGCCACCCGCTTCTGGAAGTTGTACGCCGGCCTAACCGCCCTGATCGCCGTCGGCCTGCTGGCTGCCGGCATGGGCCCCTTCGACGCCATTGCCCATGCCCTCACGACAGCCTCCACCGGCGGCTTCTCCACCCGGGACGCTTCCATCGGCCATTGGGACAGTCTCGGCGTGGAGCTCGTCCTGGTCGTCGCCATGGTGCTCGGTGCAGCCAACTTCACGCTGCACTGGCGGTCCCTCTCGCTGAAGCGGGTCGTGCACTTCCGGGACCACGAGTTCCGTGGCTACCTGGCCATCCTCGGATTGGGCACCCTGCTGGTAACCGGCATGCTGACGATGGACGGCATGGGAATCGGCAGGGCGCTGCGCATGGCGGTGTTCAACGTCGTCACACTGGGCACCAGCAGCGGTTTCGGCAACGCCACCGGGGCCGAGAGCAGCGGCGACTTCGTTCGCTGGGCAGCCGGGCCGCAGATGATCCTGCTCTTCCTGATGGTCTTCGGCGGCTGCACCGGCTCCACTGCGGGCGGCGTGAAGGTGATGCGCCTCCGGGTCGGCATGGCGGACGCCTACCGGACCCTGCGGGCCTTCCGGCGGCCGAGGGCCCTGTATCCGGTCTGGCAGGGTGCCCGGACGGTGCCAGAGGCCATCGTGGCCCGCATCGCCGGCTTCATGGTGGTCTACGGAATGCTGGTGGTGGTCGGCACGATGGTGGTGACAGCCCTGGGAACCGACCTGGTGACCGCCGTGGGTGGCGTCATCGGCGCCCTCGGGAACATGGGGCCGGCCCTCGGGGAGGTCGGGCCCACCGATTCCTTCGTGGATGGCTTCTCCACACCCGCCCGGATGGTGCTGGCCGTCCTGATGCTGGTGGGTCGGCTCGAGATATTCCCGATGCTGCTCATGTTGGTGGCGCCATACCGATCGCTCCGTGGGGCCGGCAGAGGGGGCCGTTCCTGAGGGCCGGCGGTACGGCTCAGCCCAGCAGTACCACCAGCAGGTCCCTGAGTCGGGCCGGGTCGGCGCTACCGCAGAGCTCACGGGCGCTGTGCATCGCCAGTTGGGCCACCCCGAGGTCCACGGTACGAATGCCGAGTACCGCTGCCGTGGCCGGTCCTATCGTCGAGCCGCAGGCCATGTCGGAACGACTCACGAAGGACTGGATCTGGACTCCTGCCCGCTCGGCGGCCAGCCTCACGATTCCGGCGCCGACCGCGTCGGTTGCGTACCGTTCCCGTGCGTTGAACTTAAGGACGGGACCGCCGTCGAGGAGGATCCGGTGTTCGGGATCGTGCCGCTCCGGATAGTTCGGATGGGTGGCGTGGGCGCCGTCCACGGAGAAGACGATCGAGTCGCCGGTCGGCCGGCCGTCAAGGCCCACGAAGTGGCGGAGGGTCCGTTCCAGGAGGGGGCCGGCGGCTCCGGTGGACGAGACGCTTCCGACCTCCTCATGGTCGAACAGCGCCAGGACCGGAACCGGGCCGTGACCCTCGGCGGCGGCGACCAGGGCTTCGGTCCCGGCATGGCAGGAGAGCAGGTTGTCGATCCGAGGGGCGCTGACCATGTCCTCCTCCAGACCCACGAGACGGGACGGCGTGAGGTCGTGGAACATCACGTCGAAGGCCAGGACATCGCCGGGATCCACCCCGGCCGCCGACGCCACCAGGGCTCCGAAGTCCCCGTCCTGCGCGGTTCCGGGCCCCAGGACGGGGGAGAGGTGCACCTGTGGGTTCAGGACCAGCCCCTTGTCGTTCACCCCCCGATCCAGGTGGACCGCCAACTGGGGGATCCTGGCCACGGGACGATCATCGCGAACCAGCACCACGCGTGTGCCAGCGCCGTTCCGTACGACAAGTCGGCCTGAGAACCCGAGGTCCCGGTCCAGCCAGGAGTTCAACAGGGCACCGCCGTAGACCTCCACGCCCACCTGGCGGCATCCCGCTCCGGACCGATCGGGCACCGGCTTCAACCGCAGGTTGGGGCTGTCCGTGTGGGCCCCGACGATCCTGAGGGGCGCATCCGGCGACCTTCCCTCGTCAGCCCAGGCAATCAGGGCACCACCCGACCTGATCAGGTGGCGGCCCGGAGCCGGCACCGCCCCGTCCTGGTCCAGCTCGGTGAATCCAGCGGCCGTGAGGCGTAGCGCCGCCTCTTGAACGGCGTGGTAGGGGCTGGGGGAGGAATCGATGAAACGGCACAGATCCAGTGCCGAAGAGGTGTCGGTGACGGGCATTGCCCTATATTGGTCCCTCCACGGCCTACGTGAGACGCCAGCAGAGGTATGGCGTCCATCCAAGCCACTCGCTCCGACCGACGACGTTCCGGGCGATCTCCAGACGGTGGGCCCGATCGGGTCCATGATCCCGGGAGACGACCCAACCGAAATGTCAGCCGAACCCGAGCAGCAGCGCCCGGCGCGTGCCACCGGAACCCCAACCATGCGCGCCAACAGCGACCTACCCCCAGCCCAGGGTCTCTACCTGCCCCGCTTCGAACACGACTCCTGCGGGGTCAACTTCGTCTGCCACCTGAAGGGCGAGGCCAGTCACCGGATCGTCGAGTTGGGGCTCGGGGCGCTCTGCAGGATGCAGCACCGGGGTGCTCTCGGGGCCGAGGAGAACACGGGAGACGGAGCCGGCATCCTGCTCCAGGTTCCAGACGCCTTCTACCGCCAGGTCCTGCCGTTCGAACTGCCTGAGGCAGGGTCCTACGCGACCGGCATCGCCTTCCTGCCCGCCGAACCGGACATGGCCGACCGGGCCATCGGAATGGTCGACGAGATCATCCGCCAGGAGGGCCTGGAAATACTCGGATGGCGAGACCTCCCGATAGACGACTCGATGATCGGCGACGCCGCACGAGCCGCTCAGCCCACCTTCCGGCAGTTGTTCCTGGCCGGCACCCCGGGCGCCGACGGCCGACCTTCGGGCATCCTCCTGGATCGTCTGGCGTACGTGGTCCGCAAGCGGGTGGAGCACGAGATCCGATCGGGTGATGAAGGCACCGCGTCGACGACGCCGAGCGTCTACTTCCCCTCCCTCTCGGCCCGGACGATCGTCTACAAGGGGATGCTCACCAACGTCCAGCTGGCCGAGTTCTTCACCGACCTCACCGACCGGCGCCTCGAGACCGCACTGGTGCTGGTCCACTCCAGGTTCTCCACGAACACCTTCCCCTCCTGGCCGCTGGCACACCCGTACCGGATGGTTGCGCACAACGGGGAGATCAACACGGTCCAGGGAAACAGGAACTGGATGCGTGCCCGCGAGGCCCTCATGGAAACCGACCTGATTCCCGGGGACATCCAGAGGATCTTCCCGATCTGCACGCCGGGGGCCAGCGATACGGCCGGCTTCGACGAGGCACTGGAGCTCCTCACACTGGGCGGTTACCCGCTCTCCGAGGCCGTCCTGATGATGATCCCGGAACCGTGGGAGAACCACGCCGAGATGTCCGAGGAGCGTCGGGCCTTCTACCAGTACCACGCATCGCTCATGGAGCCCTGGGACGGGCCGGCTTCGATCGCCTTCACGGACGGCACGGTGATCGGTGCGGTCCTGGACCGCAACGGACTGCGCCCCAGCCGCTACTGGGTTACCGACGACGACCTGGTCGTCATGGCCAGCGAGGTCGGCGTGGTGGACGTCCCCAGCAGCCAGGTGGTCGAGAAGGGACGCCTGCAGCCGGGCCGGATGTTCCTCATCGACACCAGCGAGGGACGGATCATCCGGGACGACGAGATCAAGGCCGGTCTGGCATCGGCCCGGCCCTACCGCGAGTGGCTGGACGCCAACCTGGTACACCTGGACGACCTGCCACCAGGCAACCAGGTCAACACCGACGAGGGCACGCTCGTACAGCGTCAGCAGGCCTTCGGATACACCCATGAGGCACTCAAGGTGCTCCTGGCCCCGATGGCCCGCGATGGGAAGGGGGCGATCGGATCCATGGGAACCGACACCCCGGTGGCGGTCCTCTCGCACATGAACCGGCCCATCTACGACTATTTCCAACAGCTCTTCGCCCAGGTCACCAACCCTCCGTTGGATGCCATGCGCGAGGAGCTCATCACCGCCGTGTGCACCACCGTGGGCCCAGAGGGAAACCTGCTGGATCCCGAACCGGGCAGTTGCAGGCAGATCCACCTTCCCCATCCGGTCCTGACCGAAGCGCAGCTGGCAGCCATCGTGGGCCTGGACGGAGAGGGAGCCCCCGGTGGCTTCACCAGCCGGGTCCTGGATGCCCGCTACGAGGTGGCGCGCGGCGGCGAGGGCCTGGACGAGGCGCTGGAGAGGCTCCGCTCCGATGCGTCCGCCGCTGTCGCCGACGGTGTCGACATCCTGGTCATCAGCGATCGCAGCCCCACCCCGACCCTGGCCCACATCCCGTCACTCCTGGCGACCGGTGCGGTCCACCACCACCTCATCCGGGAGAAGACCCGCACCCGCGTCGGCCTGCTGGTCGAGAGCGGGGATGCCCGCGAGGTCCACCACGTCGCCCTCCTGCTCGGGTACGGGGCATCGGCCGTCTGTCCGTACCTGGCCTTCGCCTCGGTGGACGCCATGGCGGCGGTCGGCCACCATGGCCTGTCCACGACCATGACGCCCGAGAAGGTACGTCGGAACATCGTGAAGGCGTTCGACCAGGGCCTTCTCAAGATCATGTCCAAGATGGGCATCTCGACGGTGGCCTCCTACACCGGTGCCCAGATATTCGAGGCCATCGGCATCGGGAACGACGTGGTGGAGTCCTGCTTCACCGGAACCGTCAGCCGACTGGGTGGGGTGGGGCTGGACGTCCTGGCCGCCGAGGTGGCAGCGAGCCATGCCATGGCCTTCCCGGAGAACCCCGAGGAGCGGGCACACCGCACCCTCGAGGAGGGAGGCGAGTACCGGTGGAGGCGCGACGGCGAATACCACCTCTTCAACCCGGAGACGGTCTTCAAGCTGCAGCACGCCACACGGGAGGGGCGATACGACGTCTTCAAGGAGTACACGCGCCTCGTCGATGACCAGTCCCGGAACCTGGCGACCCTGCGTGGGCTGTTCGAGTTCCGGGAGGGCATGAGGGAGCCGGTACCGATCGACGAGGTCGAGTCGATCAGGGCGATCATCAGCCGTTTCTCCACCGGTGCCATGTCCTACGGCTCGATCAGTGCCGAGGCCCATGAGACCCTGGCCATTGCCATGAACCGGATAGGCGGCAAGTCCAACACGGGCGAGGGTGGCGAGGACCCCGACAGGTTCACGCCCGAGGCCAACGGAGACCTCCGTCGGTCCGCCATCAAGCAGGTGGCCTCGGGACGGTTCGGCGTGACCAGCGAGTACCTGGTGAACAGCGACGACCTCCAGATCAAGATGGCCCAGGGAGCCAAACCCGGCGAGGGCGGGCAGCTGCCGGGCCACAAGGTGTACCCGTGGATCGCCAGGACACGTCATTCGACCCCCGGCGTGGGCCTCATCTCGCCACCACCCCACCACGACATCTACTCCATCGAGGACCTGGCCCAGCTCATCTACGACCTCAAGAACTCCAACCCGGTGAGTCGCATCCACGTGAAGCTGGTGTCCGAGGTGGGGGTGGGAACCGTGGCTGCCGGCGTCTCGAAGGCCCATGCGGACGTGGTCCTGATCTCCGGACACGATGGTGGGACCGGCGCCTCGCCGCTCACCTCCATCAAGCACGCCGGTGCACCCTGGGAGCTGGGCCTGGCAGAGACGCAGCAGACCCTGCTCCTGAACGACCTGCGGGACAGGATCGTGGTGCAGGTGGACGGTCAGCTCAAGACCGGCCGCGATGTCGTGATCGCCGCACTGCTGGGTGGTGACGAGTTCGGCTTCGCCACAGCCCCGCTGGTGGTCTCCGGTTGCGTGATGATGCGGGTCTGCCATCTGGACACCTGCCCGGTCGGGGTGGCCACGCAGAGTCCGGAGCTTCGCAAGAAGTTCACCGGCCGGCCGGAGTTCGTCGTGAACTTCTTCGAGTACATCGCCGAGGAGGTACGCGAGATCCTGGCGGCCCTCGGCTTCAGGAGTCTCGAGGAGGCCATCGGCCAGACCGAGACGCTGGACGTCCGGAGTGCCGTGGAGCACTGGAAGGCCAGCGGTCTGGACCTGACGCCCATCCTCCACGTTCCCGACGTGGGTGATGCCGACCGGAGGAACACGAAGAGCCAGGACCACGGACTCGAGGACATCCTGGACCGACGCCTCATCGAGGTGTTCGAGCCCTCCCTGGAGAGATCGGAACACGTCAGGTTCGCCACCCCCATCACGAACGTGGACCGCTCGGTGGGGACCATGCTCGGGTACGAGTTGACGCGTCGCCACGGCGGGGCCGGGCTCCCCGATGACACCATCGAGGTGGACCTGGTGGGTTCGGCAGGCAACAGCTTCGGAGCCTTCGTGCCCCGTGGAATCACACTCCGCCTCACCGGCGACGCCAACGACTACGTCGGCAAGGGGCTATCGGGAGGCCGGATAGCGATCTGGCCCCCGGCAGATTCGCCGTTCGTGGCCGAGGAGCAGATCATCGCCGGCAACGTCCTGCTCTACGGTGCCACCTCGGGCGAGGCCTTCTTCCGGGGTCGGGTGGGTGAACGCTTCTGCGTGCGCAACTCGGGTGCGACGGCAGTCGTCGAGGGAATCGGCGACCACGGGTGCGAGTACATGACGGGCGGCAGGGCCGTGATCCTCGGTCCCACCGGTCGGAACTTCGCAGCCGGCATGTCCGGCGGAATCGCCTTCGTGCACGACCCGGAGGGCTCCTTCCCGGCTCGGGTGAACCCGGAAATGGTCCTGGTCGAGGCCCCCGACGAGGATGACCTGGCCTGGTTGGGCGACGTGGTGGAACTACACCGCCTGGAGACCGGGTCAGCGGTGGCCGAGAGGCTGCTGGCCGACTGGAAAGTCGAATCTGGGAGGTTCGTGAAGGTGATGCCGACCGACTACAAACGGGTGACGGAGGCGGCGGCAGCGGCGAGGGCCTCCGGACGTGACGAGGTGGAGGCGGTCATGGCCTCCTCCCGGACCTAGGAAGCAGACATGGGCGACGCACGGGGATTCCTGAAGCACGACAGGCAGTTGCCGGACCGGCGATCGGTGCCGGTACGCCTGCGCGACTGGCGCGAGGTCTACGAGCCGTTCCCGGACGAGACCCTCCGTCATCAGGCGAGCCGCTGCATGGACTGCGGCATCCCGTTCTGCAACGACGGCTGTCCCCTGGGCAACCTCATTCCCGACTGGAACGACCTCGTCTACCGGGACCACTGGCGTGAGGCCAGCGACCGACTCCACGCCACGAACAACTTCCCCGAGTTCACGGGCCGCCTCTGTCCGGCGCCATGCGAGGGATCCTGCGTACTGGGCATCAACGAACCACCGGTGACCATCAAGCAGGTCGAGGTGAGCATCGTGGACAGGGCCTGGGCCGAGGGGTGGATCACCCCGCTGGTTTCGGCCGAGAACACCGGGCGCCGGGTGGCCGTGGTCGGTTCAGGGCCGGCCGGCCTCGCAACGGCCCAGCAACTCACCAGGGCGGGACACGGCGTGGTGGTGTTCGAACGGGCGGATCGCATCGGGGGCCTGTTGCGGTACGGGATCCCTGAGTTCAAGATGGAGAAGCGTCACCTGGACCGTCGCCTGGCGCAGATGGAAGCCGAGGGCACGGAGTTCCGGACCAACACGACGGTGGGGGTGGACCTCCCGGTGGAGCAGCTACGAGCCGACCACGACGCAGTCGTACTGGCCTGCGGTGCCACCCAGAGTCGGGACCTGCCCATCCCCGGACGGGACCTGGCCGGCGTGCACCAGGCCATGGACTACCTGCCCGGCTCGAACCGGGTCCAGGAGGGCGACGAGCTGAAGGCCCCCATCGACGCAGAGGGCTGCGACGTGGTCATCATCGGCGGAGGCGACACCGGCGCCGACTGCCTGGGTACGGCTCTCAGGCAGGGAGCGCGCACGGTCCACCAGTTCGAGATCATGCCGCGCCCCCCGGAGGAACGCGGTGAGGGCAACCCCTGGCCCACCTGGCCAATGGTCTACCGGGTCTCGTCGGCCCACGAGGAGGGTGGCGAAAGGGTCTTCGCCATAGAGACCTCCGAGTTCATCGGTAGCGACGGTCGGGTGACGACCCTGCGGACCCACAGCGTGGAGCAGGTGTTCGTGGACGGGCGCATGTCCTTCAACCCCGTGGAGGGGTCCGTACAGGACTTCCCCGCCGACCTCGTGTTCCTCGCCATGGGATTCACCGGCCCGGAGCGCAACGAGCTCCTGGAGGGCCTAGGCGTGGAGTTGGACCAGCGGGGCAACGTGAAGCGCGACGAGGACTTCCGAACCACGGTGGAGGACGTGTTCGTCTGCGGGGACATGGGTCGGGGCCAGTCCCTGATCGTCTGGGCGATCGCCGAGGGCCGGTCCTGTGCCGCAGCGGTGGACCGTCTCCTGAGCGGGAGCACACAGCTGTCGTCTCCGGTCACACCCACCTCGGCTCCACTCCGCTGAGGTAGGAAGTGCCGACGGCCGCGCACCTCGTGGTCGTCCACCGCAACAGGGGAGCCGTCTGTGCACGGACCGTGGAGCGGTTCCTGGCCCAGGCGGACCTCACGGTGACCGTGGTCGACAACGGCTCGGAACCCGGCGAGCTGGCGGACCTGCGTGACGGCCTTGCGGAGGGCGTCGAGGGTGTCGAGGTCGTGGAGGCGGGTTCCAACCTGGGGTTCGGGCCGGGGGCCAACGTCGGACTGGAACGCTGGCTGGCAGGACCCCACGAGATCTGCCTTCTCGCACCACACGACGCCCGGCCACTGGATGGAACGGTCCAGCGGCTCCTGGAGGAGATGCGGGCCCGCCCTTCAGCCGGCCTGGCATGCGCCGACGTGGGTGACGGCGAGGTGCCGAGGATCCAGCCCTTCCTGGGTCCCATCGGTGAGCCGGGAGCTGGAGAGGATGGATGGGAGGCCGCCGACTACCCCCACGGGACCCTCATGGCGCTCCGCCGGGGATGCGTCGAGGAGGTGGGGCTGTTCGACGAGCGGTACTTCGCCTACTGCGAGGAGGCGGACCTGGGCATCCGTGCCACGCGTGCCGGATGGCAGGTGGGCCTCGTGCGGGGGGCAGTGGTGGAGAACCCCGAGAGCGGATCCGAGGCAGCCACCATCGACTACCTCATGGTCCGTAACACCCTGCTGCTCCTGGGAACCCACTTCGGCATGCGGAACGCGGCCTTCCGGGCGGGGGTGGTCCTAGTGGAGTCGGCGGTCGGGTGGTGGCGCCCCGAGGTGCGTGGCCCGTACCACACGGGCAGGTCACGGTTCATGGCGGTGGCACACGCTGCAACCGGTCGATTCGGCCCACCCTGAGGACCGCGGTCGCCTGATCCATGACGCGGGTGGTCAGTGGGTCGACGGCGTTGCCGTTCAGTGGGTCGAACGTCGTTCAGAAGGGCTGCGCATCCAGGAACCCCAGGGCCGCGTCGATGAAGCCGAAGTCACGTGGCGTGGCGAAGTGGTCGACGCCGCGCAGCGTCACGGACGTGGCATCGGGGAGCGCTTCGACGAGTAGGTCCGCAGGAGCGGCGAAGTCCCTGTCGCCCAGGACCACCTGCACCGGAACCCTCACGCCGGCCAGCAACTCGGCTGAGAAGACACGCCGGTCAGGTCGTTGCAGGAAGGCCGTGAGCGCTGCCCGATCAGCGCCGGCGGCATCCGGCAGGTCTGCGAAGTAGCGGAGTTCGGGGTTGCTGGCCTCACCGGTCCGCACCGCCTCGATGACAGCGGCACCCCTTGCCGGATCCGACTCGAACAGGTTCCTTCCCACGCCGGCGACCACGATGCGTCGGAACCTCTCCGGGTGCTGCGCTGCCAGCCAGAGGATGGCCATGGCCCCGGCGGAGAAGCCAATGGCGTCGACCGGCTCGTCTGGAAGCCTGTCCAGGATCCGGTCCTCCAGGTCGCGGTAGTCCTCCGGGTCCGACGGCTTGGGGGCCTCGCCGTGGCCGAGCAGGTCCACCCCGATGACGGTCCTGCCTGCGTCTCCGAGGAGGTCCACCCAGCCGTTGCCCAGCCAGGTGGCGGCGTGCGAGGTTCCGAATCCATGCACCATCAGTACGTCCGGGCCGGTCATCCGGGGAACATATCCCGGTGCCGGTTCTCCAGCCGGGTCGGGGTCGGCGAGTGGCCCCGAGGGGTGGGCGCCATGGTGCAGCATCAGGGCGGTGGCTGATGGGGTGGCCTCGCTAATCTTGCCCGGTGACGCCACAGCGCCTGCTCCTTGCGGTCGGGGTGCCCCTGGGGCTCCTGATCGCCCTGCTCTCACCGGCCTGGACGGCCTACGACGAGTTCACCCACTTCGCACGCGTGGTCGACATTGCACAGGGCAACCTCGAGCCGGACCTGAAGCCCGAGGGGGTCGGGTCGGTCATACCGGCGGCCTACAGGGAGGCCACCGACGAGATCATCATCGACCATCAGGCAGGTCGCCCACCCTGGACGCCCACCTCCATCAGGGCGCTGCTGGGGCATCGACCCGATGGGCGCACGGTGTTCGTGGACACCCGCCCGACCACCGCCTCAAGCCCGCTCGGCTACCTCCCCGCAGCGGTCGGATCCATTCTTCCGGTGGCACTCGACGCACCTGGTGTGATCGTGCTCTGGGCTGGTCGCCTTGGCTCGCTGGCGGCCTACATGCTGTTGGCCGCCTGGGCCATACGAACCGCTGCCGCCTTCCGATGGTCGCTTGCCGTTGCGGCAACCATTCCACTGAACCTGGCGCTGGCGGCATCTGTCTCACCGGATGGTCTGACGATCGCCGCTGTCCTGTTGGCGGTGGCGATGTGGACCCGGGTGGAGGGGGGAGAGGAGGTGCCGCTACCGGCGCTGATCCTGTCCACCGGGATGCTGGCGCTGGCCAAGCCGCCCTACTTCCTGGTCCTCAGCCTATTCCTGGCCTCAGCCGTCCTCCAGCGGACGGCAGGCAGGATCCGTGCCGCCTGGGTAGCCGGGGCAGGGCTGCTGGTCGGCCTTGTGGCGACCGTCGCCAACTCCGGCGACAACTACCAGGCCGTCACGGTCACGATGACCGGCAGGATGGACTACGACCCAGAACTCCAGATGGACCACCTCCTGGGCGACGTGCCCGGCTTCCTCTGGGCCACCGTGGACACCTGGATCACGGAGTACCGGTTCTACGTACAGGGCTGGTTCCGGCAACTGGGATTCTGGGAGGCCGACATGGCCTCGGTAGTTCCGTGGGTTTTCGTGGCCATCCTGGCGGTGTCGCTGCTGGTCCTGGACGGTGATGACATGGAGCGTCTCTCGGGAGTGCGTCGCGTCACCCTCGGCCTGGGCGTAGCGGGGCTGATCATGGCCATCTACGCCGCCAGCTTCGTCTACTTCACCGACCGACCGGACTACGACAGGATCGGTTTCCAGATGGCCAGGTACTCGGCACCACTGGCCGCGCTGGCCTTCATCGGATGGTCACCGCGTGCCCTGGTGGGGCCGGCCCGACGGCTCGGCCGACGCGTCGCCGTCGCCGGAGTGGTAGGGGTCCCGGTGGTGGCCGTGGGGGCGTCGGTCGTGACCTGGTTGTGGACGGGGGCCAACACCGAGTTGGGGTGATCCCCCAGGGTCAGGCCGCCCGTCTCTCCACGAGGGCCTGCACGGCACCGGCCGCCAGGCACAGGATGGCCAGCACGCCCAGTACGTGGTAGCCCTCGAAGAAGAGTGGCCACACGAAGTCCCGGGGGTGGCGGAAGCGGATCTGCTCGATGGCGATGAGGGCGGCGGCCGACCCCATGGCCAGGACGGCCAGGACCGGCATGGTCCGGCGGGGGATCGAGCCGCGGAGGGCCAGCGTCATGAGCAGGCCGATCACCGGGCCGGCGATGTGCCACGACGGCAGGTTCACCACCGAGAAGGTGGCCACGAACAGGCCCAGGGCAACGGCC
>CETV01018990.1_pt1 | contig 16573 bp, 14 predicted proteins | sample 531451 | NCBI WGS metagenome assembly CETV01 (sample SAMEA2623155, study PRJEB7988) | marine metagenome | isolation source: saline water (ENVO:00002010), including | reverse complement strand
ATAAGAATTAATAGATTTTCTTTTACCATATAAGAGGCAGCGGCAATCAAGATGAAGGCTATTAAATAAACAAAAACTAAAAACCTTTTTGTATTCTTTCCTAGCCTTATTGCCGAAGACTTTAAACCTAAAAGTATATCATCCTTTTTGTCTTGATGTGCATAGATAGTGTCGTAACCTAATGTCCAGAAAATACACCCCAAATAAAGTAAAATAGTTGATATTGAAATATCATTATTTATCGATGACCAACCTAATAAAGCCCCCCAATTAAATGTAATTCCAAGAAAAATTTGAGGCCACCAAGTTATTCTTTTCATCAAAGGATATAAAAAAATGGGAAAAAGGGACAACGCACCGAGAAAAATAGTCAAGTTGTTAAATTGCAAAAGTATTAATAGGCCTAGTGCTAATTGGAGAACAAGAAAAAAAATTGCGCCGAAGTTGGTAATTTTCCTCGATGCAAGAGGTCTATCTTTTGTTCTTTCCACCTTAGAATCGAAGTCTTTATCCAGGAAATCGTTCCAAGTGCACCCAGCCCCCCTCATAACTACTGCCCCTAAAAAGAATAGTAAAATATAATAGAGAGGAAACCCCTTTGATGTTTCAATGCTGGCTAAGAGTAAGGACCAAACACAAGGCCAAAACAACAGTAAGTAACCTATAGGTTTATCATAACGCGCCAACTCTACCCAAGGTCTTACCCAAATAGGAAAATAATTCAGAAAATTTTGCATATTTTTTTTTCCTTATGTCTGTTTGACATGTTATTCATACTTACTCTGAACCAATCCAAGGTTAAAAAATTGAAAACAATAAGGATTTATATAAATGAGAAAATTCAAGAAGGAAATCTTTTAATAAACCAAGAAAGCAGTCATTACCTTAAAAATGTTATGCGCTTAAAATTAGGCGATGCTTTTAATGTATTTAATCAAAGAGACGGAGAGTGGTCAGCAATTCTAAAAAAATATAATAATCGTAAGCACCAAGTCTTAATTCAAGAATTTTTAGGAAATAAGAAACCTCCCGAAGATATTTGGATTTTATTTTCTCCGGTGAGAAAGTTAAGAGTAGATTTTATTTCACAAAAGATTACTGAGTTAGGGGCTAGTCTAATTTGGCCGATAATTACTAAAAGAACGCAATACAAAAATATTAATACAAAAAGAATAATTTCCAACACTATTGAAGCGGCAGAACAGTGTGGCATTACACATATTCCTATAGTGAAGGAGCCAACTAGCTTAGAATGGCTTATAGACAATTGGGAAAATTCTGGAGAAGGAAGAGGAATAATTTTTTGCGATGAAGAATCATCAGGCAATCCTTTGCAATTGCTTAGACAAGCAGGAGAAGATTTACCTAATATGAAATGGTCAATCTTAGTAGGACCCGAAGGTGGTTTTGACTCTGAGGAAAGAAAAATGGTCATGAAAATGGCAAATGTTGTTAATATATCCTTGGGTCCTCGTATTTTAAGGTCTGATACTGCTATAATTGCTGCCCTATCGGCTTTTCATTTGGTTCTTGGTGACTGGAGGAGATATTAATCAGATAATAATAGTATTTGTTAATTGTATGAAAGATAAAAAAGAGATTATAGAATCAAAAGATCAACTTATTCAATATTTGAGAGATGGTGAAAAAAGTATTTCAGAATTTAGGATAGGAACTGAACACGAAAAATTTGTTTTTAACATTCATGATAATAGCCCCGTTCCATATGAAGGAGATAAAGGTATAAAATCCCTTCTTCTAAATTTAACTAGGTTTGGCTGGAAAGAGGTTTATGAAAACAATAATGTCGTAGCTCTTGAAAGAGATGAATCTTTGGGCGGTGGATCTATTACTCTGGAACCGGGGGGGCAATTTGAATTATCTGGAGCCCAGTTAAAAGATATTCATGAGACCTTTAATGAGATCTACGAACATAAAAATCAGGTATCAGAGGTTGCGGCAGAACTTGGATTAGGTTTTTTAGGTATAGGTTTTACACCTGATTGGCAGCGAGAGAATATTCCAATAATGCCAAAACAAAGATACGACATTATGCGTTCTTATATGCCAAAAAAAGGCCAACATGGTTTAGATATGATGCTTCGTTCATCAACTATTCAAGTGAATTTGGATTATTCATCAGAAGAAGATATGGTTCGCAAGTTTCGTTTTTCTTTAGCAATTCAACCCATAGTTACAGCAATATTTTCGAATTCACCGGTGAGTGATGGGAAGCCCAATAATTATAAATCGTATAGGGGATTTGTTTGGACTGATACCGATCCGGACCGAACAGGTTTGCTCCCTTTCGTTTTTGATAAATTTATGAGTTATGAAAGTTATGTAGATTACGCTATCGATGTTCCAATGTATTTTGTTTATCGGGAAGGGAATTATGTTGATCTCTCAGGAAAATCTTTTAGGGATTTTTTGAACGGCAGATTAAATGAAATGAATAATGAACAACCTACTATGTCAGATTGGGAATCACATTTAACCACTATATTCCCTGAGGTAAGGTTAAAAAAGTGGTTAGAAATGAGAGGAGCTGATGCAGGGAATCTGCAATCAGTATGTGCTCTCTCGGCTTTTTGGACTGGATTGCTATATGAAGAATCTTCATTAAATAGCGCTTATAGATTAATAGGGGATATTGATATTCAGGAGTTAGATGAGTTACGTCTTTCATGTGCTCAAAATGGTTTAGAATCTAAAACAAAAAATATCAATGTGCTTGAACTAGGAAAAGATTTGTTAACAATCTCGCATGAAGGTTTAAGGAAAAGAAAAAAAATAAATGCTAATGGTGAAGATGAATCAATTTTTCTTTCTCCAATTTCTGAGATATTAGAAAACCAACGAAGTCCAGCAGATATAATTATCTCAAATTATTATGGGGATTGGGAAATGAAAATTGAAAATTTCTATAAAAATTGTATGTTTTGATTTTATCTATTGTCCTTATGTTTATATAGTTTATTTTCAATAAGAAATTAAAGAGATTAAGTTATGAATTTTGATTTTTCTGAAGACCAAAAACTTTTAAAAGAACAAGTTTCTCGTTTTTTGCAGGATAAATGCTCTTTGGATATTGCTAGATCCATTTTGGAAAGCGATGAGCAATATTCTAAGGAAGTATGGAAAGGATTAGTCGAGCTCGGATTAACCGGTACTACTATACCGGAAGAATATGGTGGTTTAGGGCTCGGAGCCCTGGAATTATGTGTAATAGCAGAAGAATTAGGAAGGTTTGCAGCTCCAGTTCCATTTTCATCTTCGGTCTATTTAGCGACTGAAGCTATAAAATTATACGGTACATCGGAACAAAAGGAATTATGGCTTCCAAAACTGGCTAGTGGAGAAATTATTGCAACTTTTGCTCTATCAGAAAGCGCATCAGAACCAAGCGAAAAAAATATTAATACCACTATTATAGGTAATAAGCTTAATGGAAAAAAACTACCTGTTCCTGATGGTAGTTATGCGGATATATGTGTTGTAGTTGTGCGTGATAAGGGCTCCAATACAATTTCTCTTGCGCTTGTAGAAATGAATTCTAAAGGAATTACTAAAAATGAATTAAAAACCCTTGACCCATCAAGAAACCATGCAGAATTAATTTTTAAAGATTCTCCAGCTGAAATTATGGAAACAGGGAGTGAGAGTTGGTTATGTGTTGAAAAATGTCTTGATACTGCTGCGATTCTTATAGCATTTGAGCAAATAGGAGGAGCTGAAGCCTCATTGAATATGGCCAAGGAATATGCCTTGGACCGCTATGCGTTTGGAAGACAAATAGGTTCATATCAAGCCATTAAACATAAGTTAGCAGATATGTATGTAAAGATAGAGTTAGCAAAATCTAATTGTTATTATGGTGCTATGATGCTTAACGATGATGGAGGCGATTTTAAGATTGCCGCCGCCGCTTCTAGGGTTGCGGCAACTGATGCATTTAATTTTGCTGCTCAGGAGAATATTCAAACACATGGTGGAATAGGCTTTACTTGGGAAGCTAATACCCAGTTTTTTTACAGAAGAAGTCAGGTTTTAGGTCTTGCATTGGGAGGATTAACTACTTGGAAAAATAAACTGGTTAATCAACTCGAAGAAAAAAATATTGCTTAATTTACAATAGGAGATGAATTTTGGATTTTAATGATACAAAAGATGAAGCCGAATTTAGATCAAAAGTTAAAGCTTGGTTGAAAGAGAATGCTCCGAAATCGGGAAAGAGTGGCGGTAGGTATGATCCCTTAGATGTACAAGATGAAGCAATAAAAGAGGCAAGAAATTGGCAGTCTAAAAAAGCGGAAGCTGGATATGCCGCTATAACTTGGCCAAAAGAGTTTGGTGGGTTAGAAGGAACTCCAATTCAATCGGTAATTTATTCCCAGGAAGAGTCAAATTACAATGTTCCAGGTGGTTTCTTTGAAATAGGTCTGGGCATGTGCATTCCTACTATGATGGCGTGGGCTACCCCTGAGCAAAACGAAAGATATGTTAAACCAGCTCTCAATGGCGAAGAAGTCTGGTGCCAGTTATTTTCTGAACCTTCTGCTGGTTCGGATGTTGCTGGAATACGAACAAAAGCCGAAAAAGAAGGTGATAACTGGATTATTAATGGACAAAAGGTGTGGACTTCAGGGGCTCACTTTTCCGATTTTGGCATCATTGTAGTCCGCACAGACCCCAACGTTCCTAAACACAAAGGATTATCGTTCTTCTTTCTAGATATGAAGTCTGAGGGTATAGATGTTAAACCCATTAGACAAATTTCTGGGGGTGCAAATTTCAATGAAGTTTTCTTTAACGATGTCAGGGTTCCTGATTCACAAAGACTTGGAGAGGTTGGTGAAGGATGGAAAGTCGCATTAACAACCTTAATGAATGAAAGATTGGCAATTGGTGTTCCAAAATCAGCTGATTATTCAGCTCTTACCAAGCTTGCTAAAGAAATAACACTTAACGATAAATCTGCCATAAGTAACGATCTTGTAAGGTCAAAGATTGCTGAATGGTATGTTCAAGCGGAAGGGTTAAAGTATACAAAAATGAGAACTCTAACCGCTTTGTCAAAAGGGGAAACCCCTGGACCAGAAAGTTCAATAGGAAAAATTGTATCTGCTCCAAAGATGCAGGATCTAGCGAGTTTTGCTATGGATTTACAAGGCGCATCAGGCATTATAAGCGATCCAGAAATTTCTTTACTTCACTCTATATTTCAAAATCAATGGTTAAGTGCTGCAGGATACAGGATTGCTGGTGGAACTGATGAAATTTTAAGAAATATTGTAGCTGAAAGAGTCTTGGGTCTTCCCCAAGATGTCAGAGTGGATAAAGCAGTTGCTTTTAATGAATTACCGACTGGTCGTTAATAATTAAACTCAATTTTATTAACAGTTTTTCCAGTGATATCTTTTAAAGAAAGAAAAACTTTATTGTTAGAATTGAATTCAATTAATCCATAATTTTCCATTAAATATAATGCACCAATTCTTTTAGGCCCAGGCTCTTCATTGGATTCTTCTAACCCTATCCAACCACCTACCGGTAGATTTAATGAGCTTGATGTTAGCTCGTAAATGTTAAGACCTGCTTTAGTTGTATCTTTATAAATACCTCCTGCATGCCTATCTCCAGAAATAATTATTATATTATTCGAAGAATTAGTATCAATTAAGTCATAAAATCTTTCTTTTTCTAACGGCAAGAGCCCCCATTTTTCATATCCGTGTCCTTCAGCTATGATTTGAATACTTGATACTATTATTTTCACATCAACTTTCTCTTTTAGTTTTTCAGAAAACCATTTCCATTGCTTTTTCCCAAGAATGGTTTTTGAAGGATCAAAATCATTGATATATCTCTCTTTCAATGGAGCGTCTTTTTGATCTGTTGGAATAAAATCTGACTTAAAATATCTGGTATCAAGAAAAATTATCTGTAATGTACCGTTTTCCAGCTCTCTTTTAATTTCAAAATATAAACCGGGGTGTGATCTTTGTTCGTGTCCTTTAGGTATTTCCCAAAAATCAAAAAACAGTTTTTCAGCATCTTCCTTATAAGGAAAAGAGGCTCCACCGTCATTTATACCGTAATCATGATCATCCCATATTGCCGTAATTTCATTTGTTTCTCTTAGTTCGTTGAAGGGAATTCTATTTTTTTGAAGATCGTAAGTCTTTTTGAGTTTTTCTAATTTTCCTGTTTTTTTATCGTCACCGTAAACATTATCTCCCATAAAAATGAAAATATCGGATTTTTCATATAAAATAGCCTCCCATATAGGTTGAGAGCGATCTTGATGAAGACATGATCCTAACGCGATTTTCTCAATAGTTTTGGCATTTACTGAGAAAGAAAAAATGACTGTAACTAGGGTTATAATTAACTTCATAGTACTTTATACAAAAAAAGGCGCTAAAAAACAGCGCCTTTTTTTAATTATTTATGGAATTTAGAATTGATATCTGATTCCAACTTTTAGCTGCCAAACAGATTTGCCAATATTTTGAGTTGGTTGTCCATCTACATTAAATTCATTGTAGACATATCTTCCTTGGTCATCAACCTCAGCTTCAACAATACCTCTAGAATTTGATGTAGAACCAAGGTAATTTTCAAATCCACCCCAATCTGAATTAATTAAGTTTAATACATTTTCAATATCAACATAGAAAATAGCTTTTCCTTTAATATCACCAGTTGGTAATTCTTGGGCAATTCTTACATCAAAGGTTCCAACCCAAGGACTATCGAAACTATTTCTAGGTACGGCAGAACCTCTGTAAGCATCTAAACCAGAGTCTTCAAGAAATTGATTGAAAGCATCAAGATCAAATCCTGAACCATAAAGTACATTTGGATCATTTAAGGAAGGAACATAAAGTAATTCTATGTTCTCGCCATCAGTTCTATAACCACTTAAGTCCCCTCTAAATGTATAACTGAATGGATTTCCAGATTGTCTGAAACCGTTAAGACCAATACTTGTCTCAAGATCTCCAAATAAATTTCCTTTCCATGTTAAAGCATAATCAAATGAATGTTCAATTTGATAATGTGAAGGGCTGTTTACAGGATTTAGATGATCGAATATTGGCATTCTAACAGCGCTTGAGAAAATGATTGAGCTTGTCATAGCATGAGCCATTTCCCTATCTTGTTTTGCATAACCAAGATAAAGATCAATTCCATTATCAAAAGATTTTTCAAATGATATGCCAAAAAGATCACTTTCTGGTTCTACATTTTTTGCAGTTGTTAAATAACCAACATAACTACATCCACCATACAAAGGACGATTGTCTGCGACAGCATTACCTTTAGGATCACATCCACCAATTATAGCCATTACAGGATCTTCTTCTTCCATATGAATATAATTTGCTCTAATAGTAAATGGTCCAAAATCGCCGCCATCAAAATCAGCAACTACACCAAGAGAAACCTTAGTTATTGAAGGAATTCCAAAATCTTTATCCATCATAGCAGTATAACCGCCTGTATCCCCAATTTCGTTTCTAAGTGGAGCTAATGCGGCGTCGCCAGGATAACTCTCCGGAGAACCTATTGGTGGTGTTTGTCCTCTACTTTTCCTAATTCTGTTTGATGGCAATCTTAGGCCTGTATCAATATACGGACCACCGAACCAAACTGGAGGTAGGTTTCCGCTGAATTCACCCCAGCCAAATGTTACTAAAATATTATCCTGTGCTTGCCAATCAAGAGAAATACGAGGCATTAAAATATCTTCGCCATCAAGGTTAACATCATTCCTAGGTGCCGGAATATGTGTGTCACCAGTCCATTTATACCAGAAAGAATTATATTCCGGTGTTGTATCTTGACCGATTTCTTCATATCTAAAACCAATATTAGCTGTAAGGTCAGGTGTTATAGCCCAAGAGTCTTGAAGATATATAATTGTGTAATCTATATTAAAGGTACCAGCTGCATCTCTAGGATTATTTGTATCAGCATTTCTATAATCTAAATCGAGAAGATCTCCTGCTATAAATCCGTCAATAGAGCCATAGTCATACTCACCCAAGCTATTTCTTGAGAACATATTAAACATATCATTCTCTATTTTCTTGTAACCAAGTGTTATAGCGTGATTACCGACATTGTAATATCCTGCAATCTCATACTGCTTTCTTGAAGTTTGAATTTCGTTAGCATGTCTATATTGATCTGGTCCAAAAAATACAGTGCCACCTGAAGCAACACTAATTCCAACTTCACCAATTGTCATAGCTCCTACTGGAGTATTGGGGTTATTAACTTCAGTATCCGAATACATTACTTTTGTAGAAAAGTTATCTGACCAATCAGAGTTTAATTCAAGTTTAAATGTTTCAAATTCTTTATTAATTGTATACCAATCACTTGAAAGGGGTAGGCCCCAAGTTCTATTCCAATAAGCACTTTCAGTAAATCCATCCACATGAATATATTCGAATGTTAAGGTTTGGTTATCAGTTAAATTTGCATCGATACGTGCAAAAGTTTTTTCATCTTCTTCCGCAAGAGCTTTAGTGTATGAACCTGCGTCATAATTTAAGACACTTTTAGCTGCAGCAATTACTCTATCTGCCTCTTCCTTTGTTACTAGACCAGATCTAAAAGCTTGCATCTGAATTGGATTAGAAGCTTCATAAGATTCAAATCCAAGCGAGAAGAAAAGTTTATCTTTAATAATTGGTCCATTTAAAGCGATTGAAAATAATTTTGTGTCTGGATCAGCATTATCAGTTTTAACTCCAAAAGGCTCGTCACCACTTTCTTGAGAAGATTCATATGTAAACGAACCTGAAAGATCGTTTGTTCCTGCTTTTGTTGTTACAACAATATTACCGCTATGTGCTTCTCCAAGTTCAGCACTATAATTAGCTATTTTAACTGAAACTTGATCAATAACATCCATAGATATAGGCATACGATTTGTAGGATAAGAATTAGAGCTTAATCCATAAGAGTCATTTGCACTTACTCCATCAATAACAAAACCAATGAGTCGAGGCATACCGCCACCAAAAGATAATCTTCCTCCGTTATCAACGGTAACAAAAGGGTCTAATTTTGCTATGTCTTTTATATCTCTATCAATAGAAGCGAATGTAGCAATATCTGTAGAATCAAATGTTGAACCTGGGCCTACTCCAAACTTTCCAAGGTCGGCAGCTTTACCTGTTACAATAATTTCTTCAACATCAGCACCACTTAATTGAATATTAATAGAGTAATCTCCACCAAGACTTGTATAAATTCCTGATTTTATAGTGCTTAACCCACTTTTTGTTGCTCGTACCTCAAAAGGCCCTCCTAATCTTAATCCTCTGCTATAGAAAGCACCTGTATTTCCTGTAGTTGTAGATGATTTTGATCCTGAAGGTATATGAGTAATTTGAATAGAAGCTCCTGAAACAGGATCACCAGAAGTATCAAATACTGTTCCCCTGATTGCACCAGTTGTTTGTTCGGCATATGAGCTCGTCAGAAGAAAAAGCGAACTAACTAGTGTAAACACCGATAATTTAAGGAAAGATTTAAAAGAGAAAAAAGACATGGAAGGATACATATTAAGCCCCTATAAAATAAACGATATTAAAAAATATAAAATTAGTTAAACATAGATTTTTTAACATATATAGAGGAAAAATCGACTAATATTTTATGAAAGTTGTGTGGAACTTTCTAAAAATAATATGTGAATTTAAAAGGGGTTTTTATTAATAGTCTTTGAGTGGCATTTTATGTAGACTGATTTCAGTCATAGTAAGGATAAACAAAGGAAAAGAAATGGCACTCGAACCAGGACCTATGCAGGTGTTCCACAACTTTTTCTCCACCAAAGGAGAGGTTTTGGATGATATCAAAAAACTTGATCTTTGGCCAACTGTCTATGTGTCAGAAAGGATGGCCGAACTACCACCACATTGGCACGATGTTGATAACTGTGGATACGTGATGCAAGGTAGTAGTTATGTGCTGAATGAAAAAGGTGATCGAGTCCCCTTGAAAGCTGGTGATAAGCTACATATACCTGCAGGCGCTATTCACGCGGAAGGTAAAGTTGAAGAGCGTATGGTGTATATTGTTGGAATCTCCGAGCCAGCTAATCTGTTAGATAGGCTGACCTTGTTGGACCCGGAAGAAAGTCCGCTGTACAAATAACCACTTCGATTATATGTAAATTGTGTAGAGTAAAAAATTATTGAACTATAATAATCAAATTATTTATTATATTTGAGTTTAAGATTCAGAGATAGTGATCATGTCTTATAAATTTTGTGTTGCACCTATGATAGATTATACCGACAAACATTGTCGGTATTTTTTGAGAAAAATAACAAAAAGGAGCCGTCTTTATTCTGAGATGATGGTAGCGGACGCTATAATTAATGGTAATAGGGATTTTTTTCTGAGCCATGACTTAAGCGAACATCCTCTGGCGTTACAAATTGCTGGGTCAGATCCCAAAAAATTGGCAGAGGCTGCATCTATCGGAGAATCATATGGCTTTGACGAGATTAATTTTAATCTTGGTTGTCCATCGAGAAGAGTGCAAGAAGGAAATTTTGGTGCTTGTCTCATGAATAATATAAAATTGGTTCAAGACTGTATAGCATCCATGAAAAATAAGATTAATATTCCTGTTACAATAAAATGTAGAATAGGTGTTGATGAGAATAACCCTCATGAAGTATTACCGAAATTCATTGAAAGTCTAACTGAAACAGGAATAACAACTTTTATTATTCATGCTAGAAAGGCAATATTAAATGGCCTTGACCCAAGGCAAAACAGGGAAATTCCTCCATTGGATTATGATCTCGTACGATTGATAAAAAGAAAATGGCCAAATTTAAATATTATTCTTAACGGAGGTATTAAATCTCCTGGTCAAGGTTTTAAAGAGATGAATTTGATTAGAGGTAGTGAATTAGATGGAGTGATGTTAGGTAGAGCTGTTTATATTAATCCTTATATTTTGTCAGATGTAGATAGAATATTCTTTGAAGAGAATTACGCTCAAATTTCAAGATTTGATCTTGCTTTATCTATGGTCCCTTATCTTGAAGAAAATGTAAAAAAGGGCGTTCCGCTTTACATAATAACGCGACACATGTTGGGTCTCTTTCACGGACAGAGAGGAGCAAAATCTTGGAGAAATTATTTAAGTCAAGAATCCATTAAAAGAAAAGATGATCCGCATGTTCTCGAAGATGCTGTTAGAATAATGAAAAATATTCATAGAGAGGCTGCATAATGTATTACAGTGGTATAGGGCTCCTACCATTTGTAATAGCATTGATGCTTTCAGGATTTTTTTCAGGCTATATTGCAGGCCTACTTGGCGTTGGAGGGGGAATTATTGTAGTTCCTGTTCTTTATCATATTTTGTCATCCTTGGGTTTCCCTAGCGAAATTATTATGCATGTGTCTGTTGCAACTTCATTAGGCGTTATTATTCCTACTGGTTGGAGATCTTTTTCAGCTCATAAGAAAAATAATTCTGTTGATGAAAAAATATTAAAAATGTGGTTAGTCCCAACGCTAATTGGATCAAGTATTGGTGCTATAATAGCTGGTTTAGTATCGGGATACCTTTTGACTCTATTTTTTGCAACCATAGCCTTATTTGTTTGTATAAATCTTTTTTTTGGTAATGAGAATTTACGTTTGGGAGAAAATCTTCCTAAGGGAATCATGGGTTTTAATTTACCCTTATTTGTTGGAGCCTTTTCTTCAATGCTGGGAATTGGTGGAGGAACTTTTAATGTAAGTTTAATGTCTTTATATGGTACTCCGATTCATAGGGCTGTTGGAACTTCAGCAGGACTTGGTTTCTTTCTAGCAATACCTGGAACATTTTTTTTTATAATTTCAGGTCTCTTTGTCGATAATCTCCCACCTCTGTCTTTAGGGTATGTGAATATTTTAGGTTTAATCTTAATCGCGCCTCTTTCAACGCTTTCTGCTCCATTGGGGGCAAGATATGCTCATTCTTTACCAAAAAAAACTCTTACAAGAATATTTGCTCTTTTTTTATTAATAACGTCATTACGTATGTTTCTAGAAGTTCTATAGGGTTTTTCTCATTTTAACATGGGGGATGCCAGTCTCGGATACAATAGGTCCCAATTCTTCATAACCTAAAGACAAGTAAAAATTTTTAGAATTTTCTCTAGAGTTGAGTACCACTTCTTTTCTTTTCTGTTTTGAAGAATAATCTTCCAATTTATGCACAATTTTAGTGCCTATACCTGCTCTTTGTTTACTCTCTTTTACTGCCATATAACGTATTTGTGCTTGTTCTTCGTTGTTGAAATGAACTCTTCCTATCCCTATTATATTATTCTTTTTATCAGCTACCATTAGATGGAAGCTTTGCAGTTCTACTCCATCTCTACTCTCACTCTTTGACATTCCCAAAGGTCTCCGAAGCATCCCCCAGCGGAAATGGTAATATCGTTTCCATTCTTCTTCTGTTTTAGGTGATCTAATAATTAATTCAGCGATGTTCAATAAAATTCCTCAGAGATCTCCTTTAGATCTAACCTCACTTTGATTTATTGTAAATTTCTCACCATACCTGGCTTCAAGTTTTTTCTGGTTTTCAGAAATTACTTCGACTGGATCGAGATTCAAAGCCATACAGGCTGTCACCCAATACCACATAATGTCGCCTAATTCTCTCTTCATATGAAAAATATTTTCCTCATCCGCCGGCTTTCCTTGTAAATACATTTTCTTAACTATCTCTACAAATTCACCAGTTTCACTACCAAGTCCTAAAGCTCCTGTTAGCAGTCTAGGGACGTCAACGTCTGAGTTTTCGTGGATCTCGGACATGGCTTTTTTTAAATCTTCAATGTTTAAACTTGGGGCGCTTGTGACCTTTGTCACAAAATCGCAATAGGTCTCAAAAAAATCTTTTATGTCTGACATGATTACTTCCATATTTAGGAATCAATAATAACTTATACTTTATAAAAAATCATTTGATAAATTTACTTGATGTTTAAAAATAGATATAAATACAATTCAATAATATAACCTAATTTTTGGAGGAATTATGGTAAGATTTGATGGAAAATTAGCAATTGTTTCTGGAGGGGCTTCAGGAATGGGCGCCGCAACAGCTAAGCGTATAGTTGAAGAAGGCGGTTCCGTAGTTACATTGGATATTAACGAAAAAGGAGGGCAGGAAGTTGCCCATCAAATAGGAAATTCTTGTGAATTTTTTAAAGCCGATGTAACTAAAGCAGAAGATTGGAATGCTTTGGAAAAACATTTGGGCGATAGATTTAAAAAAATTACCTCAGTAATAAACGCGGCTGGAATAAGTGAACCCTCATCTATAGAAGACGAGACAGTTGAACACTGGAACAGGACACACGCGATAAATGGTACATCAGTATTTTTGGGATGCCAGTTTGGTGTTAAAGCTATGAAAGAGAGTAAAGGAACAATAGTTAATTTTTCTTCTTCTCTTGCTACAAGACCAAAACCTTTCGTTGTTTCTTATAATTATAGCAAGGCAGGAGTATTAATACTTACACGAACTGTAGCATTACATTGTTCGGAAATGGGTTACAACATTAGATGCAATGCAGTGCAGCCTGGGGCTATTGATACCCCAATGATGAGACGTTATGTTGATGTAGCTAAAGACCCTAATCAACAGTTAGCAGAGTTTGCCGCTTCTCATCCTATGAATAGAATAGGACAACCTGATGAAGTCGTATCAGCTGTTTTGTTTTTAGCTTCTGATGATTCTGCATTTACTACTGGTGATTCAATATCTGTTGACGGCGGAGTCATAGCTATATAAATATAAAAAAATCTTTAATTTTTAGACCTTAGGTGAATATGAAAGAGCATTTTGACGTTTTAGTTGTTGGGGCAGGAATATCCGGTATTGGAGCAGGTTATCATCTTCAAACCAAATGTCCGGGAACATCATACGCCATCCTTGAAGGAAGAGATGCTATCGGTGGAACTTGGGATTTATTTAAATTTCCAGGAATCAGATCAGATTCGGATATGTATACTTTAGGATTCCGTTTTAAGCCTTGGAAAGAACAAGAGGCCATTGCAGATGGACCTTCAATTTTAAAATATTTAAAAGAAACCACTGAAGAATTCGGAATAGATAAAAAAATCCGCTTTAACAAATATGTGAAGGCAGCTTCATGGGTAAGTCAAGAATCGAAATGGATTCTCGAAGTAGAAGATGCTAAAAATAGTGATATTCAAAAAATTTCATGCAATTTCCTTTTTATGTGTTCTGGTTATTACAGTTATAAATCTGGATATACTCCAGACTTTAAAGGTGTAGAAGATTTCCATGGTGATGTTATACATCCACAAAAATGGGAAAAGGACTACAACTATACCAACAAAAAAATAATTGTTGTAGGAAGTGGAGCTACAGCTGTAACTATAGTACCAGAAATGGCAAAGAATGCTGAACACGTGACAATGCTTCAAAGATCTCCGACTTATGTTGTATCAGCACCGGAAAAAGACCGCCTCGCTAATTTATTGAGGAGGTTTATACCCTTAAAATTATCCTACTTTATAATACGTTGGCGTAACATTCTAAGGCAACAATATTATTTCAGGTTGTGTAAAAAACATCCTGAGGGTGTAAAGAATGCTATATTAAAGGAAGTACGAAAACACCTCGGCCCTGACTATGATGTTGATACGCATTTTACTCCAACATATAATCCTTGGGACCAAAGAATGTGCTTGGTTCCTGATGGCGATCTTTTCGAACAAATAAATAAAGGCAAAGCATCTGTTGTTACAGGACAAATTGAGAAATTTACTCAAAAAGGAATTTTACTGAAGTCTGGCGAAGAACTTGAATCCGATATCATTGTAACTGCAACAGGTCTAAATCTCGAGCTGTTGAGTGATACTAATTTTACTGTTGATAACAAGCCAATAAATCTTTCACAAACCATTACTTATAAAGGAATGATGTATAGTGGTATCCCAAATCTCGCCGGTACTTTCGGTTATACTAACGCCTCGTGGACTTTGGGGGCTGATTTAACTTCAGAATATGTGTGTCGCCTTATTAATCATATGAAAAAAAATGGTTACGACAAATGTATACCTGATACGAATAGTAGTGTCGAAACTGATGATGAATGGTTAAATTTAACCTCGGGTTACATAAAACGCGCAGAACATATTTTTCCCAAACAAGGGAAAAAAGCACCATGGAGAAACAATCAAAATTTTTTAAAGGACATTTTTCAAATCAGATACGGTAAAGTGGATGATGGTGAGATAAATTTCTCCCAAAACAGATCTTAAAATGAGAAAATTTAAAGGAATAAAATAAATGCAATCACGAATATGCGAAATGCTGGATATTGAGTTTCCGTTACTAGCTTTTACTCATTGTCGGGATGTTGTAGTTGCTGTTTCTAAAGCTGGAGGAATGGGTGTTTTCGGAGCTGTTAATTTTCCTCCTGACAGATTAGAAGAGGAATTAAAATGGATTGACGATCATATAGATGGAAAACCTTACGGGATAGATTTGATTGTTCCTAATAATTATCAAGGAAAAGGACAAGAGATTGATCCGGATGAAATTATTAATATTATTCCTGCGGAACATAAAGATTTTGCCGATTCTGTTTTAAATAAATATGGCATTAAAACGGAAGATGATGATTTTGGAAAAGCAGCCATGCAGTCGAGCATGCAATTTGGAAACAATCTTTCGGATAAGGCAGCAGCAACTTCTTTGGAAGTAGCAATAGAGCACCCAATAAAATTAATAGCCAATGCTCTTGGTGTCCCACCAAAGATAATGCTTGATTTAGGTAAAAAAAACAATATTGCCGTTGCGGCATTAGTTGGCGCTAAAGAGCACGCTATAAAGCAAGTAGAAGCCGGTGTAGATATATTGGTGGTAGCTGGAGGAGAAGCGGGCGGACATTGTGGAGAGGTTTCAACTATGGTTCTTGTTCCTGAAGTATATGAAGCTATTAAGGAAATTAAAGATGTTCCAATTTTAGCTGCAGGGGGTATTACTACTGGCGGGCAGATGGCCGCTGCTATGTCAATGGGCGCCTCCGGCGCATGGTGTGGATCAGTATGGTTAACAACAGCTGAGGCCGAGACGAACCCAGTGGTGAAAGAGAAAATGTTAATTGCTAGTTCAAGAGATACTGTAAGATCAAGAAGTAGAACTGGTAAGTATTCTCGACAACTCCGATCTCCTTGGACAGATGCTTGGGATAATGAGGGACCAGAACCTCTTCCAATGCCTCTCCAGTTCTTGGTTAGTTCACCAGCACTTGCAAAGGTTGATAAGTTATCCCAAAGCGGTCATGAGGGAGCAAAACAACTTGCTACATATTTTGTTGGTCAAGGCGTCGGTCTGATGAACCAATCAATGTCGGCAGGTGCTGTTGTTCAAAAATTTAAAGAGGATTTTATAAAGGCTTATGAAAGACTTTCAGGTTATCTTGAATAATTCTTTAATTTTCTGAATTATTTGTTCGAATGAAAAAATTTATGACGTTCTTTATTA
>CETV01054922.1_pt1 | contig 17110 bp, 17 predicted proteins | sample 531451 | NCBI WGS metagenome assembly CETV01 (sample SAMEA2623155, study PRJEB7988) | marine metagenome | isolation source: saline water (ENVO:00002010), including | reverse complement strand
AAAAGGTATTGGACTTGATCTTTTGTTAGACCTTTAACCAATTGTTCCACATTCTTATCTTCAAGAATATTTCCTTGCAGAACAGGTACTTTGTATGGAGCAAAGGTTGAGCACCCGTAAAAGCTATATAGGGAAATAATTACAATAAAAAATGGTTTAGCTAATTGCTTCATGAGATGATTTGATTATACTTTGAAAGAGGATACATCGAAAAGTTCATGAGTAAAGAAAATACTGAATTAAAAAAAGCAGGTTTAAAAGCCACTCTTCCAAGAATACGAATTTTGGAAGCCCTAGAATCATCTGAGCATAATCGCCACCTAAGTGCTGAAGAAATTTATAAACAACTTATGAATTCTGGAGAGGACGTGGGTCTTGCAACTGTCTATAGGGTTTTGACGCAATTTGAATCAGCCGGGATAGTAATACGTCATAATTTTGAAGAAGGTCATGCAGTATATGAGATTACTCCCGACGATCATCATGATCATATGGTCTGTCTTGAGACAGGTAAGGTTATAGAGTTTCATGATGATTTAATTGAAAAACGTCAAGACGAAATAGCGGCTGAGAAGGGCTACCAGATTGTTGATCACAGCATGGTGTTGTATGTTAAGCCCACTAAATAAATATTTCTAAAACCCTTGAAGTCATACTAAGTCATCCCAATATAATCTCTTATTGGGGTAAGAGATGGCTAAGCAAAAAAAAGCTAATAAAATAAAGAATCAGAAGTCTAAGAATATTGATAAAGAAGCTATTCTTGAAGAGTCTTTATCTAACGGAAATTTACTTGAACAGGATGTTGAAGACTTAGATTTAGAGCTAGGATCTGAAGATTTATATGAAAAGGTGAAAAGCTTAGAAGAGGCTTTATTGAGATCTCGAGCAGATCTTGATAATGCATTTAAACGCAATATTTCTGATGTTGAAAAAGCTCATAAATATAGCATTGAGAAATTGCTTATTGAATTGCTGCCAGTAGTTGATAATTTAGAGCATGCTCTCACTAATTTCTCTAACAAATCATCTAAAGAAGACAAAGAAGGGGTTGAATTAACTTTAAAGTCTTTTGAATCTACTCTTGATAAATTTGGTATAAGACCCATCTATCCTCTTAATGAACAATTTGATCCAATTAAGCACGAGGCAGTAATGACTTCAAAGGATTTAAAAAAACAAGATAATGAAATTGAAAATATTTTTCAAAGAGGCTGGGAGTTACATGAAAGAGTTGTAAGACCAGCAAGAGTTTCAGTAATTAAAAATTAGGTAAAAAGTTATGTCTAAAATTATAGGAATAGATTTAGGAACAACAAATAGTTGCTTGGCGATTGTTGAAGGTCAACAACCCAAGGTTATAGAGAATTTAGAAGGAGGAAGGACCACACCCTCTGTGATTGGATATGGGGATGATAATGAGATATTGGTTGGAACTCCAGCAAAAAGACAGGCTGTTACAAACCCAGAAAAAACGCTATATGCAATCAAGAGATTAATCGGCAGAAGGTTTGATGATGATGTAGTGAAGAAGGATATGGATATGGTCCCATATAAGATTATTAAAGCTGATAATGGAGATGCATGGGTTCAAGTTGAAGATAAAAAATTAGCACCTCCACAAGTCTCAGCTGAAGTTTTAAAAAAATTGAAGAAAACTGCAGAAGAATATTTAGGTCATGAGGTTAGTGAGGCGGTCATTACAGTGCCTGCATATTTCAATGATTCTCAAAGGCAAGCTACAAAAGATGCTGGAAAAATTGCTGGGCTAGAAGTCAAAAGAATTATAAATGAACCTACTGCTGCAGCTTTAGCATATGGTTTAGATAAGCATAGAGGTGATTCTGTAGTTGCTGTTTATGATCTAGGCGGTGGAACATTTGATATTTCAATTATTGAAATATCAGAAGTAGATGGCGAACATCAATTTGAAGTTCTTTCTACTAATGGAGATACATTCTTAGGTGGAGAAGATTTTGATCTTAAGTTAATTGATTATTTCGTTGATGAATTTAAAAAAGAATCAGGCTTTGATCTAAAAAGTGATCCAATGGCCCTTCAGCGTTTAAAAGAGGCAGCTGAGAAAGCTAAAATTGAGCTTTCATCTTCTGATCAAACTGAGATTAACCTTCCATATATTACTGCTGATAGCTCTGGACCTAAGCACTTTGTACATAAGATCACAAGAGCAAAGTTAGAATCATTGGTTGAAGATTTAATTGAGCGTAGCTTGGGCCCATTAAAATTAGCTCTTGATGATGCAAAATTATCTGTTAATGATATAAATGAAATTCTTTTGGTAGGCGGACAAACTAGAATGCCTATGGTTCAGAAAAAAGTAAAAGAATTCTTTGGCAAAGAACCAAAAAAAGATTTAAATCCAGATGAAGCAGTAGCTGTTGGTGCCGCAATTCAGGGTTCGGTTTTATCAGGTGATACTAAAGATGTATTGTTGCTTGATGTTACACCTTTAACTTTAGGTATTGAGACTCTAGGCAGAATAGCCACACCTTTAATTGAAAAGAATACTACTATTCCAACCCAAAAATCTCAGGTTTTCTCTACAGCAGAGGATAATCAATCAGCTGTAACTGTTCATGTCATTCAAGGTGAGAGAAAACAAGCAGCTGAGAATAAATCATTAGGACAGTTTAATCTTGCTGATATACCCCCAGCTCCAAGAGGTACGCCACAGATTGAGGTTTCTTTTGATTTAGATGCAAATGGCATTTTAAATGTTGCCGCTAAAGATAAGAACACAGGAAAAGAACAATCAATAGTAATTAAAGCTTCAAGCGGTTTATCTGATGAAGATATTGAAAAGATGGTGAAAGATGCCGAGGCAAATGCTGAGGATGATAAGAAATTTGAAGCCTTAGTACAGGCTAAGAATAATGCTGATATGTTGGTCCATGCTACAAGAAAAACAATTACAGAATCAGGAGATAAATTAACAGATGATGAGAAAGAGTCTGTGGAATCAGCAACTAAAAAGCTCGAAGACGCAATTAAAGAAGATAGTCTTGAAGCAATAGAGTCATCAACTAAAGATTTAAATGATATTTTGACTCCTTTAACCCAAAAATTGTATCCGCAATCTGGAGATGCTCAGCCTGCTAGTGAAAGTGAAGATGCTAGTAATGATGAAAACACCGTAGATGCAGAGTATGAAGAAGTAAAAGAAGAAGAAAAGTAAGTCATGTCACAGAGAGACTATTATGAGGTTTTAGGGGTCTCTCGTGACGCTTCAGAAGTAGAACTCAAAAAAGCTTTTAAAAAATTAGCTATGAAATATCATCCAGATAGAAATCCGGATGATCCTCAAGCTAATGAAAAATTTAAAGAAGCTGCCGAAGCATATGAGGTCCTTTCAGACTCTCAAAAAAAATCTGCATATGACCAATTTGGTCATGCTGGAGTTCAAGGAATGGGTGGAGGTTCAGGTCAAGGGTTTCAAGATTTTAATTTTGGCGATATTTTTGGCGATATTTTTGGTGATGTGTTTGGGGGTAGAAGTTCGTCTTCTAGATCTGCCAGAGGGCAAGATCTTCAATTTAATCTTGAATTATCTTTAAAAGAAGCAGTTCTTGGAATTAAAAAAACCATTAGAATTCCTGTTAATAAATTATGTGCTGATTGTTCTGGTTCTGGTGCACAACCAGGCACTTCTCCAGTAACTTGTAGTCAATGTAATGGTTTAGGACAGGTTAGGATGCAGCAAGGCTTTTTCTCAATTCAACAACCTTGTAATGTTTGTAGAGGAGAAGGGAAAATCATTAAGGATCATTGTAGTGTATGCAGAGGTACTGGAGTCAACAAAGAAACAAAATCATTATCTGTAAATATTCCAGCAGGAGTTGATAATGGTGATAAAGTTCGCTTAACTGGGGAGGGTAGCGCAGCAAGAGGTGGTCATAAGGGTGATCTTTATGTTGCGATTAAAGTTATCCCAAATAATCTTTTTGAAAGAGATGGAAGAGATCTTTACTTTGAAGCCCCAATTCCTTTTGAGACAGCTGTTTTAGGCGGGACTATTAATGTACCTAGCTTAGAATCTAAAATTTCTCTTAAGATTCCATCTTATACTCAGACAGGCAAAATTTTTAGAATTAAAGGCAAAGGAGCATCTTCTGTTAGGAGCTCAAGAAGAGGAGATTTAATGTGTAGAGTAGTTGTTGAGACTCCGGTTAATCTTTCAAAAGTTCAATTAAAAATTTTAAAGGATTTTGCGGAATCTACAGAGTCTGATAAACACCATCCAATAAAGAAGTCTTTTAACAAAACATCTGATTTATTTACCAAAGAATAAAATATTGAAAATTATTTTGAATGGATTTAATGGAAGCATGGGTCATGCAATCCAAGAATCTGTGAAATCTAATCCCTCTATTATTTTACAAAATTATAAAGACATTAAAGATGATCCAGGAGACGGAGTTGTTTTTATAGATTTTTCTTCACCAGATGTAACTGAAGAAATATTAGATTACTGTAATGAAAAGTTATTACCCCTTGTTATTGGCACCACGGGTTTGAGCAAAGGTCAGCAAGATATGTTGTTGGACTTATCTAAGGATATTCCTATATTAATGGCATCAAATATGTCTATGGGAATAGCCAAATTAAAGAAATCAATTTCAACATTTATTCAGGAATCTAATGATATTTTTGAATGTGAAATAACTGAAATACACCATACAAAAAAGATTGATTCGCCCTCAGGGACTGCTCTTGAGTTATGTAATTATTTAGAGGAGTTTTCTGAGCTTAAGATAAAAAAACCAATCGCTATAAGATCGTTTAGATTTGGATCAGTGTTTGGGATTCATAGAATTAAGCTAACTGGCAGAGAAGGCGATGTTTATTTTCAACATATTGCTAGCTCAAGAGAAATTTTTGCATCAGGAGCAATCCAAGCAGCAGAATGGACTTTAACTCAATCTGAAGGACTTTTCTCTTTTGATGATTTCCTTAACAAAAGACTTTAATACTAAGTCACTTTTATATAAAATACCCCCTCATTTAAAATCCCGAAGGCGCAAGGATGATTAGAATTGGGGTGCTCTAATGGAGTCAATTTTATGATGCGCTGGAGTACTAACCCCGGAGGAAATTGTGAGCATTGTTTCTATTAAAGACCTGTTAAATGCAGGAGTTCATTTTGGTCATCAGCAAAGATTTTGGAATCCTAAAATGGAATCCTATATATTTGATACCAGGAAGAAGATTAGTATCATTGATCTTGAAATTACTCAAGAATGTCTAAATGCGGCAGCATCTAAAGTTGAAGAGATATGCTCAAAAGGTAATAGAATTCTTTTTGTTGGTACTAAAAGATCTGCTTCTAAGACTATTAAAGAATCAGCATCTGAGCTTGGTCTTCCGTATGTTGACAAGAGATGGCTTGGAGGCACTCTAACTAACTGGAAAACTATTCGCGGCTCTATTAGGCGCTTATTGGATATTGAAGAGCTTCAATCTTCAGGAAGAATAAATAAGCTCTCTAAAAAAGAAAATGTAGATATTTCTAAAGAATATGCAAAGTTAGAAGCAAGTGTTGGCGGAATCAAAGAAATGAAAGGTCTTCCCGATGCTTTATTTGTTGTAGATATAGCATATGAAAAGATTGCTGTTACAGAAGCAAAGAAGATGGGTATTCCTATTATTGCCCTTGTTGATACTAATTCAGATCCTGATGGTATAGATTATATTATTCCAGGAAATGATGATGCAATTCGTTCGATTAGATTAATTACAAAAGTGATATCTGAAGCATGTGCTCGTGGTTTAGCAAGTTCATCAGGAGGAGTATTGAATATTCTATCTGAGGATGATCAAGTTCCTGCAGTAAAGGTTAAAAAAGTTTCTGTAACCTCTGGCAAGGTTCTTAATCTCGTTGAGGAGGCTGCTTTAAGTAAGCCAGAAGATATTGAAGTTGAAGCATCTGAAATTGAAGCAAATGAAGATGAAAATAATATAGAGGAGTCTGAACAGGAAAAGTCAGATGTCGAAAAACAAGATGAAGTTTCAGAAGAAGAAAAAGTAGAATCTGAAGAAGAAAAATGAGTATTACGGCCAATCAGGTTAAAGAACTAAGAGACATGTCAGGTGTTGGTATGATGGAGTGTAAAAAAGCTTTAGTTGAAACAGATGGCGATATAAATAAAGCTTTAGATCTATTGAGGGCAAACAGCTCTTTAAAGGCTGAAAAGAAAGCATCAAGGGTTGCTGCTGACGGTCAGTTAAAAATTTCAATAAATTCTGACTATGTTAGTCTAATCGAAATTAACTCTGAAACAGACTTTGCAGCTAAGGACAAACAATTTAAAACTTTTGCTTCAGATGTTGCTAAATATCTTGAATCTACAAAAGTTCATTTAGTCAATGATTTGAATGAGCAATTCTTACAGGAAAGACATGCCTTAATTCAATCAATTGGAGAGAATATTCAATTGCGAAGATTAAAGACTCTTGATGTTGCTGTAGGAGGTTCTATAGGTACATATATACATTCTGACGGTAAATTAGCAGCATTGGTGTCAATCGATACTGATAATCAAGAATTAGCTAAAGATTTAGCTATGCAGGTTTCTGCAACCAATCCAAGCGGTTTAACATCTGAAGATATTGATTCAGAAATGTTGGCTAGAGAACGAGCCATCTATCGCGCACAAGCAGAAGAGTCTGGAAAGGATAAAGCTATTATGGAAAAAATGGTTGAAGGTAAGGTAAAGAGGTTTTTATCTGAAGTTACGTTAGTAACACAAGGATTTGTTAAGAATCCTGAGTTGACCATTCAAGAACTTTTAGATGAAAACAATGCTTCAGTTATAGAATATGTTCGATTTAAGATTGGTGAAGGGATTGAGATCGAAAGTAAAGATTTTGCAGCTGAGGTAGCTGAACAACTTAAATCATGAGTGATCTTTCATATAAACGTCTTCTCGTGAAATTTAGTGGAGAGGCTGTTGCAGGAGATGACGAACATGGTATAGATCCCAAAATTCTAGATCAAATGGCTACTTCTGTAAAAGATTGTAAGGGATTAGGTGCAGAAATTAGTATCGTGATTGGGGGTGGAAACTTATTTAGAGGTGAAAAACTAAGCAAAGCTGGAATGGATAGGGTTGCAGGAGACCATATGGGAATGTTAGCAACCGTAATGAATGGAATTGCCTTGAGAGATGCTTTAGAAAGAGCAGGGGTAAAGACAAGAATTATGTCAGCAATCTCAATGTCAGGTCTAGTAGAGTATTTTGATAGACGTTTAGCTATTCAGCTTCTTTCTAATGGTTTTGTCGTTATTTTTACAGCTGGAACTGGAAATCCATTTTTTACAACCGATACTGCCGGATGTCTTAGGGCCATAGAGACTCAGTCTGACATAATGTTAAAAGCAACTAGGGTTGATGGAGTTTATTCTGATGACCCTGAAAAAGTATCAAATGCTATTTTTTATTCAGAGGTTTCATATGATGAAGTGATTCAGAAAAATTTGAAAGTAATGGACGCAACAGCTTTAACGCTTGCAAGAGATCATAGGTTACCATTGAAGGTGTTTAACATGAATCATAAAGATGCATTGAGCAGTATTGCTTGCGGTGAAGAAATTGGAACATTAATATCTTAATATGAATGAAATAATTGACCAAATGAAACCAAAGATGCAAAAAGCCTGTCAATCACTTTTGCATGAATTTAATAAGATCCGAACCGGGAGAGCAAATCCGAATATTTTAGATGATATAAAGATAGACTATTACGGTAATCAAACACCCATTAATCAAACATCAAATATTTCGGTTGAAGAAGGTAGAACTTTAGCTATTTCTCCGTGGGATAAATCTTTGATCAAGGAAATTGAAAAGGCAATTATGAAAGCAGATTTAGGCCTTAATCCTAATACAAATGGTGATTTGATAAGAGTAACTATGCCAGCCTTAACTGAAGAAACTAGACAGGAATATATAAAGCAAGCAAAGAATGAAGCTGAGAATTCTCGTATCTCTATTAGAAATACTCGTAGAGATGCTAATAATTCTGCAAAAGAAATGTATAAAGCAGGCAACTTTTCTGAAGATGATCTAAAGAGAATCGAAGATCTAGTCCAAAAAGAAACCGATTATTTTATTGGTCTAGTGGATGCAGAACTAAAGAAAAAAGAAGAAGATTTAATAGAAATCTAGAACAACCTATCAGCCAATATGGCAATTAATAATAAAACACCAATTGATCTTTCAGGAATTAATGTCGGTATTATTATGGATGGTAATGGAAGATGGGCCAAGAAGAATCATTTAAATGTTTCAAAGGGTCATGAACAAGGCGTGGAGACGGTTAGAAAAATTGTTGAAAGGGCAGCAAAAGCTCAGCTTGAATCTCTTAGTCTTTATGCTTTCAGTACGGAAAATTGGTCTCGCCCAGAGAATGAAATTTTAGGTATAAAAAAATTAATAATAAGCGCAATTAATTCTCAGGTCCCAGATTTAATTGAGCAAAAAATTAGTTTAAATTTCTTTGGAGATTTTTTATCATTTGGTCCAAAGGTTATTCAGGCAATAGAAAAAGCCCAGAAGGATACCCAATTTAATGAACCTAACTTACAGTTAAATATCGCTCTTGGGTATGGAGGAAGAGCGGATATCATTCAAGCAACTAAGTTGATTGCTGAAGATATTATGAATGGCAACTTATCAACAGACAAGATTTCTGATTCTACAATATTTGATTATTTATCAGCTCCAATAGAAGAGTTAGATTTGTTAATACGAACTGGGGGCGATCATCGAATTAGTAATTTTCTTTTATATCATTTGGCATATACTGAGATTCAATTTATAGAGACGCTTTGGCCAGATTTTAATGAAGAGGAATTTAAGAGTTGCCTTCAAAAATTTTTAAAAACTGAGAGACGTTTTGGTGCAAGAAATATATAAAAATATCTTAGCTAGACTCCCAATAGCATTATTGATAGCATTTCCGATTGTTGGAGTTTTGTATTTCGAAAGTATCTTTTTAACTATCTTCTTAGGCTTATTAGTTGCATTACTTCTAACTAGAGAATGGATAGAACTATCTGATATGAAGGTTAATTTAACTCAGATCATTTTCTTTATTACTGTAATATTTTTAGCAGGTTTTTTAGGAAAAATCTTTATTAATTTTTTCTTGATAGTCTCACTAATTTTTTGGATTATTTATGCGCTTTCTTTAGTTGCCAAAAAAACATCATTGCTTAATGGCTTAAGTTTTAACAATAACTATCTAGGTATCTTTTTAATACAAAGTTTCATTTTTGGATTAACAGCAATTCTTTGGTTTGATAATCTTTACGGAGTAAATACTTTCTTTGTTTTATTTTTAATAATCCTTAATACTGCTTTAATTGATATAGCAGCTTATTTAGTTGGGAGCACGGTGGGTAGAACACCCTTATTCTCAGAAATCAGTCCAAATAAAACCCTAGAAGGTTTTTTCGGTGGATTATTTGTAGTGGTTGGATTTATGTTACTAATGAATTGGTATGATTTTATAACATTAGAATTTTTAATTGTTTCCTTGTTTAGTATTCCTTTTGCATTTGTTGGAGATTATTTTGAAAGCCAGCTAAAACGAGACCAAAATCTTAAAGATAGTGGATCTCTTTTGCCTGGACATGGTGGGGTGTGGGACCGTCTAGATTCTCATATTGCTGTAATCCCAGTTTTTGCAGCACTCTCTATTTTCATAATATGAAAAATATTGTTTTGCTTGGAGCAACAGGCAGTATTGGTCAAAGTGCTTTAAATGTTTTGAGGCAAAATTCAGATTATTTTAATTTGTTAGGGATTGCATTTAATAGTAATTTTGATATTGCGTTAGATATTGCAAATGAATTTAAACCAGATTTTATTTTTTACTCAGGGAATGTAACTAGTAAAGATCATCCTTTATTTTCATTTGATGCTAAGATTTTATCTAGATCAGAAAACCTCAGAGAAATAATTCAACACCCAAAAGTTGATGTTGTTATTTCTGCTATTTCTGGTTTTGCTGGGCTGGAGGCTAGTTATTTTGCGATTGATGCTGGTAAGATTATTCTAGTTGCCAATAAGGAAAGTATAGTTTCCGCAGGTGATCTACTTATCCCATTAGCAGACAAGAAAAATGCAACTATAGTTCCCATTGATAGCGAACATAATGCAATACATCAATGTTTACTCGTAGATAATGATTTATCAAAGATTTTAAAACTACTTATTACCGCTTCAGGCGGGCCTTTTAAAGAACTATCCATGGAAGAATTAAAGCATGTTTCTATTCAGGATGCTTTAAAACATCCTACATGGGTAATGGGTCCAAAGATTACAATTGATTCTGCTACTTTGGTAAATAAATGTCTTGAATTGATTGAAGCAAATTACTTATTTGATATTCCAGAGTCAAAGATTGATATTGCAGTTCACCCTCAAAGTATAGTCCATTCAATGATTACATTTATAGATGGCTCAACTATTGCCCATTTGAGTAATCCTAAAATGGAAGTTCCAATTGCTAATGCATTAGGTTTGGAGGGCAGATTACCTATTCAATTTGATGAGCTGGATTTTTCATCACTGGAGCTTACATTTGAACCTATCCCAGAAGGACGAGAATCTATTTTTCAAATTACCCGAGAGGTTTGTAGAAACAGAGGAAATTTAGGTACGATATTTAATGCTGCAAATGAGATAGCTGTTCAAGCATTTATGGATCAAAGAATTAATTTCGTAGATATTTACGAGGTTGTTATTCGAACTTTTAGTCACTTTTCTTGTTCTAAGATTGAATCATTAGAAGAAATATTTGAGTATGACAAACAAGCACGCATTCAAGCTGAGAAGGTGATAAAATCCATAAACTAAATTTTTCATCGACATGATATATCTAATTTCTGCAATTATTTTATTAGGCGTTCTTATTACCATTCATGAGTATGGACATTTCATCGTTGGTAGAATGTGTAATATCCATATTTATCGATTTTCTCTTGGGATGGGACCGATAATTTATAAAAGGATAGATAAACAAGGGACAGAATTTGCACTTTCAGCTTTTCCATTAGGTGGATATGTCGCATTTCATTCTGATAAGGTGGTAAAGGATGATTCTGAGTTAGCTCAGGATCTAACACCTGAGCAAAGAGCTAATACATTTGAAAGTAAGCCTAGATGGCAAAGGGCACTTGTAATGCTAGCTGGTCCAGCTGCAAATTTTCTTTTAGCCATTGGGATCCTTGCTTTAATTTTTGCTAATTCTATTGAGCGACAATTTATTCTTGAGGTTGGTGAAATTCCAGATTCATATCTTGTTCAAAATACTCAACTTAGGCAAGGAGATGAGTTAATTGCTATTAACAATAAGTCTGTATCTAGTTTGCAGGAGGTTAGACTTGAATTACTTTCATTTGCTGGGGCATCTGGGTATTTGGATCTCACATTCAAATCTAAAAATGGTTCAAGACAGTTTGAGGTACCAATTCCAGTTAAGAATTTTTTATCATCTGTGGAGTCCCAAGCAAATCCAGAGCTATTTTTAGGATTCAATCTTGCAATTAAATTGCAACCAATTGTTGGAGTTATCTCTAATGATTCTATGGCAGGACAAAATGGACTCAAGGTAAATGATCGAATCCTTGAAGTGAATAGCTTGACTATAAAATCATTTGAGGATTTAGCAGGATACTTAAATAGTTATCAGGATTCAGAAATTGATCTAAAAGTTCAAAGATCTGATCAGATCATATATCTTAATATTCCCTTGGGAACTAGGATTAATGGCGAAGGTTTTGAAGAAAAGTTTATCGGTATCATGCCTGGCATGAAGCGATCATTGGCTAGCTCAATTTTTAAAGGCATTTATGAAACATATAATTTAAGTGCTAAAACCTTAACCTTTGTAGGAAAAATGATCACGCAGGATCTTAGTACACAAAATCTTAGTGGCCCAATTGGAATTGTCCAAATGGCGGGAGATACAGCTAAAGGAGGTTTCTTACCTTTCTTATATTTAATGGCATTATTAAGTATTAGTTTGGGTGTTTTAAATTTATTGCCCATTCCTGTGCTTGATGGAGGTCAGTTAGTAATGCTCGGAGTTGAAGCAATTAGAGGTTCTCCAATGCCAGAAAGAATGGAAAGCTTTTTTTATATGTTTGGATGGATTGCAGTGGGGTCTCTGATGATTTTTGCAATTTTTAACGATATTTCTAAATTTTTATAAAGTTAGAAAATGAGAAAGTTTTTCATATATATTCTTGTATTATTCTCATTTTCTGCGTCTGCATTCGATGAATTCCTTATTACAGATATAAGAATAGTTGGACTCCAAAGAGTTTCCATTGGAAGTATTTTTACAGCTATTCCGGTTAGTGTTGGCGATAAAATGAATCAAAGTAAAGTTTCTGAAATTTCAAGAGCATTATTTTCAACTGCACAATTTAATGACATTCAGATTGGTAAAGATGGCAATGCTTTGATAATAAGCGTTGTAGAGAGACCATCAATCTCTTCAATTGAATTGGAAGGAAATAAAGCGTTAAAGTCAGAAGATTTATTAAAGGGTTTAGAGGGGGCTGGCATTGCAGAGGGGCAAGTATATAAACGCTCTACTTTAGAGGGAATGAAAAGTGAGCTTGTTAGACAATACGCTTCTCAAGGAAGATATGGAGCAAATGTTGAAATAGAAACAATTGATAAACCTAGAAATACTATCGAACTAAAAATTATTATTGACGAAGGCAAGAGCGCTAAAATCAAGAAAATAAATATTATTGGAAATGAGCTCTTCTCAGATGAAGATTTAATGATTGGCTTTGAGCTTAAAGAGGGTAAATGGTACTCGTTCCTTTCAAATAAAGATAAATATTCAAAGGAGAAACTTGAGGGTGATATTGAAAATTTAGAATCTTACTATCTTGATAGAGGCTATCTTAAATTTTCCCTAGAATCTTCCCAAGTTTCTGTCTCAAAGGATAAGAAGGACGTATTTATAACATTGAGTATTTCTGAAGGAGAGCAATATTCAATCAATGAAATAAATGTAATTGGAGAAATGCCATTAGACGAAGCTATTTACACTCCGATTGTTGAGAGCTTAAAAGGTCAGATTTATTCACAAGCACAGATTACATCGATAGAAGAATATTTTGTTAATTTGCTTGGAAATGAGGGTTACACTTTTGCTGAAGTCACAGGAAATCCAGAAGTTAGCGAAGATGCAAATAACGTTTCTCTTATTTTCCTTGTTCAACCTGGTAACAGAACTTATGCTAGAAAAATTCTTTTTTCTGGAAATTATCTTACGAATGATGAAGTGCTTAGAAGAGAAATGCGTCAATTTGAGGGAGCGTGGGCTTCAGATAATTTAATTGAAAATTCAAAAATTAGATTAGAGAGATTGGGATTTTTTAAAGAGGTTGAGGTTGAAACAATTCCCGTGCCTGGAACAGAAGATCAAGTTGACATTGAATATACGGTAGAGGAAGAGAGCACATCTAGCATTGGTGGGTCTATTGGTTATAGTGATTTTGGAATGAATTTAGGTTTGAATTTAGCAGATAATAATTTTCTTGGCACAGGCAATAGATTTAACCTTGGCGTGAGCAAAAGCATTTATCAGGAAGCATACAATATTACATTTTTTGATCCTTACTTTACTATGGATGGTGTGAGTAGAGGGTATAGCATTTACTTTAGAGAAACAGATTATGGCGAATACAATATTGCAAATTATCTTACTAACTCTATGGGTGCAGGAGTTCAGTTTGGATATCCGATAAGCGATACTCAGAGAGTAGGTTTGAATCTAAATTTTGACAATACTGATATTGATTCAGGATCATTGCCCGCAAGAGAGATTGCAGATTTTCTTGCATCAGAAGGTACAGTTTTTGACGTTTTTAAAGCTCAAGCAGTTTGGTCAAGAGTAACATTGAATCGAGGCATGTTCCCAACATATGGTTCATCTACTGACATTATGCTGCAAGCCACTATTCCAGGCAGCGATTTAACATATTACAAAACAGATATAAGACAAAAATTTTATCGACCTTTAGGTTTTTCAAATTTAGTTTTTGGTTTTGATGGAGAGATTGGGTATATAGGCACTTATGGAGATACAAAGAAGACCCCATTTTTTGAAAATTTTTATTCAGGTGGGCCTCGTTCACTCAGAGGTTTTGAATCTAATACACTTGGCCCAAGAGTAACACCATCTCCGTGCTATGAGTTTGATCCTGTGACAGAAGAATGCCCTCTAATTATTGACACTGATTTTGATGGCATCCCAGATGCAATAGCTCAAAATCCATATGCATTTCAACAAATCAGAGATCCAATTGGAGGTAATTTGCTTATAGAAGGAAGCTTGCAGCTTATATTTAATTTACCAATGGTGGAAGATCAAAGATCAATGAGATCAGCCTTTTTTCTTGATTTTGGAAATGTGTTTTCTACAGATTGCCAGTCTTATCAGTTAAATTGTTTTGAGGCTTCATTGGATGAGCTAAGATATTCAGTTGGGGTTGGGGTTACTTGGATTACTGGGTTTGGACCGATGAGTTTTAGTTTCTCACAACCATTTAATGATGGAATTTATGATCGAACAGAAGAATTCCAATTTACCATTGGCACTGTGTTTTAGATATTTGTTAGTGTTTTTTATTTCAATTCATATAAAATAGAACAACCATTTAAGGGGTTAAAGATGAAAAAATTATTATTTATACCGGCATTATTAATAAGTCTATTAGTATCTGTTCCATTGCTTTCTGTGGAAGGAGCAGCAGTCATTGATATGAGAACAGCTGTTTTAGCCACACAGATCGCAAATAATGCATTTAAAGCTCTTGAGGAAGAGAGTGAATATGCTGGAAATGTTGAACAGGCAAAATTACTACAATCAGAACGCCAGTCTTTAGCAGAAAAACTTCAAAAAGATGCTGAAACTCTTTCTCAACAAGAAATTGCTGATATGCAGAAAGATATTCAGGAAAAATCAAAGGATTTAGAATTTATTATGGGTAAAATTCAAGCTGAACAAAATGAGACAGCTGAAAAGGTATTTAGAGATTTAAACCCATCTTTGCAGAAGATACTTAGCGAGTTAATTGCTGCTAAAGAAGTTAAACTTCTTCTCGGAAGAGAAAATGTACTTTTTGCTGATACTGCACTTGATCTTACAGATGATGTAACTTCAATGCTTGATGTAGCAGCAGCAGAAGGTACGGATAAAAAATAATAGATTTGTCAAGGCCATTATATAGCCTGCAAGATTTAGCCGATAAGGTTGATGGCGAAATTCTTGGCGATCCTAATATTAAAATAGATGCAATTTGCACAATACAAAATGCATCTAAGGGATGTATTTCTTTTTTAGCAAACCCAAAATATAAAAGATTCCTCTCTAGTACGAAAGCTTCTGCAGTTATTGTAAATCAAGAAAATGCAAAAGATTTAAAATGCGCAGGCATCATTGTTAAAGATCCCTATACAGCATATGCAGTCTTATCTTCTATGTTTATTCTTAATAAGAATCCATATTCTGATAAAAAAACTTCATGCTATATTCACAAATCTTCTAAGGTTCATGACACTGCTATTATCGGGTCAAATGTTTATATTGGACCGGGATGCGTCATTGGGGAAAGATCAGTTATTCATGCTAATTCATCTTTGGTAATGAATGTAGAAATTGGAAATGATACGACAGTGCATTTTAATAGCGTGCTTGGTTCAGATGGTTTTGGGTATGCATCAGATTCAAATGGCTTCATTAAAATAGAGCAACTTGGAAGATTAGTAATTGGAAGCAATGTTGAGATAGGTGCTTCCTGTACCATAGATAGAGGGGCTATAGAAGATACAGAGATTCATGATGGAGTTAAGCTCGATAATCAAGTTCATATTGCCCACAATGTAATTTTAGGAGAGAATTCTGCTATCGCTGCATCATGTGCAATAGCAGGATCTACCGTGATAGGAACAAATCTTCAGATGGGAGGATTATCAGGGATTCTAGGTCATTTAAAAATTTGCGATAACGTAATGATAGGCGCTCATACTTTAATTACCAAAAATATTGATAAACCTGGAAACTATATAGGTATAATGCCTGCCCAAAATCAAAAGGATTGGGCTAAATCTTCGATCTTTATTAAAAGGAGGAAATCTAAATGACTTATGATTTTTCAGATGTAATCAAGCACTTACCTCATAGGTATCCATTTTTATTTGTTGATAAGATTGTTTCAGTTGATCTTGGTAAAAAGATCCATGCACAAAAAAATGTAGCTATTAATGAAGATTTTTTTAATGGACATTTTCCAAATAAGCCAGTTATGCCAGGGGTTTTAATTATAGAAGCCCTGGCTCAAGCAGCTGGAATTTTAGGTTTTATGACCATGGAGAAGACACCCGAAGAGGGGAGTATTTATTATTTTGCTGGAGTAGATAAAGTGAGATTTAAGAATCCAGTGATCCCTGGGGATATAGTTAATTTAAACGCAAGCATTATGTCTGAGAAGAAAGGGATCTGGAAATTTGATTGCTCAGCGGATGTAGAAGGTAAGAATGTTTGCGAAGCAATAATCTTATGCGCGGATCGACCAAAATAATATGAATTCGAACTCAGTAATTGATCCTTCAGCAAAAATACATGAATCTGTATCGGTAGGACCTTTTTGTGTAATAGGACCTAATGTAGAAATTGGCCCTAATTGCATTCTGCATTCTCATGTGGTTATTAAGGGACCAACAAGAATTGATGAAGGAAACATATTTTACCAATTTTCTACGATTGGAGAGGATACGCCAGATAAAAAATATCAAGGAGAAGAAACATTTTTAGAAATCGGTAAATCAAATATTTTTAGAGAAGGTATTACTGTGCATAGGGGCACAATCCAAGATAAATCAAAGACAGTGATTGGGGATGGAAATTTATTTATGGCTTATACACACGTTGCTCATGATTGTGTGGTTGGAAATTATAATGTATTTGCTAATACAGCTGGATTAGCAGGTCATGTTACTCTTGGAAATTATGTAACTCTTGGTGCATTTACTTTGGTTCATCAGTTTTGTAGGTTAGG
>CETV01138278.1_pt1 | contig 17189 bp, 10 predicted proteins | sample 531451 | NCBI WGS metagenome assembly CETV01 (sample SAMEA2623155, study PRJEB7988) | marine metagenome | isolation source: saline water (ENVO:00002010), including | reverse complement strand
CTCCAGTTTCGGAGCATCGCCATGATGGTCGGCGATTATAAGCGCCGACTGGGTGTCCCCGTCCACGCTCCCCTGTTCATAGCGGTAATGCCAACCCTCTTCAGCCGCGAGGCGTTCGAGAAAGGCCAGGTCGCTTTCCCGGTGCTGAACACAGTATTCCCGTTGCTCCGGCGTGCGCTTCAGATCGAAGATCGAATCGATAATGCCGCGCTCTTCCAGGAGAGTGCGCACAATGGTGTCGGTGCCCTGGGTTTGGAAAATCCGGCTGTTGTGCATCAGTCCAAGACGCCAGAGCGGCGGCTGGATAATCAGTTCATAGCGGGTACGCCGGTGGCCGGCATCGCCTCGGACGAATTCGTTGACCACCCCGGTAAACCGCCGAAGAGGCATGCTGTCCTGCCAGATAACGAGATCTACTGGTTGCTCCAGAATCTCTGCAGCCTGAATGGAGGGGTCGGTGCTGGCCAGCTCAAGGTGACCCTGAAACACCTCGGACAGGCGCTCGGTCAGTTTAAAGCCAACCACTGAAAATAAATCTGAGGGGAGTCCGCCAACACGGGCGGTAAACTGCAATCCACTTGCCTGGGGCATATCTTCATTCCTTGAAGAGCAATCGGTTTTTAAGCTCGTCCTGAGCAGGCCTCCGATTATAGCCATCAAGCCGTAGAATGAAACCCCGGGGCCAGTCTTGTGTCGGCATGATGAGAGGTTGACCGGAAATCCATTCTGCTGCACCCTAATCTGGTTTCATTATGCAACCGGAGAGAACAAGTGAGCGAATACAAGAACCGAGCCGTCGTGCTCAAACAACGCCCACAGGGCGAAATCCAACAAGGCGATCTCGTTTTGGAAGAGCGTCCTGTCCGTTCCCCTAACGAGGGAGAAGTTGTTGCTCAAGTGCTCTGGCTTTCACTGGACCCCTACATGCGCCCCCGCATGAACGATGCCAAGGGTTACATGGACCCCATTGGCATCGATGAGCCTATCGTCGGCGAGAGTGTTGCACGTGTTGTTGAGTCCCGCTCGGACGACCTGAAAGTCGGCGACCTGGTTACCTGCTACTCCGGCTGGCAGGAATACGTCACCTTCCCGGCGGACGCGCCGATGGTCTACAAAATTCAGCAACGGGACAATGTGCCCCTTCAAACCTACCTTGGCGTTGCAGGCATGCCAGGGCGCACCGGTTATTGCGGCCTTATGTACGTCGGCAAACCGAAAGCCGGCGAAACCGTGGTTGTCTCGGCAGCCTCCGGCCCTGTCGGCACTGTCGTTGGCCAAACCGCAAAAACAGAGGGTTGCCGGGTGGTTGGCGTTGCCGGTGGGCCTGAGAAGTGCGATTTCGTGGTCAATGAGCTGGGCTTCGACGCCTGCGTCGACTACAAGGCGGGGAACCTGGAAGCGGATCTCAAAGCGGCCTGCCCCGACGGCATCGACATCTACTTTGAAAACGTGGGTGGAGCCGTTACGCGCGCCGTTGCCCCATTGTTGAATGAGGGGGCCCGGGTGCCCATCTGCGGTTTTGTTTCCGCCTACAATGCGACGGATATGGCCAGCGTGGAAACCCCGTTCCACGTCCTCAAGGCGCTGGATCCGGTCCCCGAACACCGGTTTTTCCTGGTGACCGAGTGGCAGGACCAGCATCAGGAAATCACGGACATCCTGGCCTCCCGGGTTGCCTCTGGTGAACTCAAGTACCGGGAGACCGTTGCCGAAGGTCTGGAAAATGCCGTTGATGCGTTCAAGGGCATGCTGAAAGGGCAGAACTTCGGCAAGCAGCTGGTTCATATCGCCGACTGATTTCAGCCCGGGAGACGCGAGGGGCTGTGTGATCAGTCGGAGATTTTCAGGAGCACCTTACCGGTGTTCCTGTTCTCGGCCACATAGGCCATCGCATCTTCCACCTGTTCTATCGGCCATGTGCTGTCAATCAAAGGCTCAATCTGGCCGGCGGCGAGCAGTGGCCAGACATGCCGATAGAGCGCCTGCATCACTTCGCCCTTGTCCTCGACCGTTCGGGAACGGAGGGTGGAACCGATCAGGCGCTGGCGTTTGATCAACATGATGCCCAGATCCACCTCGGCCATCCGGCCACCCATCAGCCCAATCAGCACTATGCGCCCATCAACATTCAGAACCCGCTGATCCTCAGCAATATATTTGCCTCCGACCGGATCCAGAACCATATCCACGCCGCCCCATGCAGTGACAGCATCAATAAAGGAACCCTCGTTCCGGTTCCAGACGCCACTGGCTCCCAGATTGCGGCAAACCTCCAGCTTGGTCTTGTCACCAGCGGTGGCAAAGACCGGGTTACCAAAGGCCGTCGCCAGCTGGATAACCGCGGTTCCGAGGCCGCTGGCACCCGCATGCAGCAGCACCCGCTCGCCCGGTTTCAAGGCCGCTTCGTGATACAGATTCAACCAGGCGGTCGCAAAAACCTCGGGAATGGCCGCAGCTGTCTCCAGCGACACTCCTTTGGGAACGGGCAAAACCTGCACCGCGGGTACCACCACACGAGTCGCATAACCGCCGCCGGTCAGCAGGGCGCAGACTTCATCACCGGGTTTGAGATGGGTAACGCCAGATCCGACCGAAGCGATGCGACCACTAACCTCCAGCCCGAGAATATCGGATGCTCCCGGAGGCGGGGGATAGACGCCAGCGCGCTGCATGAGATCCGCACGATTGATGGCTGTCCAGACAACCTCGATTTCGACGTGGTCTGCGGGCGGTTCACCCGGTCCTTCCCAGGGCTCCCAGCTTAGATTGCCCCCGGTTACCTTGATTGCTTTGATCATGTATGACGTCTCGGCCTTGCTCATATGGGCACAGGATACCCCAAGTTTTCCGAGCATTGCACAAATGGCGCAAAGACAGGATCAGCCGGTAACTTCCAGGTTGGACAGCCAAACACTCTGATAAGGTTTCAGGGTGATCGAGCCAGACAGATCATCAATAGTCATCCCGGAAATCAGATCCAGCCAATGATCGGTGCCGATGAGATTGATGTCGCTCAGCGCTACCTGCTGCACCTCGTTACTGATGTTGTGAATGCAGAAGATGGACTGGTCCCGGCGCATACTCTGGCGCCAGAAACCAAACAGCTGCAGGCCAAGATGCAGGGTGAACTGGGTGGCGTTCGGGTGAAACGCTGGCTGTTTACGCCGGATGGCAATCAGCCGTTTCAGCTCCTGGAACGCCTTGCTGTGGTGGCTCAGGGGATCTGCGAGCTTCTGCTCCAGAGTATCCAGTTGCCACTGGCTGCGGTTAATGGATCGAAGCCGGCCGGTGTGCTCCACCCGCTCCAGATCGTTCTCAGTCGCCAGCAGACTGTGAATGTAGAAGGCCGGAATCCCCTCAAGCGCCAGCATCACGGTGTGGGCGCAGACGAAGCGCTGCAACTGCCAGTGGTCCCGACCCGACTCCGCCGTGCCTTGCAGCGCATCGTACAGGGCGATGTTGATTTCGTAGGGCTGGTCGCGACCATCCGGCGTGCGCCGGTACGAGACCTTGCCGCCGAACGAGTCCATGGTGTTGATCAGTCGCTGCTTCTCTTCCTCCGTCAGCAGACCATCCGTTGGCCGCATACCCACACCATCGTGGGACGCAATAAAATTCAGATAGGTGGTGCCCATCTGCGCGGGCGGCATGCTCATCAGCCAGGTTTTCAGGTGCTTGCAGTCACCGGTAACCAGGGTATTGATCAGCAGGGGCGGCAGGGAAAAGTTATAGATTACATGGGCTTCGTTGGCGTTGCCGAAATAGGTGAGATTTTCGCGGTTGGGTACGTTGGTCTCGGTAATCACTACCGCATCCGGGCTGTGGTGCTCGATCAACAGGCGCAGGATCTTGATCAGCTCATGGGTTTGCTGCAGATGGATGCAGGGCGTACCCGGTTCCTTCCAGAGGAAGGCGACGGCATCGAGCCGGAAAATGATAATGCCACGCTCCAGGTAGCGCCGGATGATAGCAGCAAACTCGATGAGCACCTTCGGGTTGGCAAAATTCAGGTCAACCTGATCCTCACTGAACGTACACCAGACATATCGCTCGCCATCGTCGGTCTGGACCGGGTTAAGGAGCGGCGAGGTACGGGGCCGCACAACGGCACTCAGATCATCCCTTGGATTGCCCTCGAAGAAATAATCCTTGCCCGGGTCTACCCGTTTGCGGAAATTCTCGAACCAGCGGCTGCGGGCCGACATATGGTTGATCACCAGGTCCGCCATCAGCTTGTAATCCCGGGCGATGCCCTCGATATCCTCCCAGTTTCCGTGGGACTCGTTGACGGCCAGATAATCCATGACCGAGAAACCGTCGTCGGAGCTGTAGGGGAAAAACGGCAGAATGTGCACTGAAGAAATTGAATCTGACAGGCAATCCGCGAGGAACCGATGCAATGTCTGCAGTGGTTTTTCTTCCGCCCGCTGAACCGTGTCGGCATAGGTAATCAGCACCACATCCGATTCATCCCAGTTATTCTGGTGCGCAGGCGGCGGCGCCTGGTTGGGCTCCAGACCCATAGTGGTCAGCAACTGTTCGGCCAGAAATTCACAGTCCAGCTCTGGATAGACGACATCCAGCATGGAAACCAGCTTCGCTTTCAGAGCCTGGGTCATGGCCGGAATTCCTCATTATCCAACTCCACGGCCTCCAGCAACTGCTCCTTGATGTCGGGAATCGCGCTTGTGACCCGGTTCCAGCTGGGAATAAAAGGTGTGTCCATCGGGTTATCGAGGAAATAGGCGCCCGCCCGCATCACGTTCTGGGCGAACAGCTCCACCGCCTTCTCTTCCTTGTGTCGATCAAACGTCAGGCCGTTGATAATGGCGTCGTTCTGATAGGTCTCCACAAAATCCAGTGCAATACGGAAGTACGTGGCCTTGATAGTACGGAATTTCTCATTGGAGAAAATCTCACCGTTGGTCGCCAATTTTCGGAACAGAGCCTTGGCGATATCCATGCTCATTTTGGACAGGCCCTTGCTGGCATCTTCCGGTGAGAGTTCCTGATGCTTGTGATCATAGACATCGGCAATATCCACCTGGCACAGGCGGTTGGTGGCGTAGTTACGCTTCATCTCCGACAGCACACCGATCTCCAGTCCCCAGTCGCTGGGAATACGCAGATCATTGATCACATCCGTGCGAAACGAGAACTCCCCGGCCAGTGGGTACCGGTAACTGTCCAGGTAATCCAGGAAATCGTTGGGGCCGCAGACCTTCTTCAGGGATCGGATCAACGGTGTTACCAACAGGCGACTGACCCTTCCGTTCATTGTTCCGTCCGCTACACGGGCGTAGTAGCCTTTGCAGAACATGTAGTTGAAGCCGGGGTTAGCCACAGGGTAGATCAGCCGGGCCACAAGATCCCGGGAATACGTAAGGATGTCGCAGTCGTGCAAGGCAACGGATTTGCTGACACCCGAGGCCAACACATAGCCAAAGCAATACCAGACGTTTCGCCCTTTACCCATTTCCGTTGGTGCCAGGTTCTGCTCCCGAAGCTTCAGGTCAATGTTCCTGAGTCGAGGCCCGTCGTTCCAGAGCACCTTGAAGTTCTGTGGTAGTTCGGAGAAGTACTCCAGAGCGTGGCGGTATTGTTCCTCGTTGGCTCGGTCCAGGCCAATGACCACCTGGTCCAGATAAGGCACCTTGCCCAGCTCATGCACGATATTTTTCAGGGCCGGCCCTTCCAGCTCCGAGTACAGGGAGGGCAACACCAGGGACATGGGCCGGGTCTTGCGAAAACTCATCAGCTCCGCTTCGAGTTCCTCTACCGGACGCCGAACCAGGTTATGAAGGGTTGTGATAATGCCATTCTGGTAAAAGTCGCCCATGGCGGCTCTCCTTTTTTATACCCACACTCGAACGGGTCAGTACCCGTACTCAAACAGGAGATTGAGCACGCACTCATTCCAGCCCTCGGGGCCGGGCTTGAGGGAGCGAATGGCGTGTTTTGCCGAAGGCAACCGAACCTCTTCGCTTTTTACGCCCCGGATCACCACCGGTATATCCGCCGATTCCAGCATCTGCTGATCGTTGGGGCTATCACCCAGGGCAATGGCCAACACTGGCCCATCGCCATACTGCTCCCGGTATTGCTCTTTGTATTTGTTTAGCAAGAACCGGGCCCCATCGGCTTTATCAAATATACCCATGGCATGGAGGAAACGTCCGCCTGCTACCAGGCGGAGATCCTCGGCACTCAGAGCCGCTTCAAACTCCGCCAGCTCCTGCTCCGAGCCCTGCCAGATCAATGGTTCGGTTCCCAGCCGCTCTTTGGCCCGCCCGGCCGCTGCCGGATCCAGGCCGGTCTGCGCTGCCAGTTCATCGGTAGACATGTCGGCAAAGCCCCTGAATCGCGCGCCCTTCTTCCGTTGCGTGCCCAGCACCTCAAGGACGCGTTCCCGGGTTGCACCAAAATTCACCACTTCTTCTTCCGCATTGCCCAGGGCGTGGGGCGGAATAACCACGGCTGCACCGTTTTCGACAATAAACGGATCGTTGTTTCCAAGTTCTTCCCTCAAAGCCCGGATCTCCGGCATGGTTTTGCTGGAGTTAAGCACCAGGGGAATATTGGCTGCCTTCAGCCTTTCCAGGGCGGGCCCCGCCGCGTGCCAGCGGTAGTCGTCGTGGTCCAGCAGGGTGCCGTCCAGATCCGAGAAGAGAATCAAATGGGGTCTGGCCATGGCCGGTCTCCGTTAGGCCTCGCGAAACTGCGGAAGGCCAAGGGAATGGTCCTCGGCCACGTTGATCAGAACATCAGCCCGCCCAGGCATTTCTGCGAGGCAGGCACGAGTAACCCGTTCATAGTGCATCACGAAGCGGCCGACTTCTTCGTCGGTCATAATGCGCAACTCCTGTGCACCATCATGGGGCCCGCCACTTTTTGGTGCATTGCGGATTTTATTTGCCAGCTTTTGTTCCTGGAGTCGACGCCACTCAAGAACACACGCCATGGAGGGAGCCTTCAACATGATCAGAAAATCGATTTCATCAAAAAATTTCCGGTATTCCCCTTTCAACTGATCATTAACATAGCTGCGCCAGACGCCGTCCGGGTCCTCGTTCTCCTCCAGAGGATTCATCGGCTGGGCAAGCGCACTGTCTTGCTCCGGTCGCGCATCAAGGCACCACCCCTCAAGAAGAATGACCTCCGCACTTCCCCCGAAGACAGGCCACTGATCCCGGGGAACCCGGTCGTCCCGCGACTTGTCGAATGCAGGAATCGGGGTGGCATCTTCAGGCACTGCACTGCGCAAGCGGTTCAAGACCTGTTGCCCGAGCGCAACGTCGTGTGTTCCCGGCACGCCACGGGTTATAAACAACGGGTGCACCCGTTCGGCGAGGTCCTGGCGTTCACCTCTGGTAAGGTAAATATCATCCAGGGAAAAATTGGCCGCAGACCGGTTGCGGTGGCGCAGCAGAATTTCCCGTAAAAAGAGTGTCAACGTAGACTTGCCCGTACCCTGGGCTCCGTGAATACCAACCACAATGGGTTGCTTTTCCGTATCATGGAGCGCACAGATTCGGTCTGCGAGCGGCAGAATGGTCTTTTCTACCGTTTCGGCGTAGGCATCGGGCAGGCCTTCCTGCTGAATCAGGGCACTGATGGTTTGTTCTAGCGAGCGATCAGACACGTTGGGTTTCCAGTTCAATGGATGACTTAAGAGAGACGGCAGCAGAATTCATACCAATGGGAGTATAGGCGTTTTATGAGTGGCAACGATTTTCGAATAGAGCATCGCTACCTGGAGCTCCCGGACAGTTTTTATACCCGGGTTCAGCCCTCACCACTAAAAGACGCAAAGATGGTGTGCTTCAACCACAAGCTCGCGGAACAGATGGGCTTTCGCGCCGATTCCGAATCGGAGTGGACCGGCGTGGGTGCAGGATCAGAGTTACTCGAGGGCATGGAGCCTGTGGCCATGAAATACACGGGCCACCAGTTCGGCGCCTACAATCCCGATCTGGGCGACGGCCGTGGACTGCTACTGTGGGAAACCGTTGGCCCCGATGGACGACGCTGGGACTGGCACCTCAAAGGCGCCGGTATGACTCCCTACTCCCGCTTCGGAGATGGCCGCGCTGTGCTTCGCTCCACCATTCGCGAATACCTGTGCAGTGAAGCCATGCACGGACTGGGTATCCCTACCACCCGGGCACTGTTCATGGTGAGCGCCAAAGACCCGGTGCGCAGGGAATCCATCGAGACGGCGGCGGCACTGGTGCGCGTGGCTCAAAGCCATATTCGCTTCGGACACTTCGAGTTCGCCGCTCACCACGAAGGACCTGAAAGCGTAAAGACTCTGCTTGAGCATGTGATCTCGCTGCACTTCCCTCATCTGATCAACCTGCCGGATGACGATCGATACGCCCGCTGGTTCGAGGAAGTGGTGGAACGCACCGCAAGAACGATTGCGGACTGGCAGGCAGTCGGCTTCTGCCATGGCGTGATGAACAGCGACAACATGTCCATCATCGGCGATACCTTTGATTATGGCCCTTTCGCATTCCTTGATGATTTCGATGCCGGCTATATAAGCAACCATACCGACCAGGGCGGGCGCTACGCCTACAACCGTCAACCACAAGTCGGGTTCGAGAATTGCCGCTACCTGGCCACAGCCCTGCTCCCGGTAATGGAGGAGGACGACGTGCGCCGGGGGCTTCGCCGCTATGAAGTGGCCTACAACGAACGCTTCCTCCAGAACATGCGAGACAAGCTTGGCCTGATCATCGAGGATGAAGCGGACCTGAGCCTGATCATGGATACCTTCAGCATGATGCACGAGCACCATGTCGACTACACGGCTTTCTTCCGGGCGCTCTCGAATCTGCACAGCCATGGCCATGGGCCGGTGCGGGATCTGTTTGTAGATCGCAGCGTGGCAGGCCAGTGGCTGGAGCGTTATGAGGAGAGACTCATGAACGAAAGCCGCGCTCACGATGAGCGGGAATACGCCATGCGCCGTGTAAATCCGAAGTATGTGCTGAGGAACTATCTGGCCCAGCAGGTTATCCAGGAAGCGCAAAACGGGGATTACGAACCGATAAAAGCACTATTGAAGGTTCTCGAACGCCCCTATGACGAGCAACCGGAAAGTGAGGCTTATGCTGCATTGCCGCCGGATTGGGGCAAGCACCTGAATATCAGCTGTTCAAGTTGAGGTAGCTGCGCCAGTCAACGAAAAAGGGCCGGACGATATACTCGTCCGGCCCTTTTGTTTTTTCTGCAACCTACCGAGATCAGACCGCCTTGGCAGCAATGATCTTCTCGTGCCACTCCGCAGGACCTGTCTGGTGCACAGACGAGCCGCGTGAATCAACGGCGACTGTGACCGGCATGTCTTCGACCTCGAACTCGTAAATGGCTTCCATTCCCAGTTCCGGAAAGGCAACCACTTCCGCATTCTTGATGGCCTTGGAGACCAGGTAAGCGGAACCGCCCACAGCCATCAGGTAGACCGCACCAAATTCCTTGATGGCGTCGATGGCCACCTGACCGCGCTCGGCTTTACCGATCATTCCGGTAAGGCCGGTCTTTTCGAGCATGGTGTGGGTAAACTTGTCCATTCGGGTTGCAGTCGTCGGGCCTGCAGGACCAACGACCTCTTCGCGCACCGGATCAACCGGGCCCACGTAATAAATGAAGCGACCCTTCAGATCGACTGGCAGTTCCTCGCCTTTCTCGATCATGTCGACCATCTTCTTGTGGGCAGCATCCCGGCCAGTCAGCATCTTGCCGGAGAGCAGGACGGTTTCGCCCGGCTGCCAGTCCTTTACGTCTTCCGGGGTCACCGTATCGAGGTTCACGCGACGCACGTTGTCGCCGACTTCCCAGGTGATTTCCGGCCAGTCTTCCAGGCGCGGCGGCGTCTGCAAGGAAGGTCCGGTGCCATCCAGAGTGAAATGCGCGTGGCGAGTCGCAGCACAGTTCGGGATGATGGCCACCGGCTTATTGGCAGCGTGCGTCGGGTAATCCTTGACCTTAACGTCCAGAACGGTGGTCAGGCCACCCAGCCCCTGGGCACCAATACCGAGATCATTCACCTTGTCGAACAGCTCAAGACGCAGTTCCTCGGCTCTGTTCGAGGCACCGCGCGCTTTCAGGTCGTGGATATCGATCGGATCCAGCAGGGATTCCTTGGCCATTTCCATCGCCTTTTCGGCGGTACCGCCAATACCAATGCCCAGCATGCCAGGCGGGCACCAGCCAGCCCCCATCTGCGGGACCATTTTAAGAACCCAATCGACAACCGAATCGGACGGATTCAGCATCGCGAACTTGGACTTGGCCTCTGAACCACCACCTTTGGCAGCCACGTGCACTTCAACCGTATCGCCCGGAACCATCTTGTAGTGGATGATAGCCGGCGTGTTATCACCGGTGTTCTTACGCTTGCCGTCCGGGTCATCCAGAATAGAAGCGCGCAGCACGTTGTCCGGATGGGTATAGGCGCGACGCACCCCTTCGTTGATCACATCATCCAGGGGTAGCTCGCAGTCCCACTGGACGTTCATACCGATGTTGACGAATACCGTCACAATGCCAGTGTCCTGACACAAGGGCCGATGCCCTTCCGCACACATGCGCGAGTTGATCAGGATCTGGGCCATGGCATCCTTGGCCGCCTGGGATTCTTCCTTCTGGTAGGCCTCATACACACCATCAATGAAATCTTTCGGGTGGTAGTAGGAAATGAACTGCAGCGCGTCCGCTACGCTTTCAATCAGGTCGTCCTGGCGGATTACGGTGGTCATAGGCGCCTCATCAGCTTGGTATCGTTATGTCGTGTCGTAAAAATCGGGAGGCGAGAGTTTACCAGAAAATCGGTTTGGCGAGTGATTGGACAGATGGCGAAGCAAGGATTAAAACCCGTGAAAAACGCCACGAGAAAAGGGTACCATCCTAACCAAACTAGAATAACACCGCAGGAGACACCGTGACTGACCTCGTCCTCACCGAAATAAAAGACCGGATTCTCATCGTTCGACTGAACCGGCCAGAGCGCAAGAACGCCCTCACCCACGCCATGTACACCGCCATGGGGGACGCTCTGGAGCAGGCCCGGGATGACACCAACATCCGGTGCGTACTCTTCACCGGCACAAGCGAGTGTTTCACTGCAGGCAACGACCTGAGCGAATTTGCCGCCGGCTTGCCCGGTGATTTCGAACAAACCCCAGTCGGCCGCTTTCTTTTATTACTGGCCAGTGCAACCAAACCTGTGGTGGCGTCGGTCAATGGCGCGGCCGTTGGCATTGGCACCACTATGTTGCTGCACTGCGATCTGGTGTTCGCCGGCAACAACACGGCGTTCCAGATGCCCTTTGCCAGCCTCGGCCTGTGCCCCGAGGGCGGCTCGAGCCTGCTACTCCCCTCCTGGATAGGCCGGGTGCGCACTGCCGAACTGCTGATGCTCGGCGGCGCCTTTTCTGCGGACGAGGCCTTCCGGCTTGCCCTGATCAACCGGGTTTGCGAGCCGGAGCAGACAGAAACCAGTGCCTTCGAGACCTGCCAGCGGCTGGCCGAAAAAGCGCCAGCTGCGATTCGAGCCACCAAAGCCCTTTTGAATCAGCCAACCATGGCGGCACTTCGGGAGACCATGCTCGAAGAGGGTCAGCTGTTTGCCGAGCGCCTGAAATCCCCAGAAGCTGCCGAAGCCTTCCGGGCCTTCATGGAAAAACGCGCACCGGATTTCTCGCGCTTCGAGTAAACCTCGACTGCGCCTCAATTTCCCCGTTGCCGGACCTCGACAAACCGTTATCCGGCAACTATTTTTCTCAAAGGCCGAACTCCAACTGTGCGGGGAGGATTCAATCCAGAAGAATCACACTTTTGGCTGATCAACACTTGCCATACTGTCGCTATAGTCAGAGATACAGAAATTGGCTTACAGCGCTGGCTACAATTTCAGACAACAGTTTAAGCAGAACAGGCCACTGACAACGGGCTTACCGGATCAGACCGGCCCCGTCAGCTGCCGAACATAACGACACAACAACAGGAAAAGGTTCCACCCATGTTCAAGAAAACTCTAATAAGTCTTGCCGTGGCGTCTTCCGTTGGACTTACAGGCTGCTTTGATAGCGGCGAGACGGGGGCGAATGCCAATCCGGATTATCTGATTGAAGATACAACGATTGATACATCAATCGTACGTCCCATCTACGACCCCAACCCGATCGCGGCCGATCCGAAATTCCCGATCAATGCGGACTTGATCCTGTTGTTGGGCGCTACCCAGAGCGCCAACTATGACTTCACAGGGCTCTCTGGCGGCACTTCTCCAGCCGATGATGCGGTAAACGATCTTTCCGGCTTTTCTACCTCCGGCGCATTCACCTTGAAATTTGATGGTGAATTGAATCCTGCGACCGTGATGGCGAATGCAACGGTTTTCTTGCTTCCCCTCAACGTCGGACCTGCTATCGGATCTGCACCGGAAGCTCTGCCTAACACCAATCCATCGAGCATCGTCGCCACTAACCCTTTCGGACAAGGATTGGATCTGGAGCAGCCCAACTTCCGCGCTGACGTCGTAAGCGTGGATGGCGGGGCAAATAATGCCGTTCGCGTTGTACCGCTTGAACCACTGACTGAAGGCCAGAAGTACCTCGTTGTCGTCACCGATGATGTTCTTGGTGCAAATGGAAAACCGATTGAGCGTTCCGTTCAGGATGTCGCGCTGGCGGATGGTGTTCTGGGCAATCCTGCACTGGCAAACGTGAAAACTCTGCTGCAAACTTCTGATCAGTTGGCCAACGGGTTCCTGGCAACTCTTCCTGTCGAAGACACGCCAAAATCGGCCCTGGCCTACACCTTCACGACCAACTCCGACATGGACGTGCTGCGCGCCATGATGGCACCGGCAGCTTATGGCACAGCTCTCGGTCAGAAGATTGGTTTTACAGCCCAGCTCAAAGCTGTTCGGGATAATTTCCCCGACCTGAATTTCTCTGAGCTAACAGCAAAGCTCACCGATATTCTGGAGAAAGTAGCTCTTCTGTCGGCAGAACCGCCGGAACTTGACCCATCGACCTTGACAGCCCAGGAACTGGCAGCCATCACAGCGCTTTCCAATGTGCAGGAAGCTTTGACTGCAGATCCAGAGACCGTTCTGCGCACCGCCATCGGAGCTGAAGTTGGCGATACGATTCATCTGCCTGTACCACGTCCGTCGTTCTTCTATCCGAAGTCCGAGGCAGGGGACCTGACCACCATTCAAGGACTGGCTCTTCAAGACCCAACGAACGCTATTGTGCAGGCAGCTGCTCAGGTTCAGGTTCATCAAGGCGCAATAACCTTACCTTACTTCCAGCGTCTTCCGGGTGAAACCGGAACTGGTATTGTCACAGGCAGCTGGACCGGCAATGAAAGAATGGAAGCAGGTCTGAATGAGAACCTCGCTCCTGGCGAAACAATTTTCTCGTTCCTTCGTGATATAGACGGAACGCTCAACGTGAATGGTTATTTCCCGTTCCCACAGAAAAACGCAGACACTACGGTTCCGGTTGTCATATTTAATCCGTCAACCGATTCCAGGCCCCAAGCCTGTGTTGATGCCACCAAGCCAAACGGCGTAACCATCTTTCAGCACGGCATTACCGTCGATCGCAGTGTGGCGATGCTCCCTGCAATACTTCTTGCGCAAAGTTCCTGTCAGGCGGTGGTCGCAATTGATCAGCCTCTGCACGGCCTAGCCGGCGCAGAACCCGGAGCAGTTCCTGGGCCGGGGACAGTGCCGGGGCTCTCAGCGCTGGACGAGACCACTCTGACAGCAGCAGTGAATCAATTGCTGCAGGCGCCAGGAGTTGCTGGCAGCCCGTTGGAGGCCCAACTCAATGCACTCATCAACGCCGACTACATTGGTGAACGCCACTTCGGTTACACGGCCAACGAGTCGCTACAGCCGGTGGCCACTGATCTGGCCAACATTTCCTCCGGCAGCCTGTTCATCAATCCGCTGAATATGATGAACAGCCGCGACAACCTTCGCCAAGGCGTTGTGGATCTGCTGAACGTAGCAGCGTCAATCCAGACCATGGACATCGATGGAAATCCCGGAACCCAGGGAGATCTCGCCGGAGTTCCGGTCAACTTCATTGGGCACTCGCTAGGCGGCATTTCTGGGACGGTCTTTGCCTCTCTGGCAAACGACGCGACTCTGAACTTTGTGCTTAACAGCACCTACGATCAGGCCGGAGCTCCGCTTGATAACTTCACGTTCCCGACCCTTGGCTCTGTGGTTTTACACAACACGGGTGGTCAAGTCACCCGCCTGATCGAAAACTCTCCGAGCATCTCCGGTCGGGTTCTTGGTGGACTGGCAAACGCTGGTGTAACCCAGGGCAGCTCTGATTTTGAGAGCTTCTTCTATGTCTTCCAGTCCATCTCTGATGCAGGTGATCCGGTGAACTTTGCCAAGGGGCTTGGCGCCTCTACAAGCAACCTGCTGATCACGGAAGTGGTGGGCGACAGCACCGTACCAAACGAAGCCAACGTCAATCCACTTAGCCCGGCATTCTCCGCACCACTAGCTGGCACAGAGCCTCTGATGGCACTGTTGGATCTGGGCATAGGTGGTACCAACCTTGCAGATGATGCCGACCTTAACCTGCTTCAGGGTGAAGACCTCTCAGGCTCTGCCGCTACACCGGTCGCTGTATTCTTTGATGGCAGTGACCCATGCTCTACCGCAAATCACGGTACTTTTGTAGCGCCTCAAGCGCCAAATGATGCTTGCCCGGGTGGGTTTGCCGTTACCAGTGATGCATTTACAGTAATGGTCACTCAAACAGCTCAAGCGCTGAGCGGTGGTAACGTCCCAGCGTCCCCCAATAACATCGATGCACTGGGAACCAGTCCGACTCTGGCCAACGCACTCGATCAGGACGAACAGGCTGCTCCGTAAGGACTTGCTTCTGTCTACCAAGCCCCGGCATCGCCGGGGCTTTTTTTTTAGGATGCCCAGCAGTGGTCAGGGACGAGCGATCAACATATCGAAGAGCCCCCACACCCCAGGACTTTTGCAGCAGTTCAGAAGCTCACACTATTGAGACAAACATAAATTATGAGGATGGCTGACAGCGCTTCGATAGCCAAAGGGGGCAGTGGTATAGCGGAAGAAAGATAGCTAAAAAAGAGGGGTTTGCCTGCTTTACAAGTGGCTAGATGGCGCTCTTAATTGAGCTCAACGGCATGACTAATAGCAACAAAAAACGCCGCACTCGTTAGAGCGCGGCGTTTTCATCCTGATTTGAGCCTTACTCTGAAGAAATAACAGTCTCACCCTGCGGCAACAGATTCGCCTGAATATCTCCTTCAGTAAAGAACAACTGGCGGTAGTCCTTGTTGGAATACTGCTCGCTCTGATCACTGAAGAATGGTGACATGGCATCTGTAGACTGGGAATAACTCACTAGACCATAAGCCTCCGGGCCATTGTCCGTAAATTCCAACCCGAAGTGCCAGCTAGTACCCCTGGCCATGAGCCAACCGTCGATGCCATCAGAGCCGTCTGATAGCCCTGCCGTGTTATCGATGGTTGAAGGTGCAATCCGCGGGAACCGGGTATCCTCCAGGAACGGATCTGTCACCACACCGATCGCATTGAAAGCCCCGTCAATGCTGCCGTCACCGCCGTGCCAGGGAATTGGCTGGGTCTGGAAAACGGGAGCCCCACCGGAACCGGGAACCACACCACCGGAAGCGCGGTAATATTGCAGGTCGCCCAATGCATCAGTCGGCAAAATTCCCTGAGACTGCAGAGCAGTCACACCATCAGCAAGCGCCAGAAGCATCGTGTCGCTCGCTGTACCTGCATTCTCGTCGGAAGGATCCGCCGGTGTGCCTACAGGGTCAGCCGGGCTAAACGGCGTTGTCAGATCTGAATCCAGATCATTACGATAATTCGCCATGAACACCCGGAAAATATGAGCGCCCACGCTGTCCCGATTGTACAGGCCATCCCAAGTGCTCAGAGATTGGCACCAGGAAGACAGATCGACGCCATTAACTGCCGTACTGCCAATCGCATCACAACGCTGCAAAAGCTCCGGCAGGAACTGTTCTGCATACCAGGCCCGGTTGTTCCAGATCACGCCGATCAACTCTTCTGCACTGAACTTTCCGTCCTGTCCGGCTGGAAGCGGCGCATCCGGAAAGCCAGGATCCATCAGATTCTGAAGCATCTTGATGCCCAGGCGCGTCCGAGCATTGATAGGGGCTTTTTCATCACCAAACAGAGGTGAGAAGCCTGTCAGGAACTCGTCCGGATTGGTTGACCAGTAGCTGCTGTTGGAGTTCTGTACCCAATCCGATCTAACCAGTTTTGGCTTCTGGTCATAAGGCACCAAAGGACCACAAGCGGTCTCCACCCAGTCCTCCTGGGAGAGTCTGCCGTCGAGCAACGTAACGCCCTGGTCAAAGAGGCCAGCGTATGCTGCACTGCCTGCCCTTCTGAAATTCACGAGCGCAATGGCTTTCTCGGAAAGGTTCGGTACCGAGCTGCTGTCGATGTAGAACGCATTGCCCTGATCATCCGCATAGGTGGTATTGGTCCAGAGGGTGGAACCACAGTTCTGGAAGACACCCTGGAACTCCTCAAGATTACTGGCTCGACTCATACCCAACCAGGTGTCCAGAAGACCACCAGTGTTGGCATTGGCATCACGATAGGTGTGAGCCACCATTGAGGAGGTATTCAACGCACCGTTGTCACCCCAGGATGGCAGCTGATTACTGACAGCGTTCGCGGCGATCATCGGGCCGTACTCGGAGAAGTAGAACGTTCTCTCCAGAACCACAGGTTGAGCCATCCCCATATCGACCTCAATCTGATAGGTCTCAGAGGTGATCGGCTTTTCCACTCCGTCTTTCACATAAGTGAGAAACTCTCCGTCGTCCTTGAGTACCAGCTCATACCAGGTAAAACGACGGCTGGTCGTTACTGTGTGAGACCAGGCAAGATTCTCATTAAAATTGATCAGAGGAATCGCCGTACCCAGCAGTCCAGCGCCATGAACATTCAGGTAACCCGGCACGGTCATCTGAACCTCGTAGAGGCGCCGATGTCCTGTGTAAGGGAAGTGCGGGTTCGCCAAGAGAGCGCCCCGGCCCTGCTCGGTCAGCTCGCTACCAATACCCCACGCGTTACTGGCAAGGCCCATATCCGCGAAATT
>CETV01092269.1_pt1 | contig 17233 bp, 21 predicted proteins | sample 531451 | NCBI WGS metagenome assembly CETV01 (sample SAMEA2623155, study PRJEB7988) | marine metagenome | isolation source: saline water (ENVO:00002010), including | reverse complement strand
TTTTTTTTTACAATAGTTTACAAAGCCTTCTGCTAGCTCAATTGGAAGAGCAGTACCCTCCTAAGATATTTGTTACAAGTTCAAATCTTGTGCGGAAGGCTTTGTGAATTAACGCAACTGTAGTGTAATAGGTAACACCTCAGACTTCCACTCTGATATTGCGAGATCGTACCTCGTCAGTTGCTCCAGTTTCACATTCACAGAAGTTAAGAAGGATGCTCACGAGCTACCATAATCTTTCGACACAGAACTTCTGGAATGTGTTTTAATAAATCCAAGACCACTGTAAACTTACGTATTGCAGTTATCCCTTGGTAGGTATGTGAACACACCTGTTGGGTAGCGTGGTGATTTGTTTGATCAGCAACACACGTCCAACGAGAACACAGTACAGGAGAGTCACTGCCTTAAGTGTGAAGTTGAAATACCTTGAAGATAGACCACTCTCCCACTTCGAAATCGGTGAGGATGTAAGCCACTTCATAAGGACAGCCGAAAGGCAAGCTAAAACTCTTATTCGGTAAGAGTCAGAAGTAAGACACTGCGAATGTCTAGGCAGACGTGCTGACTTTATTCAAACCTTAACGACTTTACAGAGTCATCGCTGGTGTGCTGTAACATACGCAGTGGGAAAACGGGTTTGAGTAGACTACAATTTGGTAATTCACTAACCCTCATTTCTTAATTGATCTGAGGGTTTTCTTTATGTGGTATAATACTTGTTCAATTAATAAACATCGGAGAAAATATTATGTTTGGTTGGATGGGAAAACTATTCGGGACTGATAAGGCTGCCAGTAGTCTTATAGACAACATTTCAAGTGGACTTGATAAACTGCATTACAGTGACCAAGAAAAGGCTGAGGATCGCGCTCAGGCAGTTAAAGAGGGTAATCAGGTGTACATGGAATGGTTGAAGAGTACTTCAGGTAGTCGTCTCGCTCGTAGGTACATTGCGATAGTGGTAACTACAGTGTGGGTGCTTCAATATATCGTAGCTCTAGTCTTAGGGGCATCAACACCTTGGATATCAGACCAAGTTACTGTAGAAGCTATTCACGCTACAATAACTAGTTTGAAGAGTAATGGAAGTCAAATGGACGGAGCAGCGATGCTCATATTAGGTTTTTACTTCCTTGGCAATAAAGCAGATGCACTCTTTGATGCTGCTGTGGATAAAATGAAAGGTAATAACTCTAAATGAAGTATCAAAAGGGTACTAAAGTTAAACATCAAAACGGTTCAGAGATTGAGATAATTGAAGTGCTAGGTTCCGACCTTATATACACCTGCTCTTACTGTTCAAAAGACCTTGAACTGTTCCCTGAAGGAGTATTTAAGACCGCGAGAAGTATAATAAACAATGGTGGTAGGTCTTGCTTGTGTTCAAAGAAGCCTCAACTTGATGAAAATAAGAACAAAATAAGGGTGGAGCGAGTTTGCTTAGAGAAGGGGTATAAGTTCTTGGGTTGGGAAGGAGATTATATCAGTGATCGAACCTACTTGAGATTACACAACCCTTCTACGGGTAATACTTGGAAAACCACCAATCTCTACTCTTTCCTTCAAGGCACCTCTGACCCCTCTATCACAAGGAAACCTAAAAGGGAAGATAGTGTACACATAGATGATTTTATGCGTACAGGGAAGTTCTTGGAGGGTACAATCTTTAGACGTACAAACTTGGGTAGCCTTTGGGAATACACATGTCCTGTTTGTTCAGTAGATGCGTATGTGGACGCTGAAGTTTGTTCGGGGACTTGGGTAAGAGAAGACTACACCTTTAAAAATGGTAGCAAACCTTGTAGGTGCAGTCCGAACTACCGCTACACCAAAGAACAGAGGCTTTTCCAACTTAATAACTTAGGACGAAAGGATTGCGAAAAAATACTTGACGTATTCTCTGGAGCAGTTTATTGGATATGTAATGGGGGACATAATTGCAAAACCTCAACTAGGAACTTCCTTAAAATGCGGGGTTGTATGGAATGTTACAATATTAATAAAACCGAAAGCCATAGTAGGTTGTTTGGGTACTACAACAACAGAAAATATGAATCAGACTACCTATACCCAGTTATAGATTCTGAGGATACCTCATACTTTAAGATAGGTAGGAGTTTTTACCCAGAGGATAGAATAAGAAGGATTTGTAGGGAGACTGGAAGAGATCTAAAGGTCTCTAAAATCTTTAAAGGTACCCACAATGATGTATTTCGATGTGAACAAAAGGTATTAAAACATTTTAAGGATTCCAGAATAGTTAAAGAATATTCTACAGAATGTCTGCTATTGGAAACCTTCGAGGATGTGGTGACTTTTCTAAACTCCGAAGAAGCTCTACAACAAAGTGACCTAGTAAAGGTGTTGTCGAGTCTAGGTAAGAAATAGTATTGTAGATATGAAGAAGCCCTGACTGTTTTGGTCAGGGCTTTTGTTTATGTGTTACTTTAGTTTAATACTCTGTCGTAAACGTTTCTCTTGATTCTCGATAGTATTATCAGGAACATCATGAACGCTGTGATTACCGTGCCTATTCTCAACAATAAGACTCACCACCTTGTACCCAAACTTGTTAGCCAGTTGGAGATAAGGTTCAATCTCCTTTTCGGTAGTATTTGTATTGTGGACAATAATATTGTGGTAGCACTGCTTCATAGATTCAAGTACACCAGCTTTACAGTACTGATGAGCCTTGTGCATATTTTCAGGTTTCCAGTTGTAATTACCTTCAGAATCGTAATGATAATCGTCAGCTGCAATCGCAATAGCGTCTGGTAAGTTTTCTTCTAGGGTTTTAGCTAATGTTGTCTTACCTGCTCCACTCACTGAGCGAAGAATATAAAGTGTTTTAGCTACCATTGAAATAATCCTCAATCCATTTACGTCGTTGTTGTTCAGTAAGACTAAGATACTCCTCTTCTGTGAAAGTGTCAATGATTCTGTCTAGAATCGGGTAAAATTCTTCATCTAACTGTTCACGGAATTTATTTGTGTCTCTAAAGATACGTTTAGCTTTATTCTTTCCACAACGCTGTAAAGCCTTCTTAGAAAGGTAGTATGGAGACTTTAACTTGCACAACACTTCCTGCGTTTCGGCACATCTAATCATGAAACCTTCTTTCTTGGTTTCTGGTACATCCTTGAATTTCATCTTAGTCACTGATGGACGTTTATAACCATATATATTTATACCGACAGCAACATCACAAGCTTCTTCGGTAAGTAGGTAACCATTAACCGTATTACGTATGCCAATTAAGTATGCACCTTCCTCCTCCTCTACGATATGAGGGTCGGATTTATCACAAATCTCAAATAAATACGTGTTACCCTCAAAGAAGTCAGCATCTACTTTCTCAATCCACTTACGTGCAAGGTTTGAGTAAACAGAGTCAAGAGTACCTGTAGTGGACACAATTAATCCATACTTCTCCGTTTTAGTCGCAGCAGCCATGAATCCATTAATTTTCTCAGGAATAATCACTTCTCGCTCAAGGTCAACTGTAGTATTATTCTCTCCGTAGTTAAACACTTTCTTGAATGGAAGTACGATCACATTCCAATCCTCATCTACAACCGTTCCACGACACTCTAATAATCGTTCATCTAAATGCCATAGGTTATTGAAGAACACTTTACGATGATATTTGAGTACCGACAACCCTTTATACTTCCCTTCTGTGTAAGACTTCTTTACAACTAAACCTTTATCAATTAAATCTTGTACGTTAAGTTTCATAATATCCTCCTCAATGATGATCTGGTGTGTAGATTTCTTTCTTATTCATTTCACGAATAACGTCTACAATGTTTTCAATTTTTCCACGTGCATCGTACCCAACATCAGTTTGACGACCTTTTGGTTCGGTCAGGGAGCCGTGACAATGTCCATACAACTGTATTGCACCACGACCGCACTGATTCCAAGTGGTCATAGGATAATGGGAGAACACGACCTTTTGTTTGTTGATTTGTAACTCAAGGTAGTCACCTTTCCATAAAATGTCATACTTACCCACTGAGATGTTATTACGTAAAGCTTTGTCGTGATTTCCGTGAATTAGAATTTTCTTACCGTTAAGCTGGCACAAAAATCCTTCAGTGGCTTCGACACCTTTGAAACAGAAATCTCCTAAATGGATAACAACATCATCAGGTTGTACCTTAGTGTTCCACTCTTGAATAAGAGCCACATTCATACCTTCCTTACTTCGATAAGGTCTCGTATCAGGACAAAACTTTAAAATGTTTGCGTGGTCGAAATGTAAATCTGAAGTGATCCAGATATTTACGTCTTCTGTATTTAGTTTACTGCCGAACATTATTTATTCTCCCAACTCTTGTATTTATATAGTAACTTTACTTGCTCTGAATACTTACGAACACGTTTAATATCATCACTCTTAATACTCTCAGTTAAGTTACAGTATGTATCGGCAACCTTAACTTTCCATGCAAACTCATGTTGAGACAATGTTTTAAGATAGTCTTTGTAACTAACGCCTTCTTTCTTTGTCACAAGGTCGATAGTTTCAACAACTAACGGATCATACCCTTCCTCAAGAAGATACTCGGCTGTAATGTAGGTATCTTCGAATTGATCATGTCCAAGAGCTTCAGTAGCTAGAATTAAGTACGAAGCATCATCTTTTGAAGGAAACAGTTCATCCACTTTCTTCTCAACCATACGTAGGTGATACGTGTAAGGTTTGTCACCATATCTCTGACCTTGATGTGCATCAGAGATTAACATAGACATTTTGCTGTAGTATGCTGCTAGTTTGTTACTCATTTATTTTCTCCAATTCTTTAATTCGTTTCTTTAAATTAACACGTTGTCTATTCCAAGAAGATTGCTCCTGCTTGTGCTTATCACGTTTACTTTGGAACTCACTTAGTTTAAGCATCAACTTTGAGTTGTCAACATAAGATTGCGTTAATTTATCGGAACACTTATCCCAGTTATCAAGATACTCTTTACGTTTCTTATCGGAAAGTTTCCATTTTGCAAAGAACAGAATGCTCAGGGGTACATTAAACAATAAAGCTGCTGCGATGTATTCGTTCATTTACTTCCCTCCAAAACCCATCCAAACAAATCTTTATTCTCACCAACAATCTCCTTCAACTCTCGAAGTGAATCAATACGAATCTGTCCGTAACAACTGTTATCCTCATAAAACTTGTTGAACAGTTTATCCATTCCGATACCTTTGTTGTGGTGAACTGCTTCACTCTCAGTTTCAAACAAGGTACCATCTTCTGCTTTGTATGCTGTAACTTTCATTTATAATTTCTCTCTTTAGTTTCGAATTACACACATCTTAACACCTCAAATCCTCTTGTCAACAACAAATTTCAAAATGTGATATAATTTCTAATACAGATATTTTATACATAAATAACGAGATAAGTGAGAAAAGTTATGACACAGAAACGACACGGTGGGCAAACCAAAGAAGAACGTATGAAAGCTCGTATCGAGAAAATGGAAGATGCTTTACAAAAGGCTATCCTGACAGGTAACGAGAAGATCGTAAACAACTACTTGAATTATTTGAAAGTGTTAGATGATGCTGCAATGGGTACATTGAAAGGGGTGAGCCCTACTAACCAAATATCAAGTGCCAAAGTTTTGATTGAGAAAGCTGAGAAGCTTCTTGAGGAAGAGGCAGAAGCTAAAGAAGAGAAGGCGAGTAAGGAAGAGGTTGTTGAGGAGAAGGGAACTAAGAATGTGGAATCCCCTCAGTTAATCAGTCTTGACTTTACAAGCAATGGTTGATAATATTGAAAAAGGCGTTGACTAAGACCGTACATCTGACCAATGAAAAATGCAAGACTACAGATGATTTCTCGGCTGTGGTCTTGTTTCCTATTCACATTACCGAGAATTTTAACATACGAGAAATTGTTATATGAAAAGAAACAAAGAAGGTAAAAGGATTAAATTCACCTTAGAGGAATACATCACTAGGTTGCCAGAACACCATAGGAATACTTTCGATTACTCCGACTCTAAATACCAAGGAGGCGGTGAACCTATCACCTTTAGGTGTCCTCAACACGGTATACAAACTTACCCGAAGGCTGACAAACACAAAACAAGTCCGTACGGATGTAAACTTTGTGGGAAAGAGGCTTTATACAAAGAAAAGGTTAGACAAGGCAAAGAGAGATTCTTAAAAGGGTTCCGAGATAATTATGGAGACACTTACGACTTGTCCTACACAACCTATGAAAAAGTACACCTCTCTTGTGATTTCTTCTGTAAGGAGCACGGCCTGTTTATAGATAAACCGAGAGATGCGATAAAAAGGCATCCTTGTACGGTGTGCCGAAAGAGAGTAAGTCGTCTAGTTAACAGAAAACCTATCGTCAATGTAGTTGAAGAGTCGTTTTCAAAGTTTGGAAAAGAGTTTGATTTTGATTTTACAAACTACGTACATTGTCACAGTGTAATAGGTATCAAATGTCCCGTTCATGGTTGGGATGAGATTAGATTATCTAACCACCTTCACTCTACCACTGGTTGTTCTAAGTGTTATAAAGAGAGTGATAAAACAGCACACAACAGGGTACCTCCAGAGGAATCTGTAAAGAGGTTGCTGAGGTTATATGGTAATGATTATCACTTCTTCACTGAAGATATAAAAACAGGTATTGACAAAGTGAGGTACTACTGCAGTAAACACAAGAAACTTTACACCACTCAACTAAGACACCTATGGGACGGGCATGCTTGTAGGGATTGTGGTAAAGACCGAGGTAAATTGAAACTTACGGGATTCTATAACACCACTACAATGGAGAGGTTTAAAGATTTTTACAAGAAAGATTTAAATAATCTCTACTTTATTTCGTTAGAGGGTGGAAGGTATAAGGTAGGTTTAGCAAAAGATATTTACTCTAGAATGCATTGTATCAAGAGTGAGTCAAGTATTAGTCCCGCTGTAATCACCACACTGAAGGGTAATACGTATGATCTGTTTTATAAAGAGCAGGAACTATTAAACGCATACTCAGATTGTAAGTACCTCTACGATAAACCTTTCAAAGGGTATACAGAGGTAGTTGAGTTAGATGAGGATCAAGTCAAGGATATCAAGCTTGGCATACACAAAGGAGATCTAGATGAGTAAACCCATATTCGCACCCGCAAGCGAAAAACAAGCGTTAATGATACAACGAGCTGCAGATACGCAGATAGTAGTGATTGGTGGAGCTAAATAAACCCAGTGGTTCCACAATAAATAACCCTGCTAATTCAGGGGAACCCCTAACGTGAAGCCGAGGGCAACCCTGAGCCGAATGATTAAATTCATGGGTGCAACGACCAATCCTGATGAGTGTAAGGATGTAGGGCTCAAGTGAGTTCGAAACGTAGGGCTGTAGCGATACAGAAGATATGGTCTGTTCTACTTGGAAACATTTAGAGAGTTGTCGGAAACGGACAATTCGTAACATACAACACCGCAAGGCTGGTAGCGGTAAGAGCCACATTTTAAATCACCTGCCTCTTCTGGTAATAGATGATCCTAAAAGTAACTGTATCCTTTACCGAAGAACAAACCCACAATTAGAAGGGGGTTTGTGGCCTAATGGTAGGGAGATTTACGCAAACAATATGCCGGAAGGTATGAAGCCGAGGATTAGGGAACAGAAGAAGGAAATAATCTTCCCTAATGGTGCTAAAATAAAGTACCAACAGGCAGAAAATACACCTAGAGCTAAGGATGATGCCCAAGGACAAGAGTTCACGCTCATCGGGATAGATGAGGCTTGTCAACATGATTGGGAATTTCTGGAATATTTGATGTCTCGTTTAAGATCCCCATCTCGTCATTTCTCCAGATTAGTAATGTCTTGTAACCCAGACAGCGACCATAAAATAAGGGAGTTAATATCTTGGTATTTGACAGAAGACGGGTACGCTGATCCAGAAAAAGAAGGGGTTATTAGGTACTTTATAAAAGACGGGGACACCTTTTTATGGGGAGATACAAGGGAAGAGATAGGACAGAAGTATGGAATACCTGAAGAGGATTGGGAAGGTAAGATCCTATCCTTTAGTTTCGTATCTGGACTAGTGTATGATAATCCTTTCATGCTAGAGCACAATAAATCCTATGTTGCTTTCCTAGAAGGACTTAACGAGGTAGATAAGGCACAACTTCTCTATGGAAATTGGGATGCTCGTTTATCCGGGTCAAATTATTTTTTACGTGAGTGGTTAAAGGAAGTAGATACTGTACCTCTTGGAGCAGCGTGTGCTAGAGGGTATGACTTTGCAGCAACGGAAAGAAGCCAAGTAAATAAAAGTCCCGATGCAACAACATCTATAAAAATGTACGTTAAGGATGGTTACTATTATCTTGCTGGGGAGTATCACAGTTCTTTTGTTGACGATGAGACAGGTGTGAGTGGTAGGCTGTGTAAAAGAGTAGGTGATAGAGATAACATCTTATTAAAACAGGCAGAGTATGACGGACAAGAGTGTACAATATTTAGTCCTGTAGATCCCGGAGCCGCAGGTGTTCAGGTCTTCACTGAAATGGCTAAAAAGTTTTCATCGGAAGGTTTTGTTTTCAAGAAGGATGTAGTACCTACTAACAAATCGAAACTCACTAAATTTCTTCCATTTGCAGGAGCTGCGGAAAATGGTTTGGTTTATATAGTAAAGAATACTTTTGATAAGGTCACTTACGAGTTTATAATGAAAGAGTTGGAGGCTTTCGATGGTGAGAGGTCTTCTTCGGCGAGACACGATGATTTTCCTGACTGCATATCTACAGTTTTCAATAGCCTCTCCAAGGCAAAAGTACACAAAGCCCGAACCCTCCCGTCCATGGGAGGCTCCACACAACTCTCACAAATGAGACAATCCATGAGCGAAGGTGGTAGTAATGGCGGAATGAGAATTTCCCCTTATCGACGATAACACTTGTCAAACCTTTAACACACATACATATATTTGACATAATTTACAATTTCATGTTATTATATGTTTATCGAGAGGGCTATCTGTCAAGGGTAGCCCTTATCCTTTTTAAAGAGGAACCAATATGACAAAAACACCATATTACTTTGATGAGAGGTATCGTACACTCTCTTGTCACAGTTATGCTGACTTTATTCAAACTATTGTAGCATTCCAAACAAAGAACAAAATTGATGTGAACCTTACCCTACGTTCTACCCCTTACAACATCTTCCATGAGAATGGTGAAGTGAGTCAACTATATCGTTGGTATAATCTTCTTCCTATTCTAGAAGAGAAGTATGGCATTAAGCACGATATTAAACGTAGCTTCTGCAGTAACCAAAGCTTTTACCTTTATGTTGATGAAGATTTTAAACTACCTGTTGTAGAAACGCAACCGATTGTTGAAGAAAAAGTTGAAATCGACACATCATCTCTAATCTCTCTAGATGTTGCTGAAACTCATGAAAATGGAGTTGTAGTTGCAGAAGAGTCTATGGAAGAATCTTCATCAACGACCACAGTTGATTGGGATAAGTGCTGGTCTTTCGAGGATGACAAAAAGAAACGTGAAAGTAAAGATAACCTAGAACGCTTCTGTAAGAAAGAGTACGGCATTGACCTTCGTAAGAATCAAAGCTTTGCGAAAATGATTGATGAACTTAAAGAATTCGTAGGTGCATAATGGCAATTGTTTGTTCAGAAGAATATGAAGAGGATGATGACCAATCCACATTGTTATTGAAAGCTTGTATCCTTCTACACGAACAGGTGGTTGAAGGTGAAATAGATAAACAAGTTGTTACTCAATTCTTAAACAATGTCGGTTTTCATCAGCAATCTTTATAGAATATTAAGGAGATAGTCTGTGTCCCGCAACAGAACTGGTAAATCTAGACGAAATAAGCAATCGTCTCCAGCCCCAACGGAAAGTGTAGAGAAAAGTCTCAAAACTTACCGTATGCCTAAGCGTGGTATTGGTACAGCAGGTATCGCCTTCTATCAAGATATGGTGAACCGTCTACAACCTTACGAACTTCGATGGCCTCAAAGTATGAGAACATTTGAAGCTATGCGTAATGATGATGCCATTGCTACAGTTTTAAAGCTTAACTACAATCTTATCGAAGCTGCATTCAGTGATTATGAGATTGAATATAATAAAGATAGTGAAAAGAGTAAAAAGGCTGCTGACTTTGTGAAGTGGTGTCTTAACAATCTAGACAGTAACTCTTTCCTGCAAGTTATCCGTAATGTTGAAACTTTTAAAGAGAAAGGTTTTAGTATTATTGAAAAAATTTACCGCCAAGTTGAAGATGGTGGTGAATTTAACGGTATGTGGCGTGTTAGTGACTTATCTAACCGACCTCAACTAAGTTTAGACTTTGCCAATCCATTTGAGATTGAAAGTGGTGGTAGGCGCATTAAAGCTATGCGTCAATGGGATCAGTTCTTCCAAAATAAATTCAACAATAATTTCTTCATCCCAAGTGACGATATGACGGGTAAGGGTTATAAACGTATCCCTCGTAAAAAGTTCATGTTGTTCGGGGAAAACGCTACAGACACCACACCCTATGGTACACCCCTCCTACGCTCATGTTACAAAGCGTGGAAAGAGAAAGTGTTACTAGAAGATTTGGAAGTGAACGGTGCTAGTAAAGATTTAGCAGGTATAATTGAGCTTGCGGTTCCGGGGGATATTCTAGACAAAGCGGCAATAGACCCTACATCAGCAGAAGCTATGATGGTTGAAGATTTAATGTCTGCAGCAGCTAATATCCACAGTGGAGAACAACCTTACGTTGTATTGCCAAGTGACCTTCAAGAAGGAAGTAGTAGTGTTAAAGAATATTCAGCTACTCTAAAGGGTTTGGAAGGGGGCGGCAAGCAATTTTCGCCTATGGAGATGATACAGAAGCGTCGTAGAGCTATCTTCGATATCTGGGGTGCAGGTGCAGCCTTGACAGGAGAGGGTACAGTAAGTTACAATAGTGCAGAGATAAAGAATGCAATTCACATGCACTACATCAAAGCTGATATTAAAACTATCGAAGATGTATTCAACCGAGACCTTATCCCACAATTACTCAATGTAATGAATGAAATGGGACTGCCTTACCAAGACCTTCCTAAACTTAAAGCTGGTGATATCGAGAACTTAAGTGCTGATGAAGCAGGTAAGCTTGTACAGCGTGGCTTGTCGGTTAACGGTATTGCCAAGACAAAAGATAATATCATCGCTTGGCACCAGAAGCTAGGGTTTGATACCAAGCATATGGAAAACATGTCCGAAAGTCAACTTCTTTCTCATCTAGAGACTGGCAGTAAAGGTAGTTCAAGGGCAGGTGAAGGTTTAGGGACTAGTGGAACAGGGGACACTCAATCTGCTCAAGGTGGTGATATGAATCTTGAGAATAAATCAGAACGTGTCCTCAAGTTCGATGGTGAACGTTGGTATTGGTTAATTGGTAGTGACTATAAAACTTATTTAACCGCTGAAGAAGTGTCAATTTTTTCTTTGTAGTGAGCAACACTTGAGCTTACGGTATCAGGTGTTGCAATAACATTTTAATTGTGATATCATATATCTCATGGAGACGGAAAATGAAATCCCCCCAAAACTCCAACATAAACAAGGCTAAGGTTACTAGAGATGGTAATGGAAACATTGTTTATCGAGGAGAAAAATTCCCCGGTTATAATAAACCTATCAGAGATTCAGGTAGTAAACAAGGTAAAGTTTTAGCTAAGAAGGGTGACAAGATTAAACTTGTACGTTTCGGTGACCCCGAGATGCCTGATAACACTTCCGCACAAGCTAATGACAACTTCTACTCCCGCTTCGGTGGACAGAGTGGGATGAATGATAAATTCTCTGCTTTGTACTGGTCATCTCGATATTTATGGCCTCGTGGCAGTCAAAAGGGAAAAGGTCCAAAACCTTTTTACTCAATTAAGAAAGGTGAATACATGACGGATGAAAAATCCCGTTCAGCCTTAATGTGCATTCTTCAAGGTATGATGGAATATATCAAGCCTGATAAAGTTGATAAAGATGATGATGATGAAGAGGAAGAACTAGAAGAATTAAGAGAAGAACTTCTGGGTGATGACGATGAGTCTGATATTGACGAAGACGAAGAGATTGAACTGGTTGATAAGGAAAAGCTTTGGGTTGAAACAGTTCATGCTTCAGAAGACCAAATCTACAAAAACGAATTAGGAACTGTGGTCATTAAAGCTTTTGATGACGACAAGATGATTAGTTACGACCCGTTATACGTTAACGTTGGTGAAAGTGATGTTCATGGTGATGGCATTTCTGACGAAGAGTTAGATAAGTTGGTTGCCAACATCAATAAGAAAATTAAAGATGGTGAACTTAAATCTAAGATTCATCACACGTACGATACCGATGGTTATCACTACTTAAAGGCTTCTCGTATGCCAATGGATGCTTACATTGAAAACCCGCTTGCAGAAGATGGTAAGATAATGATTGCAGAAGGACAACCTATTTTGAAAACTCAATTTACTAGCGCGGCTATGTGGGAGAAGAAGAAATCAGGTATGTTAAAGAACCCATCAATTGGTGGTGCAGGTAAACGAGTCCCTAATCCAGATTATGAAGGAGAGTAGCTTTGAGTAAGAATACAAAAGCTAAGTTCCTGCTTGAAGACATTGATGTAGATGAAATCTCTATGACAATCGGTTCAGGTAGTGCGACTCAAAAGAATGGTGAGATGGCTTACTTATGTAAAGGTGAAGATATCACTCTTTCAGAAGAAGAGAAAGAAGTTTTGGAAGATATTGTAAAATCTGAAAATACCTTACCCCATGAAGAATTCTCTCCAAAGGAAGAAGTACTTGATGTACAGAAAACTTTGGAAGATATAGATTCTGATATTGTATCAGGGTCTAGTTTAAACGTTGTTAATGATGTTGACAACACCCCTGATACAGAAATCAACAAAAATCAAGAGGACATTATGACCGAAGAAGTGAAAGCTACTGAAGTTACAGAGGAAGTGGTAGTTAAGTCTGCCGACATCTCTGTAGAGCAATTAGAAGAACTACACAAATCAATGCAGAATATGGAAAAACTTCTAAAGGCTGCTGAGAAAGAAAAAGAAGATATCCAAAAAGCTGCAGAAGCTGAACGTATCGAAAAAGCTAAATCAGACCTTACTGAAGTGGTTAAGGGTTGGAAAATGGAGAATACGGAAGAAATCGTAGAGTCTCTTTTCAAATCAGGAGCTTCAAGCGTTCTAATGAAAGCTATGGAAGACATGCACAATCGTGTAGAAACACTTAAGAAATCTTTCGGTGAAACAGAGCATGGTCAAGATGATGAAGTAGTTATTAAAGATGACTTCGCTAAATCACAAGAAGATGTTTCAGCAATTCTAAAAGCTCGTAAAGAGTCTCGTAATAATAAGTAATTCCAAGGAGAATATACAATGGCTACAGGTTTGATCGCTTCACGTCCTACTAAAATCGGTGACGTACTAAAACATGAATATGACCCATGCACAGGCTACTGTCGTACACTAGGTACAGTTACAGTTCCTGCAGGTGGTTTATCAATCGGTGCAGTTCTAGAATCTACATCGGTTGTAGGTAAATTTACTCTTGTTGCAGAAGCAACTACCGCTAATGCTGACGCTGTTCTGATTGACGTTCGTGTTAATGATGAAACAGTTGTTGGTGGTGACTTTGAACTTGCTGTACTTACACGTGGTCCTGCTCAAGTGGCAGATGATTCACTAACATTCGCAGCAGATATCGATACACCAGCAAAACGTGAGGCAGCTTTCGCAGCTCTTACAGAAAGCACTGGTATTGAAGTACTACAACAAGTTTAATTTTAAGGAGAATATAAAATGGCAGTAACACACGATCCCTCGAATCTTAATGGCTTAATTGACTGGACAACAGCGGTACGCGACATCGATAACCAATTTGGTTATATCCGCGCACAAGGTGGCATGTTCAACACTCAAGCTCTTTCTCAAAACTCAGTAATCTTTGACCGTATTAAGAATAAGATTAACATGATGTCTGAAGGTGACGCTCATGCTAAATCTCATGGCGTTGGTAAAGACCGCGAAGTTCAACAATACGCACTAGCTCTTAAGTTCTACAAACAAACTGACTACATTGATGTTGATGACATTCAAGGTCAACGTATGCCGGGTATGCCTGATACGGCTGAAACTCTTGCTAACGTTCGCGCTATCAAACTTGAAGACCTACGTCTTGCACACGACCAACGTGATGAGTTCCTACGTTACTCAGCTATGAAGGGTGACCTTCCTGTAGGTGCTGCAAACGGTATTGCTGATACTTACGCACTTTACGGCCTTACTAAAGCAGACTACACTGTTGACCTAGATACAGGCAACGTTGGTGTTGACCTAGACGCTAAGATTGCTGAAGTTAAACGTAAAGTTGCTCAAGGTATCAAAGCAGGTACTCCAATCACTGGTGTTGACTTCTGGCTAGACCAAGATTTGTTCGACGAAATCATCGCTAATCCTAAGTTCCGTGAAGTTTATCAATACTACGTTAACAACGGGCAGCAACGACTACGTGACGACAACATGGACTACTTCGCTTGGGGTGTTACAGACTTCTTCGAGCACCGTGGTGTACGTTTCCTAGCTTACAACCCTGAGTTCATCGATGCAGACGGTACAGCAGTTAAAGTACTAGGTGCAGGTCAAGGTATTGCACTTCCTCGTGGTGGTCGTGACCTATTCCGTGGTTATTACGGTCCTGCTACTAAGCTGTCTCTAGCTAACCGTGGTGGTCAAGAGATGTTTGCATTCGAACGTACTTCTCTAGATGATGAATCTCATTCAATTGAAATTCAATCTAAGAAAGTTTACTTCGCTACTAAGCCTGAAGCAATCATTCAACTTACTTAATAATTTGTTAAGTGTTAAAAGCCCTGCCCTCTTGGGTGGGGCTTTTTGTTTTATGAATGATAGGGTATTCGGAGGATGAATGCAAGAATTAATTGATAAGATTTACTTTGCTACAAGTTTAGATGGCTGTGATGTTCCTAGTGATGTTATTCTCTACTACTTAGAAGAGTGGGGTAAGGTTTTCCCAGATAACGAATGTCTGGTGTTACACAATACTGTAGTTAGCATCTATGAGTGGTTGATACAGAAAGCTTCTAAAGATGCTACAGGTGGTGCCTCTAGGGAAGAAAAGGTTGGTAATGTCCAGATAAAAGAAGGTGCTACTGATAAGACAGAGGAATACGAGAAGGCTCTCGATACCTATTTAGAGAACCCATCTGGTAAATTCCCTTCTTGTAGGGAAGTTCTAGTCTCCACTGGACGTAGGGTAATTATTGGAGGAACTTCTCGCAATGAAGTTAACCGAGTTAGAGATAGAGACGACAGTTACAGTCAGTACGATGAGAGGTCACCATACAGTCCCAACACACGGAGACGATGTAGGAGACGTGGATTTACTTGCGGTAGGTACAGATAAGGTTATGTATTAACCACCTTTGTGGTAAACCTTTTTCTGTGGTATAATACACTCTAGAAATACACACAAACTTTGGCACTTAATGCACAGTTGTAAAAGTTTAGAGGATAGGCAAAAGTTTAGCGGCTTCTTGCTGAAAGAGGGGTGTCATGTACACATCTCCGACCCTTTTCCTCGCCCTTCGGGGTCTTATCGGAAACAATTTGTTGTCGGAGGACAATACACATAAAGCACATACTTTCTTAGTTGAGAGTGTGTGCTTTTTTACGTTTGAAATTCGGAGAAATTTATGAACTTCCCTTCTACTAGAAACCTTATGATTTACTCTGGGGATACTTACACTTTCAGTACCCTATACCAAGGAAAAGAAGACCTTACTGGTGTAGAGGGATTGTGTACCTTCAAACGTAAAGTAGATGATTCAGAGAATTTAGTGCAAGTAACGGGTGTCGTAAACGTTCAAGAAAAAACAATAACCTTTACTTTAACTTCTCAGCAGACAGAAAGCTTGAGAGTAGATTCGGTAGGAGATTGCGGTTTCAGTACTGTAGTTTATGACACACAACTAACGTTTGAAAATGGAGTTGTAGAGACAACACAAAAAGGTAAAGGTAGAATTTACCACGATGTAACACGAGCATAAATATTATTATCATAGGAAAACATTATGTCAGAAGTAGTAAACATTAAGATACTTAAAGATACTTGGGTGAATGTTAACACCCTTTCCGGTATCCCTGTAGGGGCTGAATTTAGGATTCAAAATGACGGTGTAACTTGGGTTAGGGTACAGGAGTCAGGGGGACAACCCCTTGATGAAAAGGAAGGGAAATTGTTAACCAACCTAGATAAGAGCAGCTCGTCTGCTTTAATTCCAACAGGTAGTGGAGAGATTTGGGCAAGGTCTTCTGTTATCGGAAGAGATGCAACACTAGCAGTACAGGAGACTAAATAATGTCAATTATTATTGGAGGTGCGGGGTCTTCTTCAGGTGGCAGTGGTGCTATTTCAGGCGGATTCAAAATATTTGAACTAATGTTCAACCAAACCACAGATGTGGCTCTTCCTGCGGGAACTTATCGTGCAGCGGTATTCCCAGACAAAGCTACTATGCAAGCTTACTTTACAAAACACACTACAGAATTTGACCGATTGAAAGAGTCTGGTCGAGTTTGTGAGATTGGTACCATCGATGCTCAAGGTAAACCGCTTACGATTAACAATGAAGCGTATTCGTATGTGGAAGGAGAAACAGACCCTTGGGTTGATGTTGTTGGTGGATTGATTGGTCCCAAAGGTGATCAAGGCCCAGCAGGTGATATCTCAAACCTTAAGGTAGATTACCCACTTAATATTGTAACGGTTGGTGATGAAACTACTCTATCTGCTCCTGAAGCTATTACATTTAAAGGTGGTAAGATTGGTGAGCAAGATGCACACTTAGATATCGATATCGCTAGAGATTGTGTTATTCGATTTGTAACAGATAACCCTGCTGCTGCTTATAATGTGGTTGATGCTTATCCAGATGCACAAGCTCCTGATGGATACTACGCTAAGTTTGGCTCTCGTTCATTGACAACCTACCTTACTTCACTTGGTGACATTAAGACAAGTATTGATGGTAAAGATGGTGTAGTTTATACCTCACAGAATCCTCAACCTATCACTATCGATGGCGATCAGATTGAAAATATCCGTCTAGGGGAAACAGGTTTATATTCAACCTATAAGACTGAC
>CETV01078343.1_pt1 | contig 17707 bp, 17 predicted proteins | sample 531451 | NCBI WGS metagenome assembly CETV01 (sample SAMEA2623155, study PRJEB7988) | marine metagenome | isolation source: saline water (ENVO:00002010), including | reverse complement strand
CCAGCGTGCACACGATCGGCGGGCTGTCCGCGCACGCCGATCGCGATGCGCTGCTCGCCTGGCTGCGCAGCCTGCGTCGCGCGCCGCAGCAGACCTTCGTGTTGCACGGCGAAGCGGCGACCGCCTGCGGCTTTGCCGACCGCATCGCGGATGAACTCGGCTGGGCAGCGGAAGGGCCCGCCGCGCTCAGCCACGTCGACCTCTAGGGGCGGTCCGCATCGGCGAGGCCGGCGCGCATGGCCTCGAGCTCTGCAACGTAGCGCTGCGCGTCGCCATAGTCGAAGTACTGCTCGTAACGATCGTGGGTGGCTCACAGCCGGCGCGAATGCTTGAGGGGCACCAGTACTGCTCAGTGCGCGCAATGATCTCCCGACCATAGGCCATCAAGCCGTTCGCGTAGAAGCAGTACAGGCAGTTGAATTGCTCGATGCGGTTCAGGTACGGCAGCAGCGCGCGGTCGTAGACGAAGTGGTCAGCGCGGCGCCCTTCGGTATCCGGTAGATCGGAAAGCAGATCGCCTGGTAGACGCTGATGGCCAGGTCGGCCAGCAGCAGCGGCAGCGCAACGCCGTAGATCACTGGCGCGGTCAGCAGATGCCACAGTCGGGCTCGCAGCAGGTAGTGAAGACTGCTGGTGCGCAGGCGGCGGTGCAGTTCCAGCACCTCATCCTCGAACCGCACGCGGTGGTGGTCGAGGCGATAGCGGAACTGCTGTCGCTTGACTGCGAGGTCTGCCTCCAATTCGCAATGGAGTTCGTGGATGCGTGCCATCAACTCGTCGATCCTGGAATTCATCGTGCCTCCTCCCCGGACATCGCCGTCCCTGCCCCGACGCCAGTCTGGCACGAACCTCTCGTGCGCCCGCGCCGGGCGCGATCGTGCAGCGATGCGTCCCGACGAAACCCGCGTCGTCGGCCTCCCCGTCGCACTCGGCACCGGACTGCCGCTCGGCACCAAAAGCGAACGCCACAAAGGCCAGGCCGCAGACCGCGAAGCCGCCGGATCGCGCATTTTCACGGTCGCCGCCCATCCGGAGAAATCGCACAGGCCCTGCCGTCCTCCGGCCTGGTCGTCGCCGGTGCCTGCCGCCATCGGTTTCGGCTATGGCCAGCGGTACTTGGCGGGACCTCGGCCTGAAGGTGAGCGTTGCGCTCGCCGCCATCGGCGATGCGCCTGCACCGGTGGTGTCCCTGGCCGTGCTGAACGCAGTCGGTACGCTGGTGAAAGAAGAGTTCGTCCAGGGCGCACTGCTGGCGGTCAGCATCAACTCGGTCACCCGTGTCGCCGCGGCATTGGTCTCCAGTGGCCGGAGCTTGGCCTGGCGATTCGCACTGGCCCTGACCGTGAGTGTCGCCGCAGCCTGGACAACTGCCTGCTCGACGGTCAGGTGAACCACGTCGTGAGACGTCCGGCCGGCCGTAGCCGCCTCGGCCCCTGGACTTGACGACGGACAATCGAACCGGATGGCGAAGCTCGATGATGACGGCACGGATGAGCGGCGCTCGCCATCGGCCGTACCAGTTCCAGCCTGGACCTGTGCGCCTTCCTTCGGGCCCGCAGGATGTTGTGCGCACGATGAACAAGGAACGACGCAGCGAAGACGCAGTTCGGCGGCAGGATATCCTCCCGCGACATCGCCTACGTCCGGACATCGTGCGCCTGGGCGTCGTGAGCTTTCTCACCGACGTGAGCTCCGAGATGATCTTCGCAGTGTTCTCCGTCTTCTTCACCACGGTGGCGGGCGCATCCAGCGCACTGCTGGGCCTCATCGAAGGCCTCGCGGACCTGTCCGCCTCGTCGCTCAACTATCTGGCAGGCTGGCTGTCGGATCGAAGCGGCAGACGCAAGTGGTTTGCCGTGGCAGGCTATGCGTTCTCGACGCTGGCCAAGTCGGTCTTGCTGGTCGCCACTTCCGTCGGCGCCCTGGCAGCGTTCCGCGTCGTCGAACGCCTGGGCAAGGGCTTTCGGGGGCCGCCACGGGATGCATGGCTGTCATCCATGGCGCCCGAGGGTTCAAGGGGATACGCCTTCGGCGTGCACAAGGCGCTCGACAAATCCGGCGCCGTCGTCGGCCCGCTGATCGCCTATGCGCTCCTGAGCGGTCTTGGCGAGTCGCCCGCCACCTACGGGCTCCTGTTCGCGGTCGCCTTCGTCCCAGCGGTGGTCAGCGTGATCCTTCTGTCGTCCATCCCGGATCGCCCCGGCACGCGGCACGACGCCGAGAGCGCGCGACACGGCTGGCTTCGATTGACACCGGCGTTCAAGCGCTTCCTGGTGCCCGCAGGCGTATTCGCGCTGGCCTACTTCAGCCTCGGCTTCATTCTGCTGAAGGCGCACACGATGGGTTTCTCCATCGCGCAGGTGGTTCTGCTGTACGCTTTGTTCAATGCCACCTGCGTCCTGGCTGCTCCGGCCATGGGACGGCTCGGCGACAGGATCGGACGAAGCCATGTCGTGCTGCTCGGCTATGCACTCTACGCTTGCATCAACCTGTGGCTCATCGCGGCCGGCAGCCGCCCGGAGATGGTGGCGATCTTCGCCCTGTACGGCCTCTTCTACGCCATTGAGGAGTCGCAGAGCAAGGCGTTCATCGCCGACCTCGAACCTGAGCGACGGGCAACGGCGATCGGCGCCTACAATTTCGTGACCGGTGTCGCTTACCTGCCGGCCTCGCTGATCGCCGGCGCGCTGTGGAGCATCTCGCCCGCGTGGGCGTTCGCGGCGGCGGCTGGACTTTCCGTGTTGGCCATCGCGATCTTCCTCGCACTGCGGCCGTCGGAGACTCTTGGGCCGTGAACACCCTACGCCGAAGACCACCGGGCCCCTCCGCAATGTCTTCCGGCCGCTGCCGCGTCAGTCCAGGGACCGTTCGATGCGGCTGAACGCGTAGGCGTCAGACCGGGGGCAGCCGTACAGGTGCCCATAGGCGCGAACGCTGAGCCCCGTGGAGCGATTGGTCAGTCGGATCCACCCGCCCCGATCCATTTCGCCATGGAGCCGTTCGCCGACCCGAAGGCCGGGCGGATCGAGCCACTGCAGCACGCTGTAGGTCCCATCCGACAGGACCACGACCGCAAGCCGGTCGGCGATGTTCTGCGCGACCACCTGACCTGAATCCTCCATCAATACACCCCCTGCCCCGATGCGACGGTCGGAGCGTCCGGTCGGTGAACTTCGCATGTCGCAGCCATCCGGGTAGATGCCGGAAGCGTCGAAGTGCACGGAACGCCGCGGCGGACGACACCAGGATGCCCACCTCAACGCTGGCCGAGCATTTCCGGCGTGATGAGCACGATCCCGCGCTCGGTGAGGTGGAAGCGTGAGCGGTCTTCGTGCGGAAAGACCCCTGCCTTGAAACCGTCGGGCAGCACGCAGCGCTTGTCGACGATGGCACGTCGCAGGACAACGCCGCGTCCGGCCCTCGCGCCGGGCAGAACAACCGAGTCTTCGACCAGGCTGTGTTCACCCACGTGGACCTTGGAAGACAGCACCGAGCGGCGCACGGTGGCACCGCTGACGATGCATCCGCTGCAGACCAGCGAGTCGACCGCCAAACCCCTCCGAGCGTCTTCGTCGAATACGAACTTGGCAGGCGGCAACTGGGCAGGAAGGCTGAGGATGGGCCACTGGTCGTCGTACAGATTGAGTTCCGGCACGACGTGCGTGAGGTCCAGGTTGGCCTCCCAGAACGCGTCGAGAGTCCCGACGTCGCGCCAATACGGGCGCATGCCCACCATGTTCACGCAACTGTCGGCATATCGGTGGGCAAGCACCCGGCGGCGCTGCACCAGCTGCGGCAGGATGTCCTTGCCGAAGTCGTGACTGGACTCGGCAACTGCCGCATCGCGCTGCAACTCCTCGCACAGCAGCGCCGCGGAGAAGCCATAGATGCCCATGCTGGCCAGACAACGGTGCGGATCGTCGGGCCAGGGCCGGGGCTGTCGGGGCTTCTCCGCGAAGGCTTGCACGCGGCCGGAATCGTCTACGGCCATGACCCCGAAGTTCACACCATCGGCCAGCGCAACGTCGATGCACCCGACCGTCACATCGGCGCCGCTGCGGACATGCCCCGGCCAGCATGATCGAGTAGTCCATCTTGTAGACATGGTCCCCGGCGAGCACCAGGACGTACTCGGCCCGCGTTTCTCGCAGCAGTTCCAGGTTCTGATACACGGCGTCCGCGGTACCGGCGTACCAACTCTCGCCCGTCCGCTGCTGCGCCGGGACCACGTCCACGTATTCGCCAAGGTTGGCCGCGAGGAAGCTCCACCCGCGCTCGATGTGGCGAATCAGGCTCTGCGCCTTGTATTGCGTGAGAACAGCGATGTGGCGGACACCCGAGTTCACGCAGTTGCTCAACGCAAAGTCGATGATCTTGAACTTCCCCCCGAACGGCACGGCAGGCTTTGCACGCCGGTCGGTAAGCTGCCTGAGTCTCGCACCGCGCCCGCCCGCCAGGACGAACGCCAGCGTGCGTTGGGTCAGGTGGTTGGACCCGCGCTTGGCGAGTGCGCCTTGCGCGGGCTCGACCTGCCGCATCCGGTCAATCCCCGAGTCGGTTCGTGACGCAGGCTCCTGCATGACTCCTCCCAGGCCTGTCGCAGCCAATCCATGACGCCGATGCTGAGCCCACCAGGGCAAGTCCGCTTGACATAGCGCAACGACGCCGACACTCGATCGCCCAGACGCGGCAACGGCGTTGAAGTCCGTGCCGGATCATGCCGCCCTGTCGCGTCCAGCAGTTGCCCGATCGATCGACCGCGGATCGGGCCTTGTATCTTTAGGCCTCGGACCGGCCCGGGCAGCCCGAGCGGCCTCTGGGCCAGTTGTTCAAGCCCGTTTCTGAGCACTGGGCACCCGAGCCGGACCGTCCTTCTCTGCAGCCCGAACGGTTGTATGAACTTGAAGTTCGCATAGACAAGGATGGGAGTGAGAGGACGTGTCCGACTCTGTTTTTGTAGGAACCGACGTATCGAGCCAGACCCTGGAGGTGGCCAGCACGGTCGCGGCCAAGACCTGGCAAGTCAGCAATGACGCTGCAGGGATCGAGCAGTTGGCCTGCCAGTTGACGGCCCTGGGGCCCGAACTGGTGGTGCTCGAAGCCACCGGCGGCTACGAGTTCGAGGCCGCGTGTTCGCTGCAGGCGGCCGGCCTGGCGGTGGCGGTGGTCAATCCGCGCACGGCGCGCGACTTCGCCCGCGCGATGGGTGCGTTGGCCAAGACCGACGCGCTGGACGCACGCATGCTGGCGCTGTTCGCCCGCACGCTGCACCAGCGCCCGGACCGCGAGCGTTTCGTCAAACCGCTGGCCGACGCTGAGTTGCAGCGCCTGCAAGCGCTGGTGCTGCGCAGGCGCCAATTGGTGCAGATGCTCACCGCGGAGCGCCAGCGCATGCGGCTGTCGCACGCTGCGGCCAAGCCCAGCATCGAGCGCGTCATCGAGTTCTTGAAGTGTGAGCTCGGCGACAGCGACGCCGATGTGGCTGCCCATGTTCGGCGCCACCACGCCGAGCTGGCTGGCGCACTGAGCAGCGTGCCGGGCATCGGCGCGGCCAGCGTCGCGGTGCTGCTGGCCGAGTTGCCCGAGCTTGGCACCCTCGACCGGCGTCGCGCGGCTGCGCTGGTGGGTGTCGCCCCGCTGAACCGCGACTCCGGCCAGATGCGCGGCCAGCGCGCCATCTGGGGCGGGCGCGCCGAAGTGCGCCGCACCCTCTACATGGCTACGCTCGTCGCGGTGCGTCACTGTTCGGCCTTCCGCGTGTTCTACGAACGCCTGCTGGCCAACGGCAAGCGCAAGAAGGTCGCCCTGGTCGCCACCATGCGCAAGCTCGTCGGCGTACTCAACGCCATCGCCAAACAGCGTTCCAGGTGGATTCCGATGCTTCACGACGCTTGACCTTCAAGACGGTTGCTCAGAATTGGCCATCCCCCAAGGCCGAGGCCGACAGCCGCACCGTCAGGTCGAAACACGACTGCAGACGCCGCGACCACGACGCTCGTTGCCGACCGTTCGACGCCGCCTGCGGCTCGGTCGAGCAGGGGCGGCGCATGACCAGCACGACCCCGTCGTCTCGCTCGATCAGCCCGATACGGCCCGGGAGGTGCTCGCCGGGCGCCGACCCAGCCTCGAACAGCCCCGCCACGACATCGGCAGCCCAGACATCGAAGACGACGGCGCGACGGGCCAGCGGCATGGCGTCAGGGACACGATCCGCGAACCTGTATCGCCGCAGCACTGACACGCGATGCGCGAGGAATTCCAGCCTGAGTGTCAGCGCCACGCTCTCGATGCTGCCTCGACAGCGGGCCATCGACACCGTCTGCGTGTGCACGACCGCAGGCCGGGGCGTCATCGACGCATCGAGCAATTGGTCGAGCAGCGTTGTCGTTCCCGGGTCGACGAGATCCCGTCCGCGCGTGCTGCCGCTCATCTGAGTCCCCGCAGCAAGCGGCACAGCGCGGCCTCGATCGTGCGTGCCAGCACATCGACCTCGGCCGAGTGTGAGAGCAGAGGCATCAGCGCCGTCGGGCGTGGCGTCGTGACGGTCGTCACGCCCCCGCGATCGTGCAGGCTGATGCGACATGGCAGGAGGTGAGCCATGCCGGGGTCGACATCAAGAAGACGCGCCGCGATCTCCCGGTCGCAAACTTCGTAGGTGCGACAGGCCTTGCCCGTCCCTTCACCGGGCGCAGCCATCAAGTCGTCCAGTTCGTGAACCTTCACGAGCGAGAGTTGCCGCCTTCCAACCAACCGCTCCAGCCGAGCACACACCACAGGCAATGCGCTGTTGCTGACCGTCGCTAACGTCGATTCGCCGCGAATCACAGCGCGGGCTTTGAGCAGCGCAAACGGCATGGCCTTCCAACGTCGTTCCATCGCCCTCCCGATCCTCGCTCGCGTGCCGCCGCAATACTCCAGTCTCGCAGCCTAGCGGCGCCAACTTTGGATGCACTTGGGCACACTGCCCGATTCTCGACGAGCCGAACCAGGCGAGCCGCCTCGCGCATGGCGTCCTTGTACGGCGCGCCCACCGCAGGGCATCGAGCCGATGGTTCGTCGGCACAGGTCCTGGCGACTGTCGTCGGTCAACCCATCGCCACAACTCATGGCTCCACACCGGCAAACGACACGCGGTTCCTGCCGGCACGCTTGGCGGCGTACAACGCCTCGTCGGCCTTGTCCAGCAGCGCGCCGGGCTGGCGCGCATCGTCCGGAGCGATGGCCACGCCCACGCTCACGGACACTTGCGCGGATTCGGCACCGGGCAGTTCAATCGGCTGACACACGGCACTGATGATCCGTCGCAGGATCGCCTGCAGGCCATCGCCCGTCACCACCGGGGTCAGCAGCACCACGAACTCGTCGCCACCGAGCCTGGCCACGGTATCGCCCTGGCGCACGCAAGCCTGCAGTCGCCGACCAACCTCGACGAGCAGCCGGTCGCCGGCCGAATGCCCATGCCGGTCATTGACTGCCTTGAAGCCGTCCAGATCCAGGCAGCACACGGCGAGTCGACCTTGCTGCCGGGCGTTCACGGCCAACGCGTGCTGCAACCGGTCCGCCAGCAGCAGGCGGTTGGGCAATTGCGTGAGCGCATCGTGGAAGGCAAGGTGCTCCACCTGGGACTGGTAGTCCTTCATCTGGCTGATGTCGACGAGCACCCACATCGACTCCCCGGTTGCCGGGGACAGCAGCATACCGCTCGCATCGATCCACAGCAACTCGCCACCCTTTCGCCGCATCTGCAACTGGGTGCGATGGCGGCCTTTGGCGGCCAGTGCCGCGTCGGCCGCCTGGGCCTCCTCCTCGAACGAGCGGTGATCCGCACACAGCACCCGGGCGGCCTGATTCAACAACTCGTCCGGGTCATAGCCGAACATCCGCTCTGCCGCGGAGTTCTTCCAGACCACCGTTCTGCCCCGGATCCTGACGATTCCGACCACTTCGTTGTCCAGCATGGCGTTCTGCTCCTTGGCCAGACGGCTCAGGGCGATCCGCGCCTCGTGCACCTGCGTGATGTCGTGCATCACCGAGCGACTCATGACAAAACCCCCGTCGGCGTCGCGGACCGCCGTCGCCGAGAGGCTGACCCAGCGCGACGACCCGTCCCTGGAGCGGAGTTCGAACTCCATCGGACCGATCTGCCCATCAACCTTGAAGACTGGAAACATCAACCGGAACAGGTTGCGGCCTGCCTCCGAGAAAAAGTCGACCGGCCCCAGTCGGTGAAGCACCTCCTCCCGGCTGCAACCCAGCCACGCCAGCGCGAGGTCGTTGATGCGGATGAACCTGCCCTGCGCGTCGACAGAGTAGTAGCCGCACGGCGCGTTGTCGTACAGGTCGTGAACCTGCTCGGCCGCCTCGGCCAGACGCGTGGCCATTTCACGCCGCTCGGTGATGTCCTGGAAGGCTCCAATCAGCCGCCGCGGCCTGCCTCCCTCGCTCTCGATTTCGCCGACGGCACGCACCCAGATCGGGCGCCCTTTCGCGGTCACGAACGGAAGCTCCAGATCCCAGCCGCCTCCGGAGGCAATTGCACGCTGCACGGCTGCCTCGATGACCGGCCTGGCGGCCGGTGAGTAGAACGAAATGGCCTCGTCGAGCGACGGGGTGTAGCTCGCGTCGACTTCGTGGATCCTGCGCGTCTGCGCCGACCAGCTGATTGCACGGGTCTCCAGATCCATCTCCCATCCACCGACACCGGCAACCCGCCCGGTGCGCTCCAGCAGGGCCTTGGCGGTCCGCAGCGCCAATTCCGCCTGGCGCTGCTCGCTGATGTCCCGACCGACCGAGTGAATCAGCACCGAGCCATCGGCGTCGCTCTGGCGGGAATTCGTCCAGGCAATCCATCGGGTCTGCCCGGCGGCACCGACGTTCCGGTTCTCTCCGGAACAGCGTTCCTTCCCCGACAGCAGTTCGTGGAACCGGTGTCCCACCGCCTCGCGGTCCTGGGCCTGCACGAGGTCGAACAGGTTCGCCCCGATCAGTTGCCGCGGCTCTCGCCCGAAAAGCTGGGCATAGGCCTGATTCACGTACACCAGTTCCCCATCCGGGCGGGCCAACGACACCAGTTCGCTCTGCTGCTCGACCAGGTCTCGATAGAGCGCACGGCTCCGTGCGATCTGCTGCTCGTCTTCGCTGCGAATGGCAAGCGCGCGCAGGATCAGATCGCGACGCATCGCGAGCGCTTCGGTGGCAATGCGAGCCAAGCCCGTGAGTCGTTCGACCTGCAGCGGCTCCATCGCTCTGGGAACGCGATCGATGACACACAGCGTCCCGACGCAACTGCCGTCCGGCATCGTCAACGGCATCCCGGCGTAGAAGCGAATTCCCGGCGCCCCCGTCACGAGCGGATTGCGCGCGAACCGCGAGTCCTGCCGGGCGTCCGGCACCGTGAAGAGATCGGCCTGCAGAATCGCATGCGCACAGAAGGCTACGTCACGCGGCGTCTCGTTGACGCCGGGCAGCCCGACATTGGCCTTGAACCACTGGCGCTCCTTATCGACGAGCGACATCAGCGCAATGGGTGTCCCGCACAGTTCGGCCGCCTGACGTGCGATGGTGTCGAACAAGGCCTCCGGCTCGCTGTCGAGAATCAGCAGTTCACGCAGGCGATCGAGCCGTGCCTGCTCGTCTGGGGGAAGGGGGGCCGACATGGAGTTTTCGCTGTGGTCAACTATTCAAGAATAGGCCCGACCGGGCCGGCGCCACAACTCCTCCTCGGGCATGCCGCCAGGCCAGACGATCATGACGGGGTGGCGTGATGGCGACGCCTCATCAGCCCCGCAGGCAGCAGCGCCAGCACGAAGATCACCGCCACAACGAGGAAACTGTCGCGGAACGCCATCATGCTGGCCTGAGCTGCGATGGTGCGGCCAAGGAACTCCAACGACCCCGCTCGCGCCATCGCCTCCGGAAGCCCCAGCTTCGCATACAGGCTTGCCAGGCCAAGCAGGAAAGCGGCAGTGGCACCGTTGGCCGCATCCTGGGAGGCCGTGAAGGCCTGGGCATAAAGCTGGGAGCGTTGCTCGAGCACGATCGACAGCAGGTTCACGCCGAGTGCCCCGCCCAGTTGCCGGACGAAGTTGATGGCGCCCGAGCCCTGGCCGAGCAGTTGAGGCGGCAGCGCGCCCAACGCTCCAGCGTTCAGACTCGTCATGATGAAGCCAAGGCCGACGCGGCCGAGGACGATCCACCAGGCGAACGCCAGGAACGAGGTGTTCGTGTCGGCGGCGGCCATGAGCAGCGAGGACAGCGCAAAGACCAGAAGGCCGAACATGATCGGCAGATGGGCGGGCGTGCGGTCGGTCAGGCGACCGGCAAGAGGAAACACGACGCCCAGCACGAGACCCGCGGGCATCAGCAGCAGGCCCGAACGTGTCGGCGTGTAGCCCTGGATGGTCTGGACGAACAGCGGCACGAGATAGGTCGACCCGTAGATACCCGCTCCGAAGATGAACGCGACGATGGCCGCGCCGGCGAAGGTCCTCAGCTTGAACAGCTTCAGGTTCAGCATGGGCGTTGGCGTGTGCAGTTCCCAGACCAGGAAGCCCACGCCCGTTGACGCAGCCACTACGAAATCGACGAGGATGCGGTGCGACAGCCATCCATGTCGCTGACCGTTGGACAGACCGTTGAGAAGGCTCACGAGGAAGATCGACATCAGCACGAAGCCGAGCCAGTCGAACCGACGCCAACCAGTCCCCGCCACCCGTCCCGGCAGAAACAGCGTCGCGGCGACAAGACCGACGGCGCAGAACGGCACAGCCAGGAAGAACACGTAGCGCCAGCTGAAGTTGTCCACCATGATGCCGCCGAGCGTGGGCCCGAGCGCGGGTGCCAGGACGACACCGATGCCATAGATACCCATCGCGGAGCCACGGCGGTCGGCCGGGAAGACCTGGAAGATGACCAGCATCGTGAGCGGCTGCAGGATGCCTGCCGCCGCCCCCTGCAGGAGCCGGGCGAGGATGAGCACGCCCTCGCCGGGCGCCAGCCCGCCGAGGATGGACGCGCCCATGAACAGCGACACAGCCGCCACGAAGGTCATGCGTTGCCCGATCACCTCGACCATCCAGGCGTTCAGCAGCATGGTCCCCGTCATGGCGGCCAGAAACGCGGTCGACAGCAGCTGCGCCTTGTCCTGCCCCATGCCGAAGGTGCCCATGATGTCGGGCAGCGCGACATTGACGATGGTGGAACTGAGCACGCTGGCGATCGTGCCCAGCATCACGGTGGCCGTCGCCAGCCAGCGGTAGGCGGGCCCATAGCGGGAGAACAGGGTCTCGATGCTGTCGGATGTGGCCACTTCAGCACCATTCGGCCAGGCTGGCCCAGTGCGACCGCCGGTGCGACAGCGCCGCCACCTCAATCACCGGCGGCGGCCTCGACCTCCACCATCATCCCCGGCTTGAGCAGTCCATCCTGCTGTCGCACCGCGATGCGAACCGGCAGTCGCTGGGTGATCTTGGTGAAGTTGCCGCTGGGGTTGGGGTTGGGCAGCAGGGCGAACTCGCTGGTCGCGGCCTGACCCACCTTGACGACAGTGCCCTCGAACGCCTGCCCCGGAAGCGCATCGACGACGATCCTGACCTTCTTGCCCGGCCGAAAGTGCCGGATGTCGGTTTCCTTGACATTGGCCTCCACCCTGACCGCCTGGGGGTCGTGCACCAGCATAAGCCGCTGGCCGGCCGACACGTACTCGCCCGCGTTGACGAAGGTCCGGTCGATCACGCCGTCGAACGGCATCGACACGGCACGGTCGCGCAGGTCCAGCAGGGCGCGCTCGCGCTGGGCTCGCAGGTCGACCTCTTCGGGGTCGAGCCCGGCCACCTGATGGCGCAGCACGGTCAACTGCTCACGGTCGGCCTGCGCCTGCGCCACTCCTGCACGGGAGCTCTCCAGGTTGGCCATCGCACTTCTCACCTGCTGGCCGGCCGTCTCCAGCGCCGCGCGCGCCTGATCCAGTTGGTCACGACCGACCGCCCCGATGGGTGCCAGCTTCTCGAAACGGCCGGCCTCGACCTGTGCCAGTCCTTCGCGCGTTCGAGCCGCGGCGAATCCGGCCTGCGCCGCATCCACGGCGGCATCCTGCGCGCGCATCTTGCCGGCCGTCTGCAGGTCGATCATGCGGATCCGCGCCAGGAGTTCGTCACGACGCCGCGCCACACCGGCCAGTCGCGCATCGAGTTCCTGGAGCAACAGGCGCGTGTCACGATCGTCGATAGACACCAGCAGGTCGCCGCGGCGCGCAACGTCTCCGGAGATCACCCGGATGTCGACCGCCCAGCCCGGCACGCGACTGCTGATCGCGACCATGTCGGTGGCCACCCGGGCGTCTTCGACCAGGACATGGGTGAACTGGTGATGAAGCCACCACACAGCACCGAGAAGTGCGGCCAGAAGCACGGCGCCCGCGGCGAGCGCACGGCGCGAAGGTCCGGATCGCGTCGGCGCGCTGACCTCGGATGGTTCCGCCGATTGCACGACGGACGCACCGCCCGCGTGGCCAGCTTCGGGATCGGCAGTGGTCGAACCGCTGTTCATGCACCCGTCCCCTCGGAGGTCTTTGCGGAGTCCGTCGCCGTTGGCGCCGGTTTAGACAACCTGGCGACGAGTTGCTCGAACACGACCAAGCACACATCGAGTTCCGCATCGTCGATGCCGTCGAACAATTCGTCCCTCAGCGACTCGGCAACCTTCCGGATCCGCGCCAAACCAGGCGCTGCCTCAGGCGTGAGATGGATGGCCCTGGCGCGCCGGTCGCTGTGGGCCACCTCGCGCCTGACCAGTCCCTCCAGTTCGAGTCGATCGAGCATTCGCGCCATGGTCGGCTCCTGAACGCCAACCGCAGCGGCAAGCATCTTCTGAGTCGCCGGCTCCTCGAGCCGCGACAGGTGCAGGAGCGTGAGTCCTTGCGCGTCGGTGATGCCGTGCGTCGACAGACGCCGGTCGATCTCGGCGCGCCACAGTCTGGACAGCCGCCCCAGGGAGATACCGAACGCTTCGCGTCTCTGGCGCCTCGTTGCCATGCTTCGAACACATCGATAAGATTTCGACAATGATAGTTGCAAGGCTAAGTATTCTCAAGCTTCGGAGCCTGACACCATGTATCGCAGAATCCTCCTGGCGTTCGACGGATCTCCATCGGGGCACGAGGCACTCCACCAGGGTGCCGACCTCGCTCGCCTGTACGGCGCACAGGTCATGCTGGTTGCCGTTGTGGCTCCCGACGCTGGCATCGTGATGGCAGAGTCGGCCGCGCCATCCGGGCTGCCCGCATTCCAGTTCGAGGACACGGAGCGGGTGCTCAAGGAAGGGGCGCTCGAGCTGCGCCGCAGTGGCCTGACAGTACAGACCAGCTTGTGCCAAGGCAATCCGGCGCTCGAGATCGGCCGAGTGGCACGCGAATGGGTCGCGGACCTCATCGTCGTCGGCCATCGGGAACAGAGCACCCTCGCGCGTTGGTGGCGCGGCTCCACCGGGGCCTCGCTGCTTGCCCACTCGCCGTGCAGTTTGCTGGTGGCCGTGATCGACCAGGCGCCGCGCCGGGACTCCGCCTCGGCCTCGAAGCCGGCGTGATAGGCACCACGAGCAGTTGGCCGATGCGGCGGTCAGCGTTCGCGAACGCGGGGTCGCACCGTCCGTCGATGTCCAATGTTTCGGAACCGGTTCCGACGCCATCTCAGTTCGCGGCATCATTGCACTCACAAGTGGCTTGCCAGGTGAGGAAGTTGTGCGATACGTCGAAACGGTGGCTCGGAGTGCAGAGTTGTTGCGTCAGGCTGTCCCCCTGATGTCGCAGCAGGCTGCCGCATTGCATCCAGTCAGCTACGCGGTCTGGTACGAGTACGTCGCCAGGAGCAACGCGCCTCTCCAGAAGGCGGTCGACGATTCGTTGACGCGATTGGGTCGTCTTGATGAGGCCAAGACATACGCCCTTTACCGCCAGCACATCTCCGAGGTCGACCCCCGAACGGCCGAACTCGTCGCCGACGTATTCGAGCGTGTGTTGTCTGGCATGTCCGACTCGGCCAATCGCGCCGGTCTCCAAACCGAGCGCTACTCTCACGCGCTTGAGCACTTGCGCGGTTCTCTGCCGGACACTGCGGAAGGACCGGTCGCCGAAATTCTCGAGCACACCGCCGCGATGGTCAACGCCGTGCACCACCTGCGTGCCGAGTTGGCCGCAAGCCAGCGAGAGATTCGGGATCTCCGCGCTGAGGTGCATCGGGCTCGGCACGATTCTCTGGTCGATGCACTTACGGGACTGGCGAATCGACGCTCGTTCGACGAACGCCTCGCGACGCTTCTCCTCGACGCGAACATCTCGGCGCCAGATTCGGCGCCGCTGTGCCTGGCGCTGGCCGACATCGACCACTTCAAGCGTATCAACGACAGGTATGGCCATGCGTTCGGTGACGAAGTCCTCAAGGCAGTAGCCCGCGCATTGAGTGGCGTGGTGGGGCACGACGGCGTTGTCGCGCGCATCGGTGGAGAGGAATTCGCCATCTTGCTGCCTATGATGAGCTTGCACCATGCGAGGGATCTTGCCGAGCGGGCGAGATCCGCGATCGCATCGAGTCGGATCCGTCGCGCCAGCGGGGAGACGCTCGAGCGCATCACCATCTCGCTTGGGGTCGCCAGTGCGTCCGCGAACCAGGAGCCGGCCTCCCTGCTGGAGTTTGCGGACGCTGCCCTCTACCGATCCAAGCAAGATGGGCGCGATCGCGTCACCGTCGCTACGTCCTCCGGAGTCGTCTCCTGACCGGCCGCTGAAGGCGCCGGAGCCGGAGCAAGCGGCTGGATCGCTTCCTGGGTGGCAGCCTCTCGCATCGCTTGGGAGTTGGTGGTCAAGGTCGTCCCGTCAATCCAGCAAGGGGATCAGCGCCGACGCTGTGGTTCCCTTCGGTCGGGCTGCGGCCGCACGGCTCAAAGCGACATGCGTGGCAACCACAACCCCATTGCGGCCGCGAACGTGCCGCCACAAATCGCAAGTGTGACCATGCTGAGCGCAGCCGCAACCCCGAAGCGCGCCACCGCGCCTCCCCGATCCTTTGCGTTCAGGTACAGCTGCATCAGTGCCAGAGGCAGGACGACGTAGGCGCCGAATGCCAGCAGAGTGAGGAAGGGGCCCTGGAACGTGGCGGCGTCTTAAGCCGACGGGCCGCCGGTGCACCGCAAGCCAGGCCATCAGCCCGACGCGGAAGAACCAGACGCCGCTGGCCACGACGAATAGGCGAAGAGCCCAGCGCTGGTGGTCGCTGAATCGGCGCGACCGCGCGGCGCGCCAAGCCATAGCTGAGCAGCCCAGGATGAGTAGCGCGTTGATGCTGATGGCCAAATGCTGCGTGAGGTCGCCCGCGACACCGCCACGAACCCAGACCAGCCACAGGCCACCAGAAGCCAGCATGGCCGCGAAGCCGATGTGCATGCGGCCGTTCCACCGGTGAAACGCCGGCGAGGACCGGCGAATGTCCGGGATCAGCTGCAATACGCCACCCGTCACCCACGCGACCGCCAGCAGCAGGTGCAGGCCCAGCAGCGCGTTGCCCAGAGGATCTGCCGCGTCAAAGCCTCGCGGCAGCACCTTGCCCCATCGCTCGTAGTTCCCGGCGATTGCGGCGCCGCCGTAGAAGATCGCTACATACGCGGCGAAGATCGCCTGGCCCGTGAGGGTAGCGGCCAGCCACGCCGTGGCGCTGCCTGAAAGCGCAGCACGGGACCAGGAGGTCCAACGCTCGGTTCCACCGGTCTGTGATGGAAGGTGGCCGGTGGTAGCTGCGGTTGTTTCTCGAATCGACACGGTCGGTACCTTTCGTGCAGTAGCTGCCTCAACGGCCGGCAGTGGCGTCGGGGCGTTTCGTCCTTCTTGGCACAGATGGTTTCCAACACCGATCGTCCCAGCACGCTGATCGATTCACCGACGAAGCAGTGGCAGCTCTGGCCCGCCCTGGTGCGCACCTGGCGCGCTGTCGTCGGTTGGCCTCCGGATGGGAGAACAAGATCGGCGACGAACTCCTGCGCCAGGACCTCTACTGGCCACCGACGGCCAGCCCGAGCGTCGCCTGGCCACGGCCGGCGAGCTGGCCGATCGACTGCGCCGACTCGGGCAGCGCCACGCCGATATGGCCGAACAGCGGCGCGCACAGGATGCCGCGCGCCGCGACCACGAAGCGCTCGCCCGCGCGCAGGTGCGCAGGCCGATCACCTATGCGCTCATCGGCGTGCTCGTTCTGGGCATCGCGGTGGCGCTGTGGCTGCGTCAGGAGGCCGTCAACGCGCGCAACCTGGCCCGCGCAGAGCTCGACCGCGCGAATGCGCTGGCCCGCTTCCTGAACGAGGACCTGATCGGTCGCTCCAACCCGCTGGTGTCGGCCAAGGGCCCGGACGCGACGCTGCGCGAAGTCCTGCTCGCCGCGCGCGACCGCATGCCGGCGCGCTTCGAGGCCCAGCCGGAGACCGCCGCCGTCATTCACGGCAGCCTCGCGACCCTGTTCAGCGCCATCGACCTGTTCCAGGACGCCGAGGCGCAGGCCCGGCAGGCGCTCACCCTGATCGAGCGCGACGGCCGCAGCGACGGCGATGCCGCCTTCCAGGCCCGGACGGTGCTCGCGCGGGTGCTGTCACGGATGGGCCGGTTCGACGAGGCGGCCCAACAGCTCGAGCAGCTCGAACGGCTGAGTGCGCACACCACCGACCCGCTCGCTCGGCAACGCCTCGCGGCGGCGCGTAGCACTTGGTTCATCGGGCGGGGCGAGTTTGACAAGGCGGTGGTCCAACTGCGCGCGGCGATCGCCGGGCTCGGTCCCACCGACCCAGGCAACACCGCCGCGCGCGACACCCTACGCCTGGACCTGATCACGACGCTGACATTGGCCGGACAGGACCAGCAGGCCCTCGACGAGGGCGGACGGCTGATCGACGAAGCGCAGAGGCGCAAGGAAGACAGCGCGCTGCTGGTGGCGCTCGCGCGCCTGGCGCAGGTACGTGCCTATCGCAACGACCATGCGGCCGCCGAAAAGCTCCTGCTCGAGGCGCAACCGGTCATCGTGGCCCGCCTGGGCGAGAACCACTCGAGGCATCTGCAACTGCTCGGCGAATTGCTCGGGGTCGCCTTCCGGAGCGGTGACTGGCCACGTGCGACTGGCTATGCGCAGATGGCCCACGAGCGCGTGCGCGCAGAGTTCGGCGACGGGCACGTGCTGACCTACGTGACACTGCTGAACTGGGCGCGCACACTGGACGAAGCCGGGAGGGCGAAGGATGCCGTGGACAAGGCGCGCACGGCCCACCGGCATCTGCTGAACCTCGTCGGGCCTGCTTCGCCGCAGACCCAGGATGCGGCGTTCGTGCTGGCCCTGATCGAGCTCGAACTCGGCGGGGCCCGGAACGCGCAGTCCCTGATCGATCAACTCGATCCGGCGGCGCTCGAGTCCGGGCGTGCCACGGGGCAATGGCCGGCCTCGATCGATGCGCTGCGCGGCATGGCCCTTCAGTTGAAAGGCGATGCAGCAGCCGCGCGACCGTTGTTGGACTCCGCGCTCGCCGCTCTCAAGGACGAAGAAGCGCTGGCGAAACCTGCGCGCCTGTATGTGGCGGCAAGGCAGGCGCGCGCGCGCTTGCATTGAAATCCGGCGCGGGCCAACCTTCAGCCCGCCTGGTTCCCCCGCCGAGAGGAGGGGTCTGCCTGCATGACGGCCTCGAT
>CETV01062794.1_pt1 | contig 18065 bp, 17 predicted proteins | sample 531451 | NCBI WGS metagenome assembly CETV01 (sample SAMEA2623155, study PRJEB7988) | marine metagenome | isolation source: saline water (ENVO:00002010), including | reverse complement strand
AAAAAATCCCGAAGAAAAAATTAGACTTTGATTAAACTCTTTCGATTATGACCGCTGGTGCCATTCCACCGGCAGCACACATTGTAACAAGACCAAACTGGACGTCCCTTCTTTCCAATTCATCAAGAACTGTATTAACGAGAATAGAACCTGTGGCTCCGATAGGATGACCAAGGGCCATTGCTCCGCCATTTACATTTATTTTTTCCCGATCAATATCTAAATCACGAATAAATTTCTCAGTTACAACTGAAAATGCCTCATTAACTTCAAATAAATCTATATCATCAAGAGTAAGGCCGGCCTTCTCTAATACCTTTATAGCGGCCGGTACCGGGGCATTTAGCATGAGTGTAGGTGAATCACCCATATTTGCCATGGCCTTAATTTTTGCTCTAGGCTTCATTCCGTTTGCTTTCGCATAATCTGGAGATGCCAATAATAACGCGGCAGCACCATCCACAACACCAGAGCTATTTCCAGCATGATGAACATGATTAATTTCTAAATCTGGATATTTTTTTAAAATTAATTTTCTAAAAGTTGTCCCATCTTCGTCAAGCGGATAATCGGCTAGAGAATCAAACGATGGTTTCAACTCGGATAAAGCCTCAAAGGTGGTATTTGGTCGGGGAAATTCCTCATGATCAAGGGCTAAAGTACCATCCTCTTTATAAACAGGCACAAGAGACTTATCAAAATGGCCACCTTCAATCGCTTTAGCAGCATTTTTTTGGCTTAATAAAGCCAATTCATCTACTGCTTCACGGCTTATGTTTTCTAATGTTGAAATTGCATCAGCACAAACACCTTGGTGAGGTTGCGGATGAACTTCTCTTAATCTAGCATTACCACTATCTATAAATGGTGAAGAGGTACTACCTCCCTGTCCAAATGTAGACATCATTTCGGTTCCGCCAGCAATAACGAGATCTTCCATACCCGACATAACTGAACCAGCGGCTATATTAACACTCGTAATTCCGGAACCACAAAACCTATCAAGTGTTACTGCACTTGCTTTTACATCATAACCGGCATCTAAAGCCGCCATCCTGCCTAGATCTCCACCCTGAGGACCTCTTTGAGAGCTAGTGCCCCATATAATATCATCTACCTCAGCTGTATTTAGATTATTTCTTTCTGCTAATGCTTTTAAAACGGTCGCTCCAAGATGTTGGGGATGTATCCCAGTCAATGCGCCTTTTCCTGGTTTTCCGATCCCTCTAGGAGTACGGCATCCATCTATTATCAATGCTTCAGTCATAATTTTTCCTTACGTTTTTCTAGAAAAGTTATATATCAATAAATGTAAACTGTCTCTAGAATATAAATTAATAAGATTGCCTTATTTTCTTCATATATTTTTTCTATAAAGGTCATCTTTATTTAATTTTTAGGTGGAGAATGGAGTTTTATCTTCCTATCGCTGAAATGTCTATTAATCCTGTGGGGTTTCTAATTCTTGGAATAGTTGTGGGTACTCTTTCAGGTACATTTGGTGTAGGAGGTGGATTTCTAATGACTCCACTTCTAATTCTTCTAGGAATTCCCCCCGCTATTGCAGTTGCATCTGAAGCAAACCATATAGTTGGTTCTTCACTCTCTGGAACTATAGGTCATCTTAGACGAAGGGCTGTAGACATTAGGATGGGCAATGTTTTACTCACGGGAGGAGTATTAGGATCCATAGTAGGAATACTAATTTTCAATTCTCTAAAAGAGGCGGGTTTTGTAGATTTACTTGTAACTATCGCCTATTTCTTCTTCCTTACAATCATCGGTTTGTTAATGCTCTATGAAAGTCTTGATAGCATGGGCCTTTTGGGACACAAAAAAAGGTCTCGATTTTATCATCATTCATGGGTAATGGGTTTGCCCTTAAAAGTACGATTTAGAAGATCAGGACTTTATATATCTTTAATTCCGCCATATTTAGTTGGCTTTGTAGTTGGAATATTGTCGGCAATAATGGGTGTAGGAGGTGGTTTTATTATGATACCGGCGATGATTTATATATTAAGGATGCCAACATCAGTTGTTGTAGGAACATCACTTTATCAAATTATATTTATTACAAGTATAGTGACCATTTTACATGCTGCTACAAATCAAACAGTAGATTTTGTTCTTGCACTAATACTGCTAATAGGAGGAACAATTGGAGCTCAACTTGGGGTGCGATTGAGCAATAAACTTAAAGGACCTGCGTTAAGAGTGGCATTATCAATACTAGTCCTGAGTGTCGGTATTGTAATGGGATTGGAACTAATACTAGAACCCGATCAAAGCATAACTATTTTAGCTGGAGGTCATTAATAGTGATTAAGAAATTCATAATTATTTTATCGAGTATCACGATTCTTTCCGGACAATCTCTTCCAGAAATATTTGTCGACGGAGAAGAAAGAGATATTAAGATTAGACCCAACATTGCTGGTACAGAGGTAGTTCTACTTGGAGCGACTCCAGCTGGACAAAGAGAAATAATAATTGAAGTAGTTGGTCCAAGAAGGAATATAACTCTTCAAGAAAAAAGAAGATTTTTAGGTTTATGGCTTGGTTTAGGAAAGATTAATTATCACAATGTTCCAAGTTATTATAATATTTTAAGCTCTAAACCCCTTAATGAGATATCGGATCGAGAAACGTTTAACAAGCTAGGTCTTGGCTTAGAAAACTTACCGCTGGGAAAGGCAGAAATTATCAATAGCGATTTAAAACAGAGAGTCTTTAATCAAAGATTGAGAACTGAAATGCAAAATAAAGGACAATTCTTAGAAAATGAAAGTAGTGTTGCGGTCAGATCCGGACCTGGAAAGGTTGGTCTATTTTCTACAGAATTTTTTCTTCCTTCAAATTCTCTTCAAGGAAAATATTCTGTCAGATATTTTACTTTCCGTGATGGAAACCTTATTTCGTATACTGAAAATACAATAGACCTAAAACAAGCAGGGTTTAGTAGAGTAGTATGGCTTACTGCTAACAATTTTCCATTGATTTATGGTTTACTTGCAGTAATCTTATCGGGATTAGTAGGTTGGTTTGTATCCATAATTTTTAGGCGATTAAAAATATCTTAGGAGAAGAAATGTTTAAAGAATCATTATTAAAGGGAAAACGTATCCTTGTGACGGGAGGCGGATCAGGTTTAGGTAAAGAAATGGCCTCAGAGTATGCAGAACTAGGTGCAGAAGTTTATATATGCGGACGTAGACAGTCAGTACTGGACGATACCGTCAGTGAAGTGACAAATAATGGTGGAAAAATTAAAGCCTATGCCTGCGATATAAGGGTCTCGGAAGCGGTAAATGATATGATCGAAACTATTTGGTCGGATGGAGGACCGCTCACAGGTTTAGTTAATAATGCTGCCGGAAATTTTATATCCCCAACCAAAGATCTTTCTCCTAAAGGTTTTGAAGCGATTTCCAATATAGTATTTCGCGGATCTTTTTATGTAACCCATGCTTGTGGAACACGATGGATAACTGATGGAGTAAAAGGATCGGTTATTTCTATATTAACCACATGGATATGGAATGGAAGTCCTTTTACGGTACCTTCAGCCATGTCGAAGGCGGGCGTTAATATAATGACAAAATCACTAGCTGCTGAGTGGGGTCACTACGGAATTAGACTTAATGCAATTGCTCCAGGACCCTTTCCAACTAAAGGTGCTTGGGAAAGATTAAGTCCTGGTCAAGATACTGATGATGAGTCTGGATCTTCAGGTATTCCTATGGGTCGTAATGGCGAAATGCAAGAATTAAGAAATTTGGCTGTCTTTCTAATGGCCGATGGATGTGATTATTTAACAGGCCAAACCATTGCAATTGATGGGGCCGCTCATCTTGCTTCAGGTGGAAATTTTTATCAAGGTTTACATAAACTTACTGATGATGATTGGGACGGAATTCGTGAGATGATTAGATCAACTAGTGATGCTGATAAAGCCAAAAGATCTGTTTAAATAATGAGTATTATAACTAATAGCGCTATCTGTATCATATTAATTGATACGCTTGTAAGATGTAGGGAAGAGAAGGTTTTCTTGGCCATGCTATCACCTTCTTTTATTAGATCTCGATTTTTGTTAATTCTTGGAACAAGATAATATTTAGAAAATACTGATCCTAAAAAAACAAAGGACATTGCTATTAGTTGAATGTCCTGACCTTCAACTATATATAAAATTAAGCATAAAAAAGATATTAGCGCCGACCATAAAAAATATTTCGGGAAAAGAACTTTTAATAAAGAACCTGCATTTTCCTTATCTAGAGTTCGATGGATGTTTCTCGCTACAGAAAACGAAAAGAAAAGTATTATTGAGAGTAATCCCGCTGTTAAAATATCCGCTACATTCATCATCTCTAATTATTATAATAATTTTATTTTGTTTGTATATTTTTTTAAATTACGTGTGGCAATTCATCCCATTTGGTGGTGTACCGTGGTGATAGATGGTGTGTACGTGATTGCCAATCTCCATCTTTCCTTAAGCCGGCCGCAGCATAAAAAAGTGTTCCTGGACCAAAACGATTATTAATATTGTCTATTGCCTTCATTCTTGAATCAGACTTTTCATAACTAGCTTCTTCAAAAAGATCGGCTTGGTGCACATTGTCCGGAACAAAGTCCATGAGAATTATTCCTGCTCTATGATACAAATAACCCGCTTGATAAATATTGCCTAAAGCCTGTTCCATAGCCTTGATAATAAACCCCGTGTCACTGCAAGGATTATTAAATCCGTAAACTATGCCATCTTTATGTTGCGCATGATCTTCTCTAAAAGTATTTGTCCGAACAAAAACATAAATTGCTTGCGCCCTACTTTTTTGCAGGCGCATTTTTTCACACGCACGAATTGTGTAAAGCGCTACGGCTTGCTCTAGATCAGTAAAATTATCCACCGGATTTCCAAAAGTTCTGGAAATCATAATATTCTTTCTTGGTCCTACTTGCTGTAAGTTCAAGCATGACAGACCTCTCAATTCGTAAACTGTTCTTTCCATCACAACCCCTAAGTATTTTCGTACCTTCTTGGGCGAAGCGTTTCTCAATTGCAACGCGTTGCCAATACCGATCATTCTTAATTTAGCTCCCCATCTTCCTGATATACCCCAAATATCTTCAACCTGGGTATCCTCGAGTACTTCAATCTGTTTAGCGAACGAGCTGAGATCAAATACGGAATTTTTTTTATCTTTTTTGGCTAAAGAATTTGCAATTTTGGCTAATGTTTTTGTTGGCCCTAGCCCAATAGAGACCGGAATACCTGTCCACTGTAGAACATTTTCTCTTATCTTTTGGAAATAATCGTAATAGTCTTTTTTTGCAAGAGAGTTGAATCTAATAAAAGCTTCATCAATTGAATACACCTCAACATCCGGACTAAAAACCCTTAGCGAATCCATGACTCTGTCGGACATATTTCCATACAGTTGATAGTTAGACGAGTATACTTCAATATTTTTTGATGAAATGACATGGCGATAATCGTGAAAAGGGGCGGCCATTGGAATACCCATTTTCTTTACTTCATTGGATCGTGCAATAATACAACCATCGTTATTTGACAACACGATGACTGGCCTTCCGATCAATGTTGGATTAAAAACACGCTCACAGGAAACAAAAAAATTATTGCAATCTACCAAGGCAAATAATTGTGTATGATTAGACTTCGTGGATGACATTGGTAACAACACCCCAAATCTTTACATCGTTGTTTTCCGTCAATTCTATGGGTTTATATTTTTTGTTTTCAGGGGCAAGTAATGTCTTAGAACCCCTCTTCTGCAAACGTTTGACGGTCAGCTGACCATCAACTGCAGCAATAATTATTTTCCCGTGACGTGGTTCCAAACTTCGATCAACAACCAAAATATCACCATCGTGTATTCCTGCTCCCACCATTGACTCGCCTGACGCTCTGACAAAAAAAGTGGCGGTTGGATGCTTAACGAGGTGATTGTTTAAGTCGAGCTTTCCTTCCATGTGATCGTCAGCCGGCGATGGAAAACCTGCCGGAACTTTATTACTATACAGCGGAAGAGAAAGATTATGATCATGAATAAAATTCATGATGCTATCGATTTTACTAACTGGTACTCGTATAGGTCTTGTAACCTCGCCAAACTTGCCCTGACCGCTTGGCCTACCTGCTCCTAGTCGTGCTCCGCCACGTGTCATCGAGATTCCTCATAACTTGTTAATAACTTCATTATTATATTAGAATATCGTACACTATTCAAATAAATTATTTAACTAATATCATTCGGATCAAGAATAGGTAGTGAGCATACTCTACCAGTACAAATAAATGCTGTAGTCTTATCAACGTTGGTTTTTCTATGAGCCGGATGATTATCAGGTAGCTTTGTTCCGGGTTCAATAATAGTTACCAAAAGATCATTAACCTGAAGTTCATTTGCCTTCTCCAGCATATCTTTGGCTATTTGGCTTTTCTTCGGTCCAATAATGAATACATCGGTACCCTTATGATAAGATTCAAATCCCTCAATCCAGGAACAATGACTGGAAAAACGTTTAGCAACAATCTTACCAAAACCAATTTCCAATTTTTTTATATATTCTTCAATCTTATTATCTCCGGTAATACGCCACAAATCCGTAAGAGTTTTGAACAACAAACCATTCGCAGATGGCGTTGGTCCATCTTCAGAAAGTCTCATACGTAAAGGTAAATCATTAGATTGAAGAGATGTATTAAAATAACCACCTCTTTCATTATCAAAAAAATTGTCATTAAGAATCTTAAAAAGTGACTCCGATTGATCCAAATATTTTTGCTCAGACGTGGCAATAAATAGCGCCACAGATGCTTCGATAAGAGCAGCATAATCATCTGCTAAAGCAAGTCCTCGAACTTCGCCCTCTCTCCAGCTATGATAGAGAGAATTCTCGAAAAAAAGATTATTAAAGACAAAGTTATATGCCTTAATCGCTCTATCAAGCCAAGTCTTATCAGAAAAGATTGTTGATGCACGAACTAATGCAGAGATAGTAAGACCATTCCAATCGGTCAAAATTTTATCATCCATTAGAGGAGAAATTCTTTTTTTTCTTTCAATTAATAATTTTGAGCGGCAATTGGCTGTCTCAGAATCGAAGATGTCGCTTTCATAAGCATTCAAAAATAAAATATTTTTACCTTCAAAATTTCCTTGTTCAGTAACTCCGTAAATATTTTTAAAATTTTTAGCCTGTAAACCCAATATTCCATCTATTTCAGATTCATCCCAAACGTAATATTTTCCCTCAACTCCTTCACTATCGGCATCAATAGCAGCGGCAAAGCCACCTTCCGAAGTCTGCATATCCTCAATTAACCAGTTGACCGTTTCCGAAACCCTTAACTTTATTAAAGGATCAGGATGGGTTTTGTAGACCGAAGAAAATAAATCAACCAAGAGTGCGTTGTCATATAACATTTTCTCAAAATGGGGAACTAACCACTTTTCATCAACAGAATATCTGGCAAAACCTCCATGCAAATGATCATAGATTCCACCATTAGCAATCTTTTTAATCGTCAATAAAACTTGATTCTTATAATTTAGGTTTTTGGTTCTAAGGTATGCCCTCCATAAATTTCCAATAATATGAGTGTTAGGAAATTTTGGAGCACCCATTAAACCTCCATTTATATCATCGCTAGCTTTTAACAATTGATCCGAGACTCTATCCAAAATATCTAGACTCAATGTGCCAGAAGTATCATCGTTATTTATTTTATTTATCGCATCCTCAACGCTCTCATAATTTTTCTTAATTGTTTCCTTATCACTAAGGTAGGCTTCCGAAATTCCATTTAATACATTTTTAAAACTAGGTATGCCGTGTGATGGTTCTTTGGGAAAATAAGTTCCTCCCCAAAATATTTCTTTACTAGGCGTCATAAATATAGTCATAGGCCAACCACCGTGTCCCCCCATAGAGTGGAGTGCTGTCATGCAATAGTTATCAATGTCAGGTCTTTCTTCGCGATCAATTTTTACATTGATGAACTTTTCATTCATTAATTTGGCAACTTCTTCATCTTCAAAAGATTCATGCGCCATAACATGACACCAATGACAAGCTGAATATCCAATTGATATTAAAAGTGGTTTCTGAAGATCTCTTGCTTCCTTAAAAGCCTCTTCCGACCAAGACCTCCAATGAACCGGATTATCTTTATGTTGCAAAAGGTAGGGACTCTTTTCATTAACCAATAAATTCTTTTTTTCCAAAATCTTTTCTTTTTTTTTTAAAATTTTTTATGGTTTTATACAAACCTTACCAATAACGCTTCTGTTTCTAAGCTCCAAAAGGGCATCGACAGTATTTTCTAGAGGGTATGTTTTATAAATATTAGGGTTTAATTTTCCATCTTTTGCCAAATTATCTATTGCATCCAGATTCTCTTTCCCCTTTTCAGGATTTCTCCTACCAAATTCCCCTCCTCGAACTCCTACAACTGAGAAACCTTTTATTAGTGGCATATTCACTGCAATACTTGGTATACGTCCTGATGTAAAACCTATTATTAGCAACCTTCCATTCCAAGCTATACATCGGACGGACTCATCAAAAACATCTCCACCTACTGGATCGTATATAATGTCTGCTCCTTTACCTTCGGTTAATTCATTCACTCTATTCTTAAACCCTTTAGTTGGAAGCACATGTTCTGCTCCATACCCTATTAAAAAATCCCTTTTTTCTGAAGAAGAAGCTGTGGCAATAACATTCGCTCCATATATATTGCCCAGATCTACTGCGGCCAAACCTACTCCACCTGCTGCACCGTGTACAAGGAGACTCTCTCCGAACTTAAGATTGCCTCTACAAATCAAAGCTACATAGGAAGTTAAATAGGCTACAGTAAATGCTGAAGCTTGTTCCCAACTTAAGGATTTAGGTTTTCTTCTTATATCCTCTTGAGTAACAACAATTTCTTCGGAAAAGGAACCTGTTTTACCGCCAACTATGATTTTTTCGTCGACTGCAAAATTTTTCACATCTTTTCCAACCTCAATTATTATTCCTGCTGACTCCATCCCCAGTACAAAAGGGAATTCAGGCTTAAATTGGTATAACCCAGAAATCATTAGTAAATCAGGAAAATTTACTGAAGCAGCTTTGATTAAAACTCTTATTTCATTTGGTTTTAAAGTCTTTCTTTCAAGATTTACTATTTTAACGCTTGAAAAATCTTCTGATAAGGATTCAACTATAGCGGCTTTATACATTTTTTAATTTCTAAGACTTTTCACTAAAAAATTAACACAAAAAGCTTTTGCATTCTCTAAATCTGTCTTTTTATTGTTTTTAACATATTCAATAGCCACCGCTTCAATAGTTGAGCTAAATACTGCAGAAAAATAATCAATATCCACATCAGGAATAATTTTATTTTTTATTGCAAGTTCTAAATCTTTTTTTAGATCTTCAATAGCTAAAGTCATTTGTGGGGTTTGGATTGTAAAACGATCAACAGCCTCTAGGTTTGTTGAAAAAATAAAAAATAACTCTGGTAACTTTGATACCATTTCAAAAAAAGGGTCAACTTGAAATTCTATAAACTCTTCAATATTGCTTGCCTTTTTCCTACCTTTTTCCAGTATTTTTCCGAGATCATATGCAGCATCATCTATTGCTGCAATTAGAACTTCTTCTTTAGTTTTAAAATAATTATAGAATGTTCCTGAAGCCAATCCAGTATTTCTTATGATATCCCTAACAGTCGTCTCACTAATGCCCTTCTTAGAAAAAATTTCAATTCCGCTTTCAATAATTTTTATTCTATTAATTTCCTTGTTAGCTTCCCTCTTACCTGTAGTGATTTTATTCATAATATTTCCATGACCCTCTCAGGTGGTCTTCCAATAATTGCTTTTTCACCCCTAATCACAATTGGTCTTTCTATCAAGATAGGGTTTTCAGCCATGCAATCAATCAAATATTCATCAGTTACATTAGGATCATTTAGATTTTTTTCTTTGAATAAGGTTTCACCTTTTCTCATAAGATCTATTGGGCGTATTCCTAATTTTTTTAAAATAATCTTTATTTCAGTTTTTGACGGTGGATTCTTAAGATATTCAACGACATTTAAGTCAAGGTCTCTCTCTTGAATAATACTTAAAGTTTGTCTGGATTTGGAACAACGAGGATTATGAAATATAACTAAATTAGTCATTTAATTTTTACGTCTGCCCCCACAGCATTACTTATATTATCAAAACCATCTCTTTCTAGTAAATCAGAAAGACCTTCCTTAATATCAGCAACCATTTCTGGCCCATTATAGACTAAACCCGTGTATAATTGAACCAAAGTCGCCCCATTTCGTATCTTTTCGTAGGCCTTTTCAGCAGAGTCTATTCCGCCCACTCCTATCAGCGGTATATTCCCCTTAGTAAGACGATAGACCAAGTTGAGCTTATACGTTGACAATTCAAAGAGTGGAACACCTGATAAACCACCTGAAATATCTTCATTTAAATTCAGTTTTGACCTATCAAGAGTCGTATTAGAAATAATTATTCCATCTATACCATCCGATAAAACTGCCGAACATAAGCTCTTTATATCTTCATCTTCCATATCAGGAGAAATTTTTAACAAAACGGGGGGACGAGAATCATTATTGTTTTTCTCAATTACCTCATTAATATTTTTAATTAGATCGTTAAGATTTTCAATCAACTGAAGGTCTCTCAAACCCGGAGTATTTGGCGAGGATATATTGACTGTTATGTATGAAGCACAATTTGAAAAATTTTCGATCCCCTTTTTATAATCCTCAATAAAGTTTTTACTTTCTTTATTTGCGCCTATGTTCACACCTACTATTTGATCTATATCTCTTTTGGAGGGTAACCTTATTTTAATTGCATCAAACCCCTCACTGTTGAATCCTAAACTGTTGATAATTGCTTCTTCTTTTTTTAGACGAAAAACCCTTGGTCTTTGGTTGCCCGACTGCGGTTTAGGTGTAACGGTTCCAACCTCAACAAACCCAAAACCCAGATGAAAGAGTTGTTTGTAAATTTCAGCATTTTTATCAAAACCTGCGGCAATACCAACGGGGTTGTTAAATCGTAAACCGAATACAATATTCTTAAGGTTGGCAAATTCTTTGTTATTCTTCTTTAAGGAAAACCTCAAAAGAAAAATTGTGATCCTATGAGAAATTTCAGGATCTAACAAAAAAAGAAAAAATTTTATAAGGTTGTATAAAAACATTAATCTCTCAAAAACCTCCCTCAAAAATAATTAAAACATTTTCCATTTTGAAAGTTAATTTACCAATTCCTCTAAATATGGAATTAAACCTTTATCTGCAGGTAAAAGTTCCAATTTGTAAAGATCTAGAGGACTAAACCAGCCCAATTCCTGATTTTCCTTTGCAGCCAAGATACCGTTCCACTCCCTACAAGAAAAAAGTAACAATAAAATGCTGAAATCATCATATTCATGGGAAGCGAAAGTAATAGGTGATAAGTCCGAATCCTTTATATTTATCCCTATTTCTTCTTTGATTTCTCGAATTAAACATTCAGAAGGTGTTTCATTTTTCTCCTTTTTCCCTCCAGGAAATTCCCAAAATCCAGACATAAATTTATTTTCTGGTCTTTTGTTCAATAAAATCTTTTTATCATTATCGATTAATGCCAATGCAGAAACGATGATAATTTCTTTAGATCTCATGAAGAGGGTTTAACTCCTATAATCAGCATTTATTTTTATATATTTTTCCGTGAGATCGCATGTCCAAATACTGCTTTGGGAATCACCGACCCCAAGGTCAATTTCAATTAAAATACTATTATTTCTCATATATTTTTTTGTCCTTCTTTCCGAATACCTCTTGGCCAGAGCTCCATTATGAATAACTAAATTTTTTCCTATTTTAATCTTAATCTTATTTTCAGAAAAATTTTCTTTTGTCTTTCCAATAGCCATTATTATTCTACCCCAATTTGGGTCAGAACCTGCTATGGCCGTTTTTACTAATGGCGAATTCGCAACAGATCTAGCTACTTTTTTTGCCGATGCTGAACTTACGGCTCCGCTTACCTTAATTTCTACCAATTTCTGAGCGCCCTCTCCATCTCTCACGATTTGAAGAGCTAAATCATTCATTACATATTCTAATGCTTCTCGAAATTTTCTTAACCTTGCATCTCCTATCCCACTGAAAGGTTTAATTTTTTCATTTTCCATGGCCTTTCCAGTGGCAAATGCCAATACAGTGTCATTTGTTGAAGTGTCACCATCGACCGTAATAGCATTAAAACTATTTCTTAAACCTAAGTTAATAAGGGTTTGAAAGATTTTTTGATCTATTGCGGCATCTGTAAAAATAAATGCCAACATCGTTGCCATATTCGGGGAAATCATACCTGACCCTTTTGCAATTCCGACTATCGATATATCTTTACCGTCAATCTTAATTGTTTTTCCAGAACCCTTAGGAAAGGTATCTGTTGTCATAATTGCTTTAGCGGCACTCTCAAATGAAACAGATTTTTCTTGAAATGAACTTTTTATTGCCTTTATGGTAGGTCTTAAAGGTATCTGTTCTCCAATTACTCCTGTAGAACAAGTGTATACATCCTTCAGCCTACAATTGAGAAACTTGCTCGTGAATGAAGCTAATTTTTTAGTATTTTCTTCACCTTTTCTTCCTGTAAAACTATTTGCAATACCGGCATTAACTACCAAAGCCTTAGCTTTTCCCGATTTTAAGTTTTTTTTGCAAAATAAAACTGGTGCTGCAATTATTTGCGCTTGTGTAAAGGAACCGGCCACTGAAGTATTTTTTTCAAAAACAACGGTTAATATGTCATCTCTTCTTTTGTATTTTACCTGAGATTTTGCAGTACCCATAAGCATTCCTTTAACCAAAGGTAGCCTTGGAAAGTTCTCTGGAGCAAGCGGGGACTTCTTTAAGTTCATGTTTTACTCTTTATTTTTAAAATCTAATAATGGTTTAATAAACCAAAGACGCTTATATATAAACGGATTTTTTACTCAGTTTAGTTGACATCTTAAAAATGTCTTCCTACATGAAGGATATGGTAATAAAGGAAAATTAGTTAATGCCAAGCTTAAATTCAATTTTAAACAGTTTTTTCGGCTCTAGCAATGACCGAAAATTAGGAAAATTTCACAATAGAGTGAATGAAATTAATGCTTTGGAAAATTTCTATGAAAAATTAACTGATGAGGATCTAAAAAATAAAACCAAAGAATTTAGGGATAAAGTTAAAAATGGCGCAATCTTAGACGATTTATTGAATGACGCTTTCGCTGTCGTAAGAGAAGCAAGCAAAAGAACTCTTGGACAACGACATTTTGATGCACAAATTATTGGTGGCATGGTCCTTAATGAAGGTAAAATTGCTGAAATGAAAACTGGGGAAGGTAAAACATTAGCGTCTACTTTACCCGTTTATCTCAACTCTTTGTCTGGTGAAGGAGTTCACATCGTTACAGTTAATGATTATTTGGCCAAAAGAGATGCTGAATGGATGGGTCAGATCTATAACTTTCTTGGATTAAAGGCGGGTGTGATAATTTCTGGCCAGAATGACGAAGAAAAAAAACAGGCCTATGAAGCAGATGTAACATACGGAACAAATAATGAATTTGGATTTGATTATCTTCGAGATAATATGAGGCATTCCTTTGAACAAATGTTCCAAAAAAAACGTCACTTTGCAATAGTCGATGAAGTTGATTCGATACTAATTGACGAAGCCAGAACACCGCTAGTTATATCCGGTGTTGTTGAGGATAAGTCTAATTTATATAATATGATTAATGGAATTGTACCTAAAATCTTAGAAAAAGATATTGAGATTGATGAAAAAACTAAAAGCGTAAATCTTACCGAGGAAGGCAATGACCGACTTGACAAAACTCTTTTTGCAGAGGGGTTAATGGATAAAAATTCTTCAGTCTATGATATCGAAAATGTGAACCTGGTCCACCATATAAATCAAGCGCTTAAAGCTCATAAATTATTCCACAAAGATACTGATTATCTAATTAAAGATAATCAAGTGATTATAATAGATGAGTTTACTGGAAGAATGATGGAAGGAAGAAGATTTTCTGATGGCCTTCATCAAGCTTTGGAGGCAAAAGAAGGTGTTCAAATACAACCCGAGAATCAGACACTTGCATCTATAACATTCCAAAATTACTTTAGACTTTACGAGAAACTATCGGGAATGACTGGTACTGCCCTAACAGAAGCAGAAGAGTTTCTGGATATCTATGGTCTTGATGTAGTAGCTATTCCAACCAATTTACCTGTTGAAAGAAATGACCAAGATGATGAAATTTATAGAACAACTGATGAAAAATATGAAGCCATAATAGAAAACATAAAAGAATGTTATGAAAAAAAACAACCGGTATTGGTTGGAACTATCAGTATAGAAAAATCCGAGATACTTTCTTCTTTATTAAAAGATCAAAAAATAAAACATAAGGTTCTAAATGCTAGATATCATGAACAAGAAGCACAAATTATTGCTCAAGCAGGAATGTCTGGTTCAGTTACCATTGCCACAAACATGGCAGGAAGAGGAACAGATATACAATTAGGAGGAAATCCGGAATTTGAGTCTGAAGAAAAACAAATTGATCACCAAAGACAAAAGAATGAAGTCATATCTGCGGGAGGATTATTTGTAATAGGAACAGAAAGACATGAAAGTCGAAGAATAGACAATCAGTTAAGAGGAAGATCTGGCAGGCAGGGAGATCCTGGAAAATCCAAATTTTATTTAAGCCTTGAGGACGATCTGATGAGGGTATTTGGTTCTGAACGGCTGGATAGTATATTGCAGAGATTAGGTCTAGATGAAGGTGAGGCCATAGTTCACCCCTGGATAAATACTGCCTTGGAAAGAGCTCAGAAAAAAGTAGAAACTAGGAATTTCGAAATTCGAAAAAATCTCCTAAGATTCGACAATGTTATGAATGATCAAAGGAAAGTTATCTTTGATCAAAGGTTAGAAATAATTTTGGACGAAGATTTGTCAGAGACTACTAAAGATATGCGCCATGAGGTTATATATGATACATTAGATCAATTCATCCCTGATAAATCCTTTGTAGATGATTGGGAAATCACAGAACTAGAAAAAAATATCAAAAGGATTTTTTCTTTACAATTGCCTTTAGAAGAATGGCGTAAAGAAGAGGGAGTAGATCCAGAAAATTTAAAAGATAAAATAACATCAAATATAGATCATGCCTATGATAACAAAACTGCAGAATTTGGTTCAGATCTTATGAAAAGCCTTGAAAAGGCTGTAATATTGCAATCTATTGATCAAAATTGGAAAGACCATTTGGGGCAATTAGAAAATTTAAGACAAATTGTTGGTCTGAGGGGTTATGGACAAAGAGATCCTCTAAATGAATACAAATCTGAATCATTTATGCTTTTTGAAGACCTTTTAAAAAGCTTTAGAGAGGATGTAACAAGAATATTGTTTCACATCAGAATTGCATCTGATGAAGGAATAGAGAAAATTAGTAATAAGAGAAATATTAAACACAATGCTATGCAGGAGAATTTTAGTTACGATAAAGAAAAAACTGAACCTGCTAAGACAGTAAGAACAAGAAATATAAATACACCAATTGATTCCAACGATGCTTCTACTTGGGGAAAGATAGGTCGAAACGAAAAATGTCCATGCGGCTCAGGAAAAAAGTATAAGAATTGCCATGGTTAGTTTTAAATATTTAAGTTCCTTCCAATTTCAAGAAATTTATTTCTTCTTTTCTCTACAAGAGATTCCGGACCAAACTTTTTAAGAGAGATTATTGAATCTTTAATGGCTATTTTAGTTTGCATTATTATTTGAGCATGCTCTCGATGTGCTCCCCCTACCGGTTCATCAATAATCTCATCTATTACATTCAGATTCAATAAATCCTGTGAAGTTATCTTCATAGCTTCAGCGGCTTCCTTTGATTTCTTCGAGCTCCTCCATAAAATTGAAGCGGAGGCTTCGGGAGAAGCTACTGTATATATAGAATGCTCAAGCATTAGGACCTTATTTGCGGCTGCAAGTGCCATAGCGCCTCCTGAACCACCTTCTCCAATTATAACCGATATGACCGGAACTTTTAATGACAGAGTACAGTCGATTGACCTTGCAATAGCTTCAGACTGACCTCTTTCTTCAGCGCCCACTCCTGGATATGCCCCTGGAGTGTCTATAAAAGTTATAACAGGGATTTCATATCTCTCAGCAAGTTTCATCAACCTTATAGATTTTCTATATCCTTCAGGGTGGGCCATTCCAAAATTGTGTTTTAGTCGTGTCTCGGTATCTGCGCCTTTTTCATTCCCTATTAACATTACAGAAAAATCATCTAACCGCCCTAGACCTCCGATTATAGCTTTATCTTCTCCATATACTCTATCACCTGCCAGTGGGGAAAAATCTTTTATCATTCCATGAATGTAATCTTTAAAGTGCGGTCTATCCGGATGACGAGCTACTTGTGTTTTCTCCCAGGTACCAAGGTCCTGGTAAATTTCTGTCAATAAATCCTGAGCTTTAGTTTCTAATTTTGTTATTTCATCAAGTGAAATAGTTTTTTCTTCTTCATTTAGACGTTGTTCGTTTAATTGACGGATTTTTCCCTCAACATCTGCAAGAGATTTTTCAAAATCTAGATAGTTAACCATAAATTAATCCTATAAAAGAATAAAACTGCAGTCGAAAATGCAAGAAGTCAATGTTCGGTTTTCGATAATGGATGATTGGATCTTACCGAACTTATCAACTCTGAGTCCAAAATGTGAGTATAAATCTCAGTTGTAGAAATATTAGAATGGCCCAATAATTCTTGAATAACTCTTATGTCCGCGCCCCTATTTAACAGATGGGTTGCAAATGCATGTCGTAATTTATGTGGACTCAATTTCTTTTTATCAAAACCTAAATTTTTTGCAAAAATGGAAAGGATTTTATTAACAGAGTCCCTAGTTAAATGTCCATCACCGCTATGAGAAGGGAATAAATAAGAGGATCCACTAGGTAGAAATGACATCCAGTTTTCAATAACTTTCGTAGTACTGGTAGTAAAATACACTTTTCTCTCCTTATCGCCTTTAGCAATTATCCGAGCCGTCCTTTTAAGAATATCAATATCCCTAACTTTCAAATTTACTAGTTCACTCACTCTCATCCCTGTGGAATATAGAATTTCTATCAAACACAAACTCCTTAATCTTTTCTTTTTTTGAAAATCTGTTTCACCACCCTCAGGAGAAATCCTTATATAATTCAGCAGGAGATCAACTTCCTGTTCACTGAGAGTTTTTGGTAAAGATCTACTTATCTGTGGTCGTCCTATTGTGTCCATAGGATTTTTTGCTATCCTACCTTTGGTTTTCTCATAAGAATAAAATTGATTAAGGGTGGAATAAATCCTCGATCTAGTAGATTTTTTGAACCCTTTTTTTGTTATCTCTTCAAGATAGGATACAATATGCTCTGTAGTAATTTCCCTGAGAGATTGATTCAAGATTATATTTTCTGAAGAAGCATTTTTTATAATTAAATAAAATTTCTTTTTGTTAGAATTGGGAAAGATGTTTTCTTCAAAATTTTTTGGGCTCCATAAATAAGAACAAAAAACTTTAAAATCATTTTTATACGATTGAATAGTATTCTTGCTTAATCCCTTTTCAATACTCAAATAATTAAAGAACATATCCAAGCTTAATTCTTGGTCTGACCAATAACCCTTCCAGTCTCTATTATTTATTTTATCCATCATTTTAATCTTCTGTATAAAAGGAACAAAAAACCTATTTGTCAAAAATCTGTTCTTCTGTAATTACTTTCTTAACATCTTTAATTTCTGGCTCAACAAAACTCGATAAATTATATACAAGTAAGAAAAGAGCCAAAATGACTAATAATGAAATAATATAATTTTTCATAATTTTGTTTCCATAAGTAATTATATCTGCTTCGTTGAAAAATAAATAAAAAAAA
>CETV01037014.1_pt1 | contig 18567 bp, 18 predicted proteins | sample 531451 | NCBI WGS metagenome assembly CETV01 (sample SAMEA2623155, study PRJEB7988) | marine metagenome | isolation source: saline water (ENVO:00002010), including | reverse complement strand
AGCAACAATTGAATTTATCATTTCTAAAGCTTTTTCTAGTGATTCTGTATTACTAGATGCGACACGAATAGTGCCATCATCATTAATATCGACTTTAGCGCCGCTTTCTTCTACGATCTCTCTAACCACCTTACCGCCTGCTCCTATTACTTCTCTTATTTTGTCTTTATGCACTTGAATTGTTTCAATTCTAGGGGCTGTGGTATTGACTTCATCTCTGGATTTTTCAATTGCTTTAGCCATCTCTTCTAGAATATGCAATCTACCTTTTTTTGCTTGGGTTAATGCAGCTTCCATAATATCTTTTGTTATTCCGGTAATTTTTATGTCCATCTGTAATGAAGTTATTCCCTTATCCGTACCTGCTACTTTAAAATCCATATCTCCTAAGTGATCCTCATCACCGAGAATATCGGACAATACCGCAATTTTATCGTCTTCCTTAATTAATCCCATTGCAATGCCTGCTACAGGACGGTTCAATGGAATTCCTGCATCCATCATTGATAACGAAGAACCACATACAGTTGCCATAGATGACGAGCCGTTGGATTCTGTAATCTCTGAAACCAGTCGGATTGTGTAGGGAAAATCATCATAACTAGGCATAACTGCTTTTAAGGCTCTCCATGCTAATTTTCCATGTCCTATTTCTCTTCTTCCTGTAAAACCTGTTCTTCCAACTTCTCCTACAGAATATGGGGGGAAATTGTAATGCAACATAAATCTTTCCTTATAGGTTTCATCCAAACCATCAACGTATTTCTCATCATCACCTGTTCCTAATGTAGTAACTACCAAAGCTTGTGTCTCTCCTCTTGTAAACAAAGCTGAACCATGTGTTAGAGGTAAAACACTAACATCAGACTGGATTGGTCTAACCGTTTCAAGGTTTCTACCATCTATCCTTTTACTGGTATCTAGGATACTGCCTCTTACAATATTTTTTTCTATATTTTTTAAGACTTTGTTAATTTCAGACTCTGAAGGATTTTCTTCTTGAGAATTTTCAGGGATTATCTCTGAAAGCAAATCAGTTTTTATTTGTGCTATAGTATTCGAGCGCTCTTGTTTGTCGGCAATTTTATAGGCTTTAACAAGATCATTATTCACTAACTTATCAACTCTATCCTCTAATTCAGAAAGATCTTCTTTTTCTACTACTCTAGGTTCTTTTGCGGCTTTTTCAGCAAGACTAATAATTGCATCAATAACGGAAACAAACGACTCCTGTCCGAAAGTTACTGCTCCCAACATTATTTCTTCAGTTAACTCATTAGCTTCTGATTCTACCATTAGAACCGCAGAACGGGTTCCAGCCACTATAAGGTCGAGGTTACATTCTTTATTCATTTGTTCTTTTGTAGGGTTAAGAACAAATTCACTATCTATATACCCTACGCGACTTGCTCCAATTGGGCCCATAAAAGGAATGCCTGACAAGGTAAGAGCAGCGGAACATGCAATTAGAGCTACTATATCTGGATCATTTTCACCATCATAACTTATGACATTTGCAATTACTTGTGTTTCACAATTAAAACCGTCTGCAAATAATGGTCTAATTGGTCTATCAATTAAACGAGAAACGAGTGTTTCTTTTTCAGATGGTCTTCCCTCTCTTTTAAAGAAACCTCCAGGAATTTTTCCTGCAGCATAAGCTTTTTCTTGGTAATTGACTGTTAAAGGAAAGAAGCCAAGATCTTTCTTTTCTTCAAATTCTGAAACAACAGTAGCTAAAACCGATGTTCCTTCATATGTTGCAATTACAGACCCGTGCGCCTGTCTTGCGACTCTTCCCGTTTCGATTGTAAGGGTTTTGCCACCCCAATCTATGATTTCTTTTTCTATTTTAAACATTTTTATTTCCTATAAAACCTTTAAGCCGGTTCTTAATCTTCATGATATTGTTAGTATATTTTCAAATTTGATTATCTTCTTAAGCCCAATCTTTTTCTTAGATCCTCATAACGATCTTCATTTTTTAACTTTACATAATCTAAGAGCTTTCGCCTTTGATTTACAAGCTTCAACAATCCTTGTCTGGAATGATTGTCTTTCTTGTGGGTCTTAAAATGATCAGTTAGATTTCTTATACGTTCAGTAAGAATTGCTACTTGTACTTCTGGAGACCCAGTGTCTCCTTTTTTTGTTGCATATTCATTGATTACTTCTGTCTTTCTATCAGACTTAATCGACATCAAATACTCCTTAATTAATCAAAATATCTCATCAGAAAAAACTCTCTTAGGTTTGAGAGTTGATTCAACCATAACAGCAAGTCCAATTGGTCTATTTGAGCTAAACAAAAGAACATCACTTCCTTGAGGTAAGACGTCAACCAAAGATTTCTTTTTTATTATCTGACCTTGTTTGAAAATTCTAGCTTCTTGTTCCTCAAGAGATAAAGCCGGGATGTCGTCCAGCACCTTACTCAAAGGCAGAAGATATTTCTCTTCAATCTTACCTGCGGGCGCACTATGCACTAAATTTGTCAAGCTTGCTAGTGGAAAAGCGTTTTTGAGTGTAAAAGGTCCCACTTTTAATCTTTCTAATGAGGCTAAAACTCCCAAAGCTCCTAATTCTATGGAAATATCCCTCACTAAAGATCTTACATAAAATCCTTTTCCGCATGAAATTATGAATTCAGAGTGATCATTATCAACAATTCTCACCAATTTTAACGAATAGATAGTTACCAATCTTTTAGGAAGGGTAAAATTTTCGTTCCTTCTTGCTAGAGTATATGCCCTTCTTCCCGAAACCTTTATTGCAGAAAATCTTGGCGGTCTTTGTTTTACTTCGCCCATAAATTTCGTAATTATCGAATTAATTTCCCTAACATTAGGTCTAATTTCAGAACTATCTAAAATTTCACCTTCCAAATCATGAGTTTCTGTCAACATTCCCCATTTTATTATAAATTTATATTCCTTCTTACATGAATCTAAGAAAGGAATTGTTTTTGTGGCACTGCCAAAGGCTATCGGTAGCACCCCCGACGCCAGTGGGTCAAGCGTCCCTGAAAAACCAACCTTTTTAAGGTTGAATGTTCTTTTTATTATATTTAAAGCATTATTTGAGCTAATTCCTGATGGCTTATTTAATGAAACCCAACCCCCGGAATAAATGTTTTCCTCATTGGTATTGCTCATCTATTTATTAATATCTTTAAAAACTTTTTCAGAGGTGAAGATTTTTTCAATCTTTTCTATATCCTTAATGGAATCATCATAATGAAACGAAATTTCTGGAACAAATTTTAACTTTATCCTTTCAGCAATTTTTTTTCTTATTCTTTTTTTGGCCGAATTAAATCCCTCAATAAAGTCCCTAATATTAGTATTGTTCATTGGAATAAATAAAAACTTTGCATTCTTCAAATCGGGTGAAACATCTACAAAAGTTATTGTAATGGGATTGTTATCCAATACTCTATCTTGAGTCTCGCCTCTTTGAAGTATTTCATTGATAGCAGAACGCAATAACTCTTGAACCCTCATCTGCCTTTGAGAAATAATTCCTTTATTTAGAAGATTTTTATTGCTCATATTTTTTTTGAAATTTCTAAATTGTTTTTCGAATTTCGATTACCTCATAACATTCAATCTTATCTCCAGATTTTATATCTTGATTGTTGTCGAAAGCAATCCCGCATTCCTGTCCGGACACAACTTCTTTGGCGTCATCCTTAAATCTTTTAAGTTCTGCAATTAATCCTTCGTAAATTACTATCCCATCTCTAATTAAGCGACCCTGACTTTCTCTTTTGACTGTACCATCTAATACTTTGCACCCAGCAATATTTCCTACTTTTGAAACTTTGAATACTTCTAAGACTTCAGCATTGGCAATAATATTTTCTTTTAAGTCTGGATCTAGTTTTCCTTCGAGCAAATTTTTTATTTCGCCCAATAAATCATAAATAATAGAGTGATAAACTATTGGAATATTGCATTTTTCTGCTAACCCTTTCGCCTTAACATTAGCTCTAACATTGAAGCCTAAAATCATAGCCTCGGATGCTTCAGCAAGTGTCACATCGCTTTGCGAGATTTCTCCAACTCCAGAATGTATTACACGACAAGATACTTCTTCGTTTCCTAACTTTAATAATCCTTCTCGTATGGCCTCTGAAGAACCGTGTACATCCGCTTTCACAATAACCGGTATCTCTTTTTTTATATCGCCTTCTATTTTGGAAAGCATCTGTTCAAGGTTTGCATGGGGTATTTGTGGTTTAGATTTTTTATTTTGCCTGAGTCTATAGTCAGAAATCTCTCGAGCTCTAGCTTCACTTTCAACCACCTGTAAGGTGTCACCTGCTTTAGGGGTATCATTTAATCCTAATACCTCAATAGGTTCACCGGGCTGACAATCCTTGACTTCACTTCCCTTATCATTAATTAACGAACGAACTTTTCCCCAATTCTCTCCTACTACAAGTATGTCTCCTTTTTTTAACTTACCTTTCTGAATAATAACCGTAACCAAAGGTCCTCTTCCTTTATCAAGCTTTGACTCAATAACAAAACCTTCTGCAGGTATTTCAGCATTAGCTTTAAGATCCAGTATTTCAGCTTGCAGTATGATTGAGTCGATCAAATCAGGAATGCCTACTTTGGTTTCTGCAGACAATTCAACACACTGTATTTCTCCACCTAATTCCTCGACTAATATTTCATGTCCTATTAAATCATTTTTAGTTTTTGTTGGATTTGATTCTTTTTTATCAACTTTATTTATTGCTACTATTATAGGAACATTAGCCTCTTTAGCATGATTAATAGCCTCTACAGTTTGAGGCATTACACTATCATCAGCTGCAACTACTAAAATAACAATATCGGTAACTTTTGCACCTCTTGCTCGCATAGCTGTAAAAGCAGCGTGGCCAGGCGTATCAATAAATGTAATCTTATTCCCTCCTTTTACTTCTACCTGATATGCGCCAATGTGTTGTGTGATTCCTCCGGCTTCTCCTGATACGTTATTTGTGTCCCTTATAGCATCCAAAAGAGAAGTTTTTCCGTGATCTACGTGACCCATAACAGTAACTACAGGAGGTCTGATTGTTTTATTTCCGTCATTATCGTCTTCTGAAGATAATTCCACCTCTACATCCGACTCTGAAACTCTTGTTACATTATGACCAAATTCTTCTGCAATTAATTGGGCAGTATCTGAGTCTAAAGTATCATTGATCTTAACCATTACTCCTTGTTGCATAAGGGATTTGATTACATCAACACTTCTTTCAGCCATTCTATTGGACAGTTCTTGAACCGATATGACTTCAGGAATGATAACATTCCTAACTAGCTTCTCTTTTGGGGTATCGGGTTGAACTAGTTTTTTCTTAGCCTTTTCCTGTCTTCTTCTTAACGATGCAAGTGATCTTTGTCGTTCTTCCTCATTTAAAGCTTGTGACATGGTAAGCTTTCCTGATCTTCTTTTTTGTCCGTCTTTCCTAAACTTAGTGGAGGTTGCTGTATCTTCCTTTTTGGAATCTTTCTTTTTCGCAGTCGAAGGGGTGTCACTTTCAGTCCTCTTACTAGAGAAAGTTTTCTTCTTTTGGTCTCTATCAAATTCACTTTTCTTCTCAAGATCAACTTCAGGTTCAGATATTTTTTTCTTTTCTTTTCCGGTCTTCTTTTTTTCAGCAACGCTCATGAATTTACTTTTAATTAGGTCTTCTTCTTCCTTACGATTTGCTGCATCAGCTAAGGCTTTTTCTCTTGCTAATCTTTCTTTGTCTGTAAGATTATTGGCATCTTTTTTAAAGGCATCATTTGAAAATACCTCATCTTGAATAGATTTAGATTTTGTCAGACTTGTTCTTGTTTTAATATTGGGAGTTTTTGGTTTCCTGGTTTGCGAAATTTTTCCTCTTTTAGATTCAACAATAACTCTAGAAACTCTTGAGCTACTTCTTCCTCTTGCTCCCTGGCCAGGGCCAGAAATTACTCCCGATTTTAATGTGAGAGTCCTTTCCTTTTTATCTTTTTTTTCCTTTTCAGTCATTCTTCGAATCTCTTGTTTAAAAAATTTAATACCTATTAATTAATTTCTTCATTATCGCTAATTTTGTTTTCATCAACATCGTCTTTTTCTTCTTCTAGGTCTTCGTCTTGAGTTGGAAAAACTTCTTCTTCGCTTACAATTCCTAATTTAATCCTTGCTTGCATTATTAATGTGTTTATCTCTTCATGTTGAAGGTCGAAAGACTCCAATATTCCTGTTTGATGAACTTTCTTGCCTTCAATATTTTCATACCAACCAATTAGATCATCCGTGGCACAATAAGCAAAATCTTCTAGAGTTTTGATATCATTTTCTCCTAATTTGACAATCATTTTTAGATTAAGATCTTCTAATTCAAGCAAATCATCGGTTACACCCAAATCTTTTCTCTTTTCTTCTAAAATTATATTTTCTTTTTCCAGAAAATCGTTGGCTCTTGCTTGAATTTCCTGAGCTGTCTCTTCATCAAAACCTGCAATGTTAGTTATTTCTTCTATTTCAACAAAAGCAAGTTCTTCAATATCCGAAAAACCCTCAGTTACAAGTAATTGTGAAAGTAATTCATCAACATCCAATGATTCCATAAATAATGTCGTTCTTTCTTGAAATTCTTTTTGCCTCCTTTCAGATTCTTGATCTTCGGTTAGGATATCGATATCCCATCCTGAAAGTTCCGACGCTAGCCTAACATTTTGACCTCTTCTACCTATGGCAAGTGATAATTGGTCCTCCGGAACAACCACTTCTAATCTTTGATCCTCATCATAAAGTACTACCTTCATGACTTCTGAAGGTTGTAAAGCCTTAACCACAAAGTCTGCAATATCATTTGTCCAAGACAAAATATCTATTTTTTCACCTTGTAGCTCATTAACAACTGCTTGCACCCTACTACCGCGCATTCCCACGCAGGCCCCTACAGGGTCGATGCTGCTGTCTGTTGATTGAACTGCAATTTTTGCTCTACTACCTGGATCTCTAGCAACTCCAACAATTTCAATAATACCATCATAAATTTCGGGAACCTCCTGAGCAAAAAGATTTGCCATAAAATCTGGGTGAGTACGAGAAAGAAATATCTGAGGTCCTCTCATTTCTCTCCTTACATCGAAAATGTAAGCTCTCACTCTATCACCAGGCCTATATATCTCTCTTGGTAATAAATCATCTTTTCTAATTATTGCTTCTGCTCTTCCTAAATCCACAACTATCGAACCATATTCTACTCTCTTAACTACACCACTTATAATTTCACCAACTCTATCTTTAAATTCTTCATAATGCCTTTCCCTTTCAGCATCTCTAACTTTTTGTACTATAACTTGTTTAGCGCTTTGAGCGGCCACTCTTCCAAAATCTATAGGTGGTAGCTCTTCTGTAATTTCTGGACCTCCTATCTCTGCATCTGGATGCTTAATTTTTGCTTCTTCTAAACTTATTTCCCTAAAGTTATCTGTTACTTCTTCAACTACCTCAAGTAATCTCATAAGCTTGATTGAACCAGTTTCTTCATCTATTTCGACCTTAATTCTATTTTCAGAGCCATATTTAGAAGCTGCAGCTCTTTGTATTGCTTCCTCCATTGCCGAAATTACTATTTTCTTATCTATAGATTTTTCTTTTGCTACTGCATCCGCTATTTGGAGCAGTTCTAGTCTATTTGCGCTTATCCCAGTTGGTGACATTTCAATTCCTTCTTAGTAATTAACTTTGAATCCTTCTAACTGTGGGTATTTCTTTATTAATCCACCTTATCCTAACTTCCTTAATTTGATTGGGCTTAAGATAGAAAGTATCAAAAACTTTAGTATCTTTATTTAAAACCTCAATCTTTACACCTTTTTCTGAATATCCTTTTAACATAGCATCGAACTTTACTGGTAAAACATTCTGACTAGCTGCATGAACGCTTATACGATTTTCAGACCATGTCTCAAAATCTTGCTCCCTTGTTAAAGGCCTCTCAATGCCAGGAGAAGAAATTTCTAACGCATAATTTTCAAATTCCGATTCATTATTATCAAAGTAAAATTTCAATATTTTACTCAGTTTTTCACAATCTTTAATAGACATAGTAAAATCTTGTTTCTCAGCCAAGATTTGAATATTTTTTTTCTTCCCTCCTCTAATCTTGATTCGCACAAGATCATATTGAATATCCTCAAAAATACCTTGGAGCTTTGTAAAGGTATTATTTGCAATGTCGGGTGCTATCAAATGATTGAAGCTTTCAGACATATCATTTTCTTCCTTAAAAAATAAAAAAAGCGGGAGACCCTGCGGCGCCCACTTCGCATTAAATTAAATCCGAAATTTAGGCAACTATCGCAAATTAATTATTAAAAGGCAAGTACAGAAAAAAAGTGAAGTATTGATAGTTATTGAAAAACTTTCTCAAATATAAAGTAGTAAGTTCTAACTCCCAATACTTCACTTTTTTTCTGATATTTTGAACCAGAATATTTGGAATCAGTTATTTTCAAGTCATTAGGTTTTTTTGCAAGATATTTAAAAGCTTCATTTGCAAGAATATGTTTTGACCCCCATACAGCATAGCTGGAATTATCCGTAAAAAAAAGGAACCTTCCTCTAAATTTTAATATTCTTGAAAGCTCTATAATAGTACTCTTTTGTATGAATCTTCTTTTCCAGTGCTTCTTTTTTGGCCAAGGATCAGGGTATATAAGCCATATTTCATCAAAAAAATTTGAATCAATATTTTTTATAAATAACGTTGCATTACCATAATACAATCTTACATTTTCTAAGTTTTCAGACTCTATATTACTTAGTAGTTGAGCAATACCTTTTTTATAATACTCTATCCCTATGTATAAGTTATCAGAAAATTGCTTAGCGTTTTTTAGGATTATTTCTCCTGAACCAAATCCAATTTCTAATATATTTTTCTGATCTGGAGTTTTCTTCCACGAAATTTTCTTGAAACTATCAAATTTCATTTCTTCAGAATACCTGTTGAACAGTTCTTTCTGTTTTTTTGTCAGGCTTCGTTCTCTTGCTGAAAAAGGATTTATTCTTTCAAAATTCCTAAAGTAACTCATTTTTAAGTGTCTTAACTAAATCAATTTTTTCCCAACTAAAAGTTCCATCATCACCTGGATCTCTTCCAAAATGACCGTAAGCAGACGTTTTTGAATAAATGGGTTTATTCAGATTCAAATAATTCATTATACCTCTTGGGGTAAGGTCAATATTTTCTCTGATAAAGTCAGAAATTACATTTTCATCCACGATAGATGTGTTATCGGTTTTCACATATATAGAAAGTGGTTCTGATATTCCTATTGCGTAAGAAAGCTGAATTGTACACTCTCCAGAAATCCCAGCCGCTACAATATTCTTTGCCAAATACCTTGCAATATATGCAGCCGACCTGTCTACTTTTGTTGGATCTTTACCAGAAAAAGCACCTCCTCCATGAGGTGCTGCACCACCATATGTATCAACTATAATCTTGCGCCCTGTTAAACCCGTATCTCCAGCTGGCCCACCTATAACAAAATTTCCAGTAGGATTTATTAGTAACTTAGTTTTGTCAGTAAACCAGCCATATGGTAATACATCTCCTATTATACCTTGAAGGATACCTTTAAGATAATTTCTTGTAACTCCCTCCACATGTTGTGTCGAAATCACAATTGAATCAACAAACTTCGGGATACCAACCTCGTAATAGAGTGTTATTTGGGATTTCGAGTCCGGTAAGATTCCCTCTACCTGTCCGCTATGTCTCTTTTTAGCTAGCACTTCGAGAATCTTATGAGAATACAAAATTGGTGCTGGCATTAATTCTGGGGTTTCGTTACAAGCATATCCAAACATTATCCCTTGGTCGCCAGCTCCCTCAGACTTATTATCATCCTTACTATCTACACCCATAGCAATATCTGGGGACTGGTCGTGTATATAAATCTTAATTTCAACATCTTCCCAGTTAAAACCTTCTAAATTGTAACCAATATCTTTGACTGTCTTCCTGGCAATTTCTTCAATTTCATTAGTTTTTATTTTTCCTGATGATTTAACTTCACCAGCTATTATTATTAAGTTTGTTGTTGCCATAGTTTCAATAGCAACCCTAGAGTTCGGGTCTCTAGTTAAGTATTCATCTAAAATACTATCAGATATCTTATCGCAAACTTTATCGGGATGTCCTTCGGAAACCGATTCTGATGTAAAATAATAATTTTCTTTATTCATGCTTTGGATGACTCTCTTCTAAAATTTACTAAAAGAAAAAAAAAATACAACATTATTACAACAAATAATGAAAAATCTCCAATTTTTGAATATAAAGTTGGAGTGATCTTCATAGGCAAACTCGATCTTAAATATCCTTTATCTTTAATATTAAGCTTATCTATTATCCTACCAAAGGGATCAATTATAGCAGATATTCCGGTATTTGCTGAACGTAAGACAGGTAATCCTTGTTCAATAGCTCTAAATCTTGAAGAAGTAAAATGCTGATAAGGTCCAGGACCATCATCAAACCAAGCATCATTAGTTAAATTAATTATAAGATCTATTTTTTCATTCTTCTCTCTTATTTGGTTTGGAAAAATTATTTCATAACATATCAGAATTCTTGCCACTCCCAACGGTGTTGGCATTGGTTCCCGATTATCACCTTTCTCAAAACCTAAATCATCAACTAAAACTTTTAAGATTTTTAATCTCTTCAAAAATTTACTAAGAGGTAAATATTCTCCAAAAGGGACTAGGTGATTTTTGTCATAGAATGAGGAAACATTAGAATCTTCATTAATTAATAAAGCTGAATTTCTTGGATTTCCGTTTTGTGTGAGACGAACATTTCCAGTTAATATTGATGTTCCTAACGGTAAAGCCGAAATAATCGAATCTATTAGAATTTTATTTTCATCTAGAAGAATAGGTAGAGCGCTCTCTGGCCATATAATTAAATCAACTTGTCCGTTATTAGATAAATCAATATAACTTTGGAGAATATTAGGGAAATTATTACCATATCCTTTTTCTTCCTGTGGAATATTGGGTTGAATTATAAGAAACGTCTTTTCGTTTAACTCCACTTTATTCATAAGTCTTAAATGCCCGAAAAAAAACATGGATGGCAAAATAAGAAGGATTACCAAACCAGATAATCGATTCGTACGACTCAATAAAAGCAGGAATGAAAAGGAAGCTAATATTAATAAAAAACTTGTAACGTGTGGTCCAAATAAGGAATTTGTTTGCATTAATTCCTCGTTAAAACCCAAAGCATAAGAAAACAAATTCCATGGAAAACCCGTTAATAAATAGCTCCTAAGATATTCTCCTAAAGCAAGAGCTAGAGCTAGAGATAAACAATTTGTGATTCTTTTTCCCCAAAATATTGCTGGAAAAATAAATCCGAAAATAGAAAGAATAGTCATTAACAAAGGAAGTCCGAGAAATGTTAAATTTTGAAAATCATCAAAACCTACTCGATATTCAAATGCTGAAGAAATCCAACTAAAGCCAAAGAGAAAATAAGAATATAGAAATAAACCTCCATAATAAGACAATTTAAGAAATCTCTTCACAAAGCTATCTTGAGAAATTTCTTTTTCCAATAAAATTAATAAAATAGGAAAAATAAAGAAAAGAGATAAAAAGATGTTCCACGGTGGTTGTGAATAAGATAGAAAGGCCCCCAAAAAGAAGGCAACTATAGTTTTAACAAACATTCACCTAAATTTGGGGTTCGTTGAGATTTTCTTGAGGTTTTTCATGGGCCTTAATTCTTAATCTAACCTTCTTTATTTTTCTTGCATCGGCATCCCTAATTTCAATTTCGAAACCTAAGGGATGAATGACAAGCTCACCTCTTTGAGGAACCCTACCTGCTAATATAAAAACAAGGCCGCCAATTGTGCTTATTTCTTCATCTATTTCATCAGAATATAATGAGAATCCTATAATATCACTTATCTCCTCAATATTTGTCCTGGCACTAACATCTATATGACTTTCTGCAATTATAATTCTGTCGGGATCCTCCTCATAAAGTTCATCATCAATCTCTCCAACTATTTCTTCAATTAAATCTTCAATTGTAATTAACCCATCAGTTCCTCCATATTCGTCAATAACCAATGCCATATGGATTCTTGAGGATTGCATCCTCACTAATAAGTCACGAGATTTCATTGACGGGGGAACAAATATAACTTCTCTTAAGAATGACTCTATCTTTGTTTCTGCGAATGTATTTTTTGATATCACTCCTATTAAATCTTTTATGTGTATCATTCCAACAGGGTTATCAAGAGTATCTTTATAAATTGGTAACCTTGAATGATTGCACTCAGAAAAAAGCTTAAGTATTTGTGCAACTGTTGCTCTTAGTTCAATAGAGACAATATCTGCCCTCGGAACCATACAATCTTCAACTCTTGATGAATCAAAACCAATGACATTATCAAGCATGCTTTTTGCTTCTGGAGTAAATTCTCTTTCATCATTATAAAAATTGCTCAAGACCTTACTAATTGTAGGGGCTTTTTCTTCCCTAAAAAGATCTTTAAGTCTTTTACTAAAAAAAATTTTTTCAAAAAACAATTTCATTATCATAAAGACTTTATTAATTATAAATATGGATTAGGAAACCCCAACCTCTTCAAGATCATAATTTCTCTATTTTCCATAATCTCCGCATCTACTTTTTCTTGATGCTCATATCCTTTTAAATGTAATAATCCGTGTACTATCATATGCGCAATACATGCCTCCAAATCTTTTTTTTTCTCTTTAGATTCTTTCAGCAAAGTGTCTTTAGAAATAACAATATCACCCAGCATCTTATTTCCAAGATTGTTAATTTTATTATTCATTGGAAAAGATAAAACATTTGTTGTTTTGTTCACATTTCTATACTTCTTGTTTAATTTCCTTATTTCATAATCATTTGTCAAGAGAACACTGATTTCTTCATTATCCTGATTTTCTAGATTGTCAAGAGCTCCTATCAAAATGTTTTTGACTAGGAGTGATTCTTCCTTCGACCAGTCATCTGTAAGAGAGATATCAATCATTTCTATTACCTTTGGCAAAATTAGTTTTTCGAAATTTTCGAATAAGCCCGTACAATCTTATCTACAAGCTTGTGTCTTACTATATCCTTAGAATTGAAATTTAATCTTCCAATTTCGTTGTTCTTTGGAAGTATCTCTAAAGCCTCCTTTAAGCCCGAACTCTGACCTCTTGGCAAATCAATTTGAGTAATATCTCCTAAAACAACCATCTTTGAGTTACGTCCCAGCCGAGTAAGAAACATTTTCATTTGCATATTTGAAGTATTTTGCGCTTCATCTAAGATTATGAAGGCATTTTCTAATGTTCGACCTCTCATAAATGCGAGGGGTGCTATTTCTATAATATTATTTTCTAACAGTCTTTCCAAGGTTTTCTTTGGCATTAAGTCCTCAAGAGCGTCGTAAAGCGGCCTTAAATAGGGGTCTATTTTTTCTTTTAGGTCACCGGGTAAGAATCCCAATCTTTCACCAGCCTCCACGGCGGGGCGCGAAAGTATAACTCTAGAAATGTTTTTTTCCAACAACGCTTGAACTGCCGTAGCTACAGCCAGATAAGTTTTTCCAGTTCCTGCAGGACCTATTCCAAATACTAAATCTTTAGATTGAATAAGTTTAACAAATTTATCTTGATTTTTTGATCTAGCATAAATTTTTTTATTTTGTGTTTTGATTAAAATGTTATCTTTTTTTGGATAGCTATCCTTTCCTGGAATAATTATATCAATGTTTTTGAAATCTGGTTTTTCTCCATTTTTTAATTTATTGTATAACATCATTATGGTATCTCCAGCTGAGAGGCACAAATCATGATGACCTTTTATTTCAAGAATATTACCCCTATATGAAATCTCGACATCAAAAATACCTTCAATTTTTGATAAATTTTCATCTTGGTTACCATAAAGTTCTGTTAAAAATTTATTATCCCCCAACTCAATGGTGTGATTAGTTTTTTCTTTTCTAATATTTAAATTTTTCTTGTTCATTGCAATATTAGACGATGGTACCAAATAAACTATTCTCTCTTATCTTAAGAATATCAACATTTAATAACTCGCCAATTAAAGAATTGTGTCCTTCCATATGGACTGATTGTAAATATGGTGAACGACCTGAAATTTGATTTTCTTCAAACCCTTGTTTTTCAACCAGTATTTCTAAGGTTCTTCCTAAAAAAGATTCGTTAAAAGTTTTCATACTTGAGGTTATCAGTTCTTGCAACTTAAATAGTCTCTCTTTTTTTGTTTCTTCATCTATTTGTAAATCCATACTTGCTGCCGGAGTTCCGGGACGAGGAGAATATTTAAAACTGTAAGCGTGGGCATACCTGACTTTTTTTATAATATCCATTGTATCGTTAAAATCATCTTCAGTTTCTCCTGGAAACCCAACTATAAAGTCTCCTGAGATAGCGGTGTCGGGCCTTATATCTCTAATCTTTTCAATTATTTCTATGTATTGCTGTTTACTATATCCTCTATTCATAGCCTTCAATATCTTATTAGAACCTGATTGTATGGGTAAATGAAGATAAGGCTGTAATTTGGGGATATTAAAAAAACATCTAATTAACTTATTATTCATATCTTTCGGGTGACTGGTGGTGAATCTCAGGCGATCAATATTTAATTCTGATAATCTTTTGATTAATTCTGAAAAATCCCACCTATTTCCACTTAACCCTTCTCCATTCCAAGCGTTGACGTTTTGACCCAACAAAATAATTTCTTTTGCTCCATTATTAATTAACTCCTTAGCTTCAGAAATAATTTGTACCGCCGGTCTAGAGCTCTCTACTCCCCTAGTATAAGGAACCACACAAAAAGTGCAGAATTTATCACAACCTTCCTGTACAGATAGAAAAGCACTGACTGCTTCTTTTTTATTAGCTCTTTCTGGCAAAGAAAGAAATTTATCTCTTGCTGGAAATTCAATATTCACAAGGGCTTTGTTTTTTCCTTTTTTTCTATCTGTAATTTCTTGAATCATTTCAGGTAATTGATGATAAGTTAAAGGTCCAAATACCAGATCCACTGACGGTGCTCGTCTAACTAATTCTTCACCCTCCGCCTGAGCTACACAACCAGCAACAGCAATCTTTGTATTCTTCTTTGGATTGTTGAATCCTTTTTTCAGTCTACCCAATTCTGAATAAATTTTTTCTGTAGCTTTTTCTCTAATATGACATGTATTAAGGATAATTAATTCTGCATCATTGGGATCGTCTACTCTTTTGTAATTTAACGGACTTAATAATTCATGCATACGATCGCCATCATAAACATTCATCTGGCATCCATAGTTTTTTATATAAAGTCCTTTATGGGTTTTTTCTTTTAATTGCATGAAATTAATTATTATTACTGTTTCTTTGGTTTAGCATAAAGTTCTAATCTATGATCAACTAAGTCAAAACCTAGTTCATCCGCTATTTTTCTTTGAATAATCTCAATTTCATCATTTGTAAATTCAATTATTGATCCATCCTCTATATTTATTAAGTGATCGTGATGATCGCATTCTTCTAAGTTTTCATAGCGCGACCTTCCGTCACGAAACTCGTGTCGGATAAGAATACCGGCTTCCTCAAAAAGACGTACAGTACGATAAACTGTTGCTACAGAAATATTATTATCTATTTCTACGGCCCTCTTATAAAGTTCTTCTACATCGGGATGATCTATGGAATCATCGAGAACTTTGGCAATAACTTTGCGTTGCTCTGTTAATCTCATTCCTTTGCTTTCACATAATTGTTCAATGTTCATTTAAACAAGACCTATAAATTCTTCTTCTTTTATATAAGCATCAAATATAAGCTTTTGACAATACTAACGCATCTTCTTGAATATTTTTTCTTTTATAATATTTATCTATTTTACGTATGGAGGTAAATCCTTGACTATAATATAAGGAAATTGCCGCTTCATTATTTATATTAACTTCAAGGAAGCATTTTCTTACCGAATTTTTTACAAAATTCTTTTCCAATTCTTCTATTAGTTTTGAACCATAACCTCTTCTTCTATGTTTATCGCATACTCCCATAGATAGTATTTCTGAGTGATCTCCTAATATCCTTGCCATAATAAAACCAATGCTATAGCCATCTAAAAATATAATTTTTCCATACCCTCCTACTATACCTATGAGATGATCTATTTCTTTCTTGCCCCAAATTTTCTCTCCAATTTTTGTTTGCAAAAACTTTACTTCGTGTGAGTTTTTTTTATTAACATTCCTCAGGATTATCTTTTTTTTACCATATACCATTTCGGATCAGCCTCAACTGCAGACGGGGGGCTAAAATAATTAGCTTGGAGTTTTTTTACTGGTTTTAGAGTTTTGTTTCGTATCTTCGTTGCAATAGCCAAACATTTATCAGATAAATTATTAGCTACAATAGCCTCTTTTCCTATTATTTCATCCAAGGACGGAACAGGCTTTAACTTCACGATGGTAAACTTTTCCGACATGTATCTATTAATAACATCCTTTAAAGCAAGCTTTTCAATTTCTGATTTATTTTTTCCTGTCTTACTATTGAAAACCTGAACAAAAAAATCTTCACCTCGTGACGGGATAATTGGCAACAAGAATTCTGTCTTTATATCCTTATTAACTAAGTCAGAAACAAGAAATTCTAGAGCAGATGTGCTGTATAAAGGTATAGATAAACCCTTAGTTAAACCTTGAGCAAATGCAAGTCCAACCCTAATGCTTGTAAAATTTCCAGGGCCATTTGTTACATAAATTGCCTTGAGATTAATTGGACTAATATCAGCTTCTTCTAGGTTTTTTTTGGTTATATCTGCTATAACTTCAGATTGTTTTTTATTCGTCTTATTGTAATTTAAAAAAACCTTATTATTATCTAGGGCTACAATTGAAAAACTACTTTCAAAAGTAGTTTCTAAAAAAAGAATCGCCATATCTATTTATAAAATAGCACAAATTTCATCAAACTCAAATCTGGGCGATCTTTCTAATAATTTGCTATGATCACCATAACCTATGTTACATATAAAATTTGACTTGAATCCGCTAGTAGAAAAAAATTCTTTATCAAGTTCCATATTATCAAAACCAGACATTGGACCACAGTCGAGCCCAAGAGTTCGGGCTGCAATTATGAAATATGCTCCTTGAAGCGAGCTGTTTCTAAAGGCGGTTTGTTCGGCTAAATCATTTGACCAGGAAAACCAATCTTTTGCTTCTGGGTTGTGAGGAAACAATTTGGGTAAATGTTCGTAAAAACTTATATCGTAAGCAACAATAACTGTTACAGGCGCAGTGGAAGTTTTTTCTCTATTAGTTTCTATTAAATAGGGTAACAATCTATTTTTAGCGTCTTGACTTTTAATAAAAATAAGACGAGATGGGGAGCAGTTTGCGCTTGTTGGGCCCCACTTCATCAAATCATACAATTTGTGCAAAATTTTATCAGAAACATCTCTGTCAAGCCATTCATTGTGTGACCTTGCATTCGTAAATATTAATTCTTCAAAATTCTTTCTACTTTTATCTGTCATAGATATCTTTTAAATAGGAACCACTCCCTTAACTTCAGGAACATAATGCTTCAAAAGATTCTCTATACCATTCTTTAATGTAATTTCTGATGAAGGACATCCGTCACAAGAACCGCGCATGTTTAAATATACAATACCGTCTTTATAACTTTCAAAAATTATATCCCCCCCGTCTTGTGCAACTGCTGGGCGGACTTTAGTTTCAATAATGTCATTTATCTTTAAAGAAATTTCATCTTTATTATCCTCCCTACTGTCGTTTGAATCATCAAAACCATCGTCAATAAATATGGGTTCACCTGAAACAAAGAAGTTCATAATGTTTGCTAAGATCTCGGTTTTCGAATTTTCCCATTTGGCATCTTTTAAAGTGACTGTGAGAAAATCAGAGCCAAGATACACCCCAACGACATTATCTAGGTTAAATAACTGTTGGGCCAATGGTGATTTTTGTAGATCCTCTTTGTCCTTAAAATACATTGTCGGCCTTTCACCCATAACTTCTTCACCAGGTATAAATTTTAGAGTCTCTGGGTTTGGAGTTTTCTCAGTTTGTATAAACATTTTCTTCTCCTAGTTAACTTACGCGTCTATTCCTGCTAATCTATCTATTTTATCAAACCCTAGTTCTTCAGGTATTACCACAACAGGAATAGAATATCCAGAAGATGATATCGCTTCTACCAATTCTCCAGGGCTTTGTCCTATTTTGTTGGCGGCTAAGAAAAGGTATGAAATTTCGTTATTTTCTGTAATTGTTTTTTTACAACTTCTAATTTAGTGCCATGCTTTACATCAATTCTGAGTTCTACTGAAGAAAATGATTTAATTTTATTTCGAAATTTATCCAATTCTTGTAATGCTTCATCTTCAGCTTCTTGGTTAATCTTTTCATCCACTCCAAGCCAGTTAGTAAATCCAGGATTATCAATAACCGCCAAAATAATTAA
>CETV01035945.1_pt1 | contig 18926 bp, 19 predicted proteins | sample 531451 | NCBI WGS metagenome assembly CETV01 (sample SAMEA2623155, study PRJEB7988) | marine metagenome | isolation source: saline water (ENVO:00002010), including | reverse complement strand
AAAAATAGAAAAATTTAAACGTATAGGTGTATAAAGAGGCATGAAATTTGGAATCTTTTATGAACATCAGTTACCAAGACCATGGGATGATGGTCTTGAACAACGCTTATTTCAAGATGCTTTAGACCAGGTTGAGTTAGCCGACAAGCTTGGAATAGATTACGCTTGGGAAGTTGAACATCATTTTTTAGAAGAATATTCTCATTCCTCCGCGCCAGAGGTATTTCTTGCAGCGTGTTCACAAAGAACTAAATCTATTCGTTTAGGACATGGGATAGTTTTAATGCCACCCAATTATAATCATCCAGCAAGAGTAGCGGAGCGTATTTCGACATTGGATTTAGTTTCCAATGGAAGGGTTGAATGGGGCACAGGAGAAAGTTCTGCATTATTGGAATTGGGTGGATATAAAGTTCCTGTGGAAGAAAAAAGAGATCAATGGATAGAAGCTGTGGAGCAGTGTGCAAATATGATGGCACTAGACCCGTACCCTGGATATGAAGGAAAATTCTTTTCGATGCCATGCAGGAACATTGTTCCCAAACCTGTGCAAAAACCACACCCCCCTATATGGGTGGCATGCTCAAACAGAGAAACTATAAAGTTGGCCGCAAAACTTGGAATAGGCGCTCTAACATTTGCCTTTGTAGATCCATCTGAAGCAAAGTCGTGGGTTGATGATTATTATCGTATATTTAAAGAGGAGTGCACTCCTATTGGTCATACAGTAAATCCAAATGTTGCAATGGTTACAGCTTTTTCTGTACATAAATCTGCTAAAAAAGCGAGAAAAAGAGGATTAGAAGGGTTTCAATTTTTTGGTTACGCATTGGGTCATCATTATTTATTTGGTGAGCATACTCCCGGCCGAACCGATATTTGGGAATCTTACCAATCCGCAAAGGAATCTATACCTGATGATGATGTTGGAGGGATTGGTACTCCGGAGGATTTAAGAAATCATCTGAAAGGATTTGAGGAAGCTGGTGTGGACCAGGTTTCTTTTATCCAACAGAGCGGAAAAAATAAACATGAACATATATGTGAATCTTTAGAACTTTTTGCTAAAAGCGTTATGCCAGAATTTAAGGAAAATGAATTAGAGCGTCAGAAGAAAAAAATGGATGATTTAGCTCCTTATATCGAAAAGGCAATGAAAAGAAAAAAATTTACAAAAGAATTAAAAGATAAGGAAATTCCTAAAATCGTAGCCCTAGGAAGAGAAATTACTGACCAGTCCAGCTCAAAAGATAATTCAGAAAATATATTGATAAAAACTTAGCTGTGGAGTGATATATGGATAAAAACAAAGATTTATTATTTCCAGATTCCTGGAATCCTCAAATAGACCCATATTCTGTTCCTTTGGACGAAATAGATGTGTCAAATCCAGATTTATTTTTGCATGATGCAATGTGGCCATACTTTGAAAGGTTAAGAAAAGAGGACCCTGTTCACTACTGCGAAGAATCATGTGTTGAAGAAGTTGGATCATATTGGTCAGTTACAAAATTCAACGACATCATGAGTGTTGATTCCAATCATAAGATTTTTTCATCCCAAGGATCTATCTCTCTTTTTGATCAAAATGAAGATTTTATTACTCCTATGTTTATAGCAATGGATCCACCAAAACACGATATCCAGCGTAAAGCTGTTAATCCTGTAGTAGCCCCAAGTAATCTAAAAAATATGGAGGGCCTCATTAGAGAGAGAACTCAAGAAGTCTTAGATAGTTTACCTAGAAATAAGACCTTTAATTGGGTTGAAAAAGTATCAATTGAATTGACTACCCGAATGCTTGCGACTTTGTTCGATTTTCCATTTGAAGACCGTCAAAAATTAACCCGTTGGTCAGATGTATCAACGGCTCGTCCCGGTGATGGAGTTGTTGAAACAGAAGAACAAAGATTTGATGAATTAAGAGAATGTTTGGCTTACTTCACATCCTTATGGAATGAAAGGGTAAATGCAGAACCTAAAACAGATCTTATCTCAATGTTGGCCCACAATCCTGAAACTAGAAATATGGAACCTATGGAATATCTAGGAAATCTAATACTTTTAATAGTAGGTGGGAACGATACAACAAGGAATTCTATGACTGGTGGCGTCTTAGCACTTAATCAATTTCCTGAACAGTATGATAAATTAAAGGAAAATCATAATTTAATTACTTCTATGGTTCCTGAGATTATCCGTTGGCAAACACCTTTAGCTTATATGCGAAGGACGGCCTTAGAAGATATTGAATTAAATGGCAAGAAAATCAAAAAAGGTGATAAAGTTATTATGTGGTACGTATCTGGAAATCGTGACGAAGACATAATTGAAAATCCAAACTCTCTTATAATAAATAGGGAAAGACCAAGACACCATCTTTCTTTCGGTTTTGGTATTCATAGATGTGTTGGGAATCGTTTAGGTGAGCTCCAACTAGAAATATTATGGGAAGAGATTATGAAGCGTTTTGATAATATTAAGGTAATGGGCGAACCGACACGAATTCGATCGAGTTTTGTTAAAGGCTATTCATATCTTCCAGTAGAAATTGATTAAACTCTCTTATTACTTTCATGAAAAGCAGTCAAAAAAACTCTGAATCTCTAAGAAAAATCTTTGCAAGATTTGCTACCGGTGTGACTGCAATAACATTTTCTAGTAAAAACAATAAGTTTCTTGGTATAACAGTTAATTCTTATACTTCAGTATCTCTAGAGCCACCATTAGTGCTTTGGTGCTTAGATAAGGATTCAGAATTATACGATGAGTTAATGGATAAGGAGAACTATGTAATAAACTTTTTATCGGAAAACCAAAGGTCTATCGCAATCCATTTGGCAAAGAAAAATGATCATTCTCTAGATAAAGTTAAACATAGGATAGAAGGAAGTAACTGTGTTATCGAAGGGGTTGTGGGTTGGATTTCATGTTCTAAGGTAGAAACTTTTGATGCAGGAGACCATGATATCATTCTTGGTAAGGTCATAGATTTTAACTATAATCAGAGAAATCCTCTAATATTCTGGGATAGCAAATATAAAGCATTGTAAAATTATTTACATAAGATCACATTAATTTTCCTTATATTTAATTGTAATATTCTTTTTTTCATACTAGAGTTTACAAAATTTATTTTCTTTTGGGGGTCAAAATGAGAACTATTTCGTATCTTTTTTTTGTATTTACTTTTGTAATTTCTTTTATATTTTTTGGATCTTTCCAGGAGATAAGAGCTCAAGAAACTCAGTTGTCTTCTGGGATAGAGGAGATAGTTGTAACAGCTCGTAAAAAGGAAGAAAATATCCAGGAGACAGCACTGTCAGTGAGCGCTCTTACTCAGAGAGACTTGGATAGAAGATTTCCTAATGACATTAGAGATTTGGCTGGTGATTCACCAAATCTTATAATAGATGACCTTCAACAAGGTCCTGGCAGTCCTACCGCTATTTTCATTAGGGGCATAGGTGTATCAGACGTGGAGAAGAACTTTGATCCAACAACTGGTGTTGTCTTAGATGGTGTATTTATTGGAGCAAATTCCGGCGCTATGTTGAAAACGTTTGATCTTGAAAAGGTTGAAATACTCAGAGGTCCACAAGGAACATTGTTTGGAAGAAACACCGTTGCAGGTGTTATTAATTTAACAAGGACACGCCCCACAGGAGAAATTGGAGGAAAAATAAGAGTTGGTTATGGCGATTATGATACCAGTCTAGTAGATGCTTTATTTAACTTTGGTAATGAAACTGCTGCTTTTAAGATAACTGGTACTCATCGTGAACAAAAGGAAGGTTTTTTGACAAATATGGTTAATGGAGAAGACTTGGGTAGAGAAGAATATTATCAAGTTACTGCGAATGCCCTTTTTGCTTTTAGCGAAAATATAGAAATTGAATTAACTTTTACTGACGAACAACAAGATCAAGATGCACATACTACTTTAAACATGGGTGGTGCCGGAACTTGGTGGTGTGCTGCTTATGGGCAATGTTCACCCGGCCTTGGTGTCCCACAAAGTGGAAACAGATGGGCTGTCTATAATAATGAGCCAAAAAGAAGAGATGCCTTTTTTGCCAGTAAAACTGGAATATTAGAGGTCCGGTGGGATATCTCTGAAAATTATAAGTTAGATTACATTTTCGGAAGAAAAACTACAGATGAAGAAGTAGATCAGGATTGGGATGGTACACCCCTTACCCTTTATCATACAGATAGAAGGGCTGAATACGAACAAGATAGTCATGAACTACGTGTAACAAGCGATTTAGACGGAAAGTTTAATTTTGTTGCAGGTCTTTACAAGTGGGATTCCGAATATTCTATTCCCATGGAGAGTCGTATTGGTTTCTTTGATCTCTTTGGAGCGGTCCCAAGATTAGATCCATTGATAGTAGTTCCTATCTACGCCTATACTCACCAGGAAACCGAATCAATGGCTGTGTTTTTTGAAGTTGATTACGATATAAATGAACAGTTTACACTAACTGTTGGCGGAAGATATATTGATGAAGAAAAGAATTCTCATGCTTGTCAAGGGGGTGGTCCGTTTCCTGACTGTGGCGCAATAGATACGTTTGCAAAAAAGAGTTGGACAAAATTTACACCAAAAGTTGCTCTAAGTTATCAGCAAAGTGACAACGTCCTTTACTATGCATCTTATTCTGAAGGTTACAGGAGTGGTGGTTTTAATGGTAGATGGGGAAATCAGTTTAGTGCGGTAAGACCTTATAAACCTGAAACAGTAACCAATATTGAAGTAGGCATAAAATCAACTCTTATGGACAATACTTTACGAGTTAATGTAGCTGTCTTTGATATGCAGTATGACGATAAACAATTTGATGTTGATATTCCAGACACTCTTGCAGCAATAGGACGTGCTACAGTTACTGATAATGTTGCTGAGGCAACTTTTAGAGGTATTGAATTAGAGCTAGAAGCAATTATAAATCAAAATTTCTCAATCGACCTTAATGTTGGTTATTTAGATGCAAGCTATGATGAATTTTTTGCGGATTTAACAGGGGCAGGGACTGCGTCAGATTTTACACATTTAGAACCTTTAAGAGCACCTGAACTAAATTGGACACTGGGTTTAAATTATGAATGGGAGGCTGGACCTGGTCTTGCTTATATTAGAGCTAGCGCTCACTTTATAGGCGAGCATCATGTTTCTCAATTAAATTCACCAACTACTTTCAACCAAGATCAAACAATTTTTGACCTTTCAATGAATTATGAAGTTAATGATACGGTGATTGCTGTTTTTGCTAAAAATATTACCGAGGAAGATGGCTTTATGGTTGGATACGATGTCTTTGCTGGAGCTGCCTGGTCTTATACAATGGCAAGGGCACCTAGAATTTGGGGAGTTAACATTACTCAATCATTTTAGGTTTAATTTTTTTAATTAAGCATTTCACTAGCGTAGTTAAAAATTTCTAAAAGGAGATTGAAATGGAATATGGAGTCTATTGTTGCAGAGTAAAATATGGCTTTTGAAGCTAAAGCACATAGAATAGTAAAAGTTCCAAAATCATATTTTTGGTCAAGATTAAGGGCTTTTGACGCAATTAAAACACTTCTACCCGATAATATTGTTGAGGTTAAATTGCCTGATAACTTCTCAAACAAAGTTGGGGATGTAAGACATGTTTACCTTGAGGACCCATACCCCGGCGAGGTAATCGAGAGACTTGATGGATATATTGAAGGATCTTTTTTAACCTACTCAATAATTGATAAATCTTGTCTTCCAATGGTAAATTATGTTTCATGTGTATCATTAGAACAAGTTTCAGAAAATGAAACAGATGTTAATTGGTGCAGCCATTTTAAGCCTGTAGAGGCTGGAGAGGAAGAGGTTACAGAATTACTAAGTAATTTATACAACCTTATTTTCGATAATATAGAAGATCAATATCAAAATACAAAATAGATAAAATCATCACGACCTCATAGTCCAAGTCTAGAGGCCTAACTGAAAGAGAGCTCAGGGAAGCCCTGATTTACAGACTCTCTTAATTTATCGTAGTATACGCCTGCTCCACCGAAATAAACCAGAACCCTTGCGTTCTTGTTTTCGATGTTAGCACCCATCATCCAGGAATGAACTTTATCACCCACATCCATTAATGTCTGTCGGTGGATTTCCGCCACATGTGCTGACCACTCATCTTCAGCCTCCGGCAGTGGATGGCATAGATCGTAACCTTCGCTTTCCATCTTCTTTATACAATCTGAAATCCATAAAGCATTCTGTTGGATAGATGTCGGAAGGTTGGCAAATGGTGCCTGCGGACCCGTAATGGTAAACAGATTAGGATAATCAGCAATGCACACACCCATAATAGATTTCGATTCGACTTCCCATTTATCTCTGATTGTAGTCCCACTTACACCTCTGATATCAAAAGCTTCCAAAGCACCAGTGTATGCCTGAAAGCCAGTAGCAAGCACAATGATATCAAACTCGTAATGATCAAGAGCAGTTTGAACACCGTTTTCAGTAATTTCGACGATAGGCTCTCTGTCTTTGATATCGACCAACTTGACATTGTCGCGATTGAAGGATTCGTAAAAACCAGGATCGTGCTCCAAAGGAGGTCTTTTGGCGAACAAGGGGTAGCCTTTTGGAGTGAGTATGTCAGCGACTTCTGGATCCTTTACTACCTCTTTCATCTTGCTGATAATAAAGTCTGCGGCCATCTTATTAGCTGCAGGATCTACCAACAAATCATCGAATGTTTCGAAGACCCAGCGAAAACTTCCTTTCCAATGCTCCTCGAAGATTTTCTGACGCTCTTCAGCTGGTGTATCAACTGCATTTCGGCCTACTGGACTATCAAAAGCCATACCAAATGAATGATTACGACATTTGGCGATGATTTCATCATAATTATCTTTAATTTCTTTTTCCCATTCTGGAGTCATCTGACTTTGCATGGCCGGTAGCACAAAGTTCGGTGTTCGCTGAAACACTGTAACATTCTTCGCCGTTTGAGCCATGGCAGGCAGCATCTGAACTGTGGTAGCGCCACACCCTATGATCCCAACACGCTTATCCGCGTAATCTAGACCCTCTTGCGGCCAACGCGAGGAGTGAAAGCTAGGTCCTTTAAATTTTTTTCGCCCCTTGATCTTTGGTATTACAGGTTCAGAGATCATTCCCATAGCACTAATAAAATATTTACAAGTGTATTGCTTCCCATCTCCAGTTTTGATTAACCAGAGGCCAGTATCATTTTGAAAATCAGCACTAACTATCTCGGTGTTCAGTTGAATGTCAGGCCACATGTCACACTTGTCTGCGACGAAGTGTAGATACTTAAGTGTCTCCTCCCACCCTGGATAGCGTCGTGACCACGACCACTCTTGTAAAATTTCTTTGGAGAAAGTCAAACAATAGTAGTATCCTTCACTATCAGTGGCAGCTCCAGGATAACGGTTCCAGGTCCAGGTACCACCGATATCTGTGGCTTTATCGAACACCTGCACAGAAATACCTACTTCTTTTAAATAATGCATGAGAGCGAGACCGGCAAACCCAGCACCGACAACAATAGCATCATAGTCAACTTTCAAAGGCATGTCAGAATCTCCATAAAAAATATTAAATGTCTTACTTTTTCATCTTTATACGTACTCACACAAAGCTGATTTGCATCGGTCTATTTAACTAATATAGCATGTTAGTTTGATCTTGCAAAATTGAAAGTTATTCAAAATATTCGACTTTTTCTATTTTTTCTTTATTCTTTTTTAAGTGCCATTTTTTTAAGGAAATTCAAATTATGCAAGTTTCATCAACAAAACTTCAAAGGATTGTTGAGGTTCCTCAAAGTTACTTTTGGAAAAGACTTGTTGCATTTAAGGATGTTGGAAGCCTTCTTCCTCCTCCAATTATTAATAAAGTAGAATGTAATAGTAATGATGTTGGATCATTAAGGCACTTGACGCTCGGAGAAAAACAACGTTTTCCTGGTAAAGTTATTGAACGTTTAGAGGCTAAATATGCAGATTCATTTTTCGTTTATTCAATTGTTGATGAATCATGCTTACCTGTAAAGAACTATATTGCGACAGTCACTCTAAAGGGTATTTCAGATACTCAAACAGATATTTCTTTATCCAGTCATTGGATTGATCGTGATGTAGCTCCTGGCGAAATGAAATTGATGTTTGATTCTCTATATGAATTAATGTTCTCAAATGCAGAAAAACAATACCAGAAACAGCTATAACTTTTACTTATGCATATTGAAAAAAAAGATTTCGTTAAAATTTTAGATTTTTTAAATCTTAGTGGTTTAAATATTGATAAGAATTTTTTACCAAAACCAATTGGAAGAGGTCAATCTAATCCAACATTTGTAATTCAAGATAATAATTCGAATTTAAAAGTACTAAGAATGCAACCACCCGGTGAGTTAGTTAGAGGTGCTCATAGGGTTGATAGAGAATTTATCGTTTTAAACGCACTTAAAGAAAAAAATTTTATTGTTCCTGAACCAATTTTCTTATGTACTGAAAAGTCAATTTTAGGTCGTGATTTTTATTTAATGGAATTTGTAGAAGGGAGCATTTATGAAGATCCCTTTCTTATTGGAGTAGAAAAAAAATCAAAGTCCACAATATATAAAAGTCTGGCCAAATCTCTTGGCTGTCTGCATAGTTTTAATATTGAAGAATTAGGTATCGATTTTAAAAAAAATCCCGGATTTATGAAAAGAAATCTTGGTGTTTGGTACAATCAGATTTTTTCTGAAGAGAAAGAAAAAGATGCTGAAATAGAAGAAATTTATAGCTTTGTTAGCAAGAATCTTCCTGATGATTCTAAGATTTCACTTCTTCATGGTGATTACAAGTTAGACAATATTGTTGTTGGCAACGATATGGAGTGTAAAGCCATTTTGGATTGGGAACTATCATCTTTTGGAGAGCGGGAAGCCGATTTGAGCTTTCAAATGATAAATTGGTTAATACCAAAAGATACTTTATATGGCTTGGGGGGAGAATGGCATCAAAGCAATTTACCCTCTGCTCAAAAATTCTTAACTTGGTACGAGGAAGCTTTAGGGGAAAGCGTCAATATAGAGTTGCTTAATCTTTCTTGCCTATACTCATTAACTAAGCTTTTTTGTATCCTAAAGGGAATTGAAAACAGGATAAAAGGAGGTAATGCAGCTTCTGAGGATGCCATGACTAAAGCGCAGGCCGCCGAAGGCGTAAAGACCGTTTTATTAGAAGCTTTCGGCAATTATCCAAATAAATTAATTGTAGAATGATAAGAAAAAAATCTTTTAAGCTTAGTAACTTTATGCTTTGATTGTTAAAATTATAAAAATGGAGGACTTAAATGACAAATTATAGATTTCCAGAAGGCGCCGCCATAGTTTTTGGAGGTTCAGGAGGTCTCGGCACGGGTATTGTTGACTTGTTAAGTAAAAATGGAACTGATGTTGCTCTTACTTATCTCAAAAATAAAGAAGCCGCCGAAACAAATCTCAAAACAATAGAAGATAATGGCAAGAAAGGTTATATCGAAAGCGTTGATCTTTTGGATGTTGCCGCCGTTGAGAATTTTTCTAATTCAGCAAAAGAAAAATTTGGAAAAATTCACTCAGTTATTTTTGCGACTGGCCCATTTCTTCACATTATGCCCGTTTTGGACGCAAAACCTGAAGATTTCTATGCTACGATAGATACTGATATTAAGGGCTTCTATCATGTTCTAAGGTCAGTAGTTCCGATCCTTAGGGATGGCGGAGGTGGATCAATTACAGCTCTTACAACCGCAGCTATTCATAAATACATAAGCACCGATGGACTATCCTCAATACCAAAAGCCGGAGTACAGCACCTATGTACAGCTATTTCTAGAGAAGAGGGTCACAATGGAATAAGAGCTAATTGTGTTGCCGTAGGATTGATTGCAGTTGGTCTTTCTCAAGAAATAGACTCCCCTCCTGGAGGAATATTGGATCAATGGATGCAACAAGTACCCTTAGGTAGAGCTGGAGCACCTGACGAATTGTTTGATACAGTAGTTTTTTTGGCATCAGAGAACGCGGGATACATCAGTGGACAGTCTTTACCAGTCGACGGCGGATATTCAGCGTAGATTATAATAATTGAAACGAGAACTTGTATGACAAATTATAGATTTCCAGAAGGCGCCGCCATAGTTTTTGGAGGTTCAGGAGCTCTTGGTTCAGGGATAGTTGATCTTCTAAGTAAAAGCGGAACTGATATTGCTTTTACTTTTTTGAATAATAAAGAATCTGCTGAGAAAACAACAATAATTGTAGAGGGTAACTGCAAGAAGGTATACTCAGAAAGTGTTAATTTACTTAATCAATCTGCAGTTGAAGATTTTTCGAATTTAGCAAAAGAAACATTTGGTAGAATTCATTCCGTTATTAATGCAACAGGCCCTTTCTTTAATTTAGCTCCAATTATGGATTCTAATCCTGATGATGTTTATAAGACGTTAGATACAGATATTAATGGTTTTTATCATATCTTGAAATCAATAGTTCCAATACTTAAGGATGGAGGAGGAGGTTCAATTACGACCCTTACTACAACAGCTGTTCATAGATATACTAATACTGCTGGTTTATCCTCTATACCTAAAACAGTTGTTAAGCATTTATGTGCTGCAGTTGCAAGAGAGGAGGGGCATAATGGAATTAGGGTTAATTGTGTTGCTGTCGGACAAATTGATTTACTTTCAGAAAAACAAAAAGAAGAAATTGATTCATCTGGGGATGTTGCTAATGAATTCTTAAAATTGATCCCTTTAGGTAGGTCAGGAACTCCGGATGAATTATTTAATGCGGTAGTTTTTCTTGCTTCTGAGAACGCAGGTTATATTAACGGTCAATCATTACCTGTTGATGGAGGATATTCTGCGTAGATTAAGATATGAATTTTGATACAAAAAATATACTTGTGATCGGTGGCAGTAGCGGGATAGGCAGGGGTATTGCTAAATGTTTTTCTGAAAAAGGAGCCGATGTATGTATTACTGGAACAAAGGACTCCATTGATCAGTATGACGAGGATCTTGATGAAGTTATTAAGAGTTGCCATTATAGGACTCTAGATTTATCCAATTATAATAATATTGAAGAATTATCACTGCCCTTCGATAGCTTAGATGCTTTAATTTGTTCACAAGGAATTGTGGCATACAAGAGAAAAGAATTCGAAATGGATACTTTTAAAAGAGTTGTGGATTTAAACTTAAATTCAATAATGGCTTCGTGCACTTACTTTCACAAAACTTTATCTAAGAAGAAAGGTTCGATCGTAATAATAGGCTCAGGAGCGAGCTATAAAGCTGTTAAAGGTAATCCAGCATACTCTGCATCAAAAGGAGGTCTATTGACATTAATTAGAACGCTCGCGGACGCTTGGGCGACAGACGATATAAGAGTAAATGGCATTGCTCCAGGGTTTGTAGCTACAAAATTAACAGAGGTTACTTATAAGAACGAAAAAAGATATGAGGATTCACTCAAAAGAATACCTCTAGGACGATGGGGTACCCCAGAGGATATGGGGCAAGTAGCGTGTTTTTTATGCAGCAATGAGTCTAGTTATGTTACCGGACAAATGATCACGGTTGACGGTGGCATGGGGCTATAATTTAAGGAGGTAGTTATGAGTTCAGAACAAAATAGTATTGTTATTAAATATATGAAAAAAACAGTCGAACGATTCTATTCAATTGAGGATGAAAGAATAGGAATGAAGCATTTTAGATATGTCATGGATGATTATTTTGCAGCGGATGAATCGATAAAATGTTGTGGCGAGGTTGTTCCTGTTAGTGCTGATGGGGTTTATTCACAATGGGTAACAACAGAAGGTTCGGATCCAAAAAAACGCATCCTCTATCTTCATGGGGGAGGTTATGTGATAGGGTCTCTAAGAGGTTATTTGCCCTTAGTTAGCCATTTGTCAAAGGCGACAGGAGCATCCGTTCTGCTAATAGATTACCGATTATCACCAGAAGATCAATTTCCGGCGGCTGTAGAAGATGCAAAAACAGCTTTCAAGTGGATGTTAAAAAATGGACCAGATGGGGAATCAGAATGTTCCAAATCCTTTATATCTGGAGATTCTGCAGGTGGAGGTTTAGCTGTATCGACCACTTTAGCCCTGAAGGATGATGGGGATAAACTACCAAACGCCATTATGCCAATATCTCCATGGGTAGAAATGGATCCCGTTTCAAAATCATACGAAGAAAATAAAGATCTTGACCCTTTTGTTTCTCAAGATGGAATAGCTTGGTTTTCTAGTGTTTATGTTGGGAGTGAAGAGGATAGATTGAATCCTTATGCTTCACCTCTTTATGGGAGCTTTAAAGAATTTCCCCCAATGTTGATTCAGGTGGGGACTAGAGAGGTTCTTTTAGACGATTCTAAAAAGTTATCAGAAAAAGCAAAAGAAGAAGGCTGTAATGTAGAAATTCAAATTTATGAAGATATGATTCATGTTTTTCAGGGCTTTGCTCCCTTCCTACCGGAGGCAAATGAAGCATTGGAATCAATAGGTAAATTTATTTCTGATAAATGAGAGAATGGCTAATACTTATAGATATACACCTTTAGAGAGAGTTTATTGGGATTCTCCTGCCGCGGAGGTTGTTTTAAAAGAAGTAGAACAAAGGGACCTTAAGAGAGTCTTTGTAGTCTCATCTTCAACTCTTTCCAAAGAAACCGAAGAAATAAATAAAATAATAAAATCCTTAGGAAAAAAGTTCGTAGGTTTATTTGATCGTTGTCTACCACATTCCCCGCAAGAAAATGTTATTGAATGTGTTAAAGAAGTCAAAAGCAAAGATCCAGACATCATAGTCACTATTGGGGGCGGAACACCGATTGATACGGTTAAAGTAGTGCAATTATGTATAACTTTGGGAATAGAAACGATTGAAGAATTAAGAAAAATTGCTCATAAAAAACATAAAAATGTGAATTCAAAAATTCGACAAATAGCGATTCCTACTACTTTATCTGGCGGGGAATACTCCAATATTGGAGGGGCAATGGATACGGATAAGCAACTCAAGGAAAGATATATTGGTGATGATTTATGCCCTCAAACAGTAGTGCTAGATCCAAATATCACAATTCATACACCGCAATGGTTATGGTTATCAACTGCTATTAGATCTGTGGATCATGCCATAGAAGGCTTTTGTTCAGGTTCTGATAACCCTTTAATTCCACCTACTTGCCTATATTCCCTCAAATTGTTTGCCAAGTCTTTACGTGATACTTATCGAGATCCAGGAAATATAGAATCTAGATCGCTTTCGCAAAAAGCAGTTTGGATAGTTGCAAAAAATTTAGGGAACACTACTATGGGAGCTAGTCACGGAATAGGCTATCTTTTGGGTTCGATAGGAGGCGTTCCTCACGGACATACTTCTTGTGTGATGTTACCAGCGGTTCTTAAGTGGAATGAGTCATATCAAGAAGAACAACATAAGATTATTTCTGACGCCTTAGGAAGACCTAAATTAAAAGCATGGAAGGCTGTGAAGGAATTGGTAAATGATTTGGGGCTTCCCAGTACGTTGGATGAAGTAGGAATAAAAAGAGATAAATGGGAAAAGATTGTAGACTATGCCCTAAAACATCCAACTGTTCTGTCAAATCCAAAACCTATAAAACGACCTGAAGATGTAATGGAGATTCTAGAATTTGCTGAAAATTAAAATAAAAAGGTTCTGATTTATGGGATTTTTAATGGCTATTGTTGGTTTTTTAGTGGCAATAGGTATTCTTTTGTTAATGATAAAACTTGTAGATAAAATAGGAAAAAAATGACAAAATTATCCAAACTTTCTAGGTCTGTTGAAGGAAAAGTAGTTCTAATAACTGGTGCTGCAAGTGGAATGGGAAGAGCTACAGCTCATCTTTTTTCTGATGAAGGATCAATTGTTATTGTTACTGATATCAACGAAGAAGGTGTGAACGAGGTAGTTAAAGAGATTAATGATTGTGGAAATACTGCCTATGGGATCCAATTAGACGTTTCTGACAAAGATAGTATTAAGAAATGCATAGATACAATTATTAAACAACACAAAAGTTTAGATGTTCTTATTAATAATGCTGGTATCTCTAGTCGTGTAGAGATTGATGATGAAGATTATGAGAAATACTGGGACAAAACATTTGAAGTTCTTTTGAAAGGACAGGTAATTTTAATAAGGGAATCGCTTCCCTATCTTTTACAATCCGATTCGGGACGAATTGTTAATATATCTTCTACAGAAGGATTGGGGGCAACACCTAGAATATCGCCTTATACTTCAGCAAAACATGGTGTCATTGGTTTAACTCGTTCATTGGCAGTGGAATTAGGATCGAAAGGTATAACGGTTAATTGTATCTGTCCTGGACCAATTAACACTTCTATGACTAAAAATATTCCTCAAAACGATAAAGAAATTTATGCAAGGAGACGGGTTCCCTTAAAAAGATATGGAGATCCTGAAGAGGTTGCTCATGCAACATTGAGCCTTTGTTTACCCGCTTCTTCCTTTATTAACGGAGCTATCTTACCTGTGGACGGAGGATTAACAATCAAAAGAGCATAATAACTTTCTTTAAAAGTTTCTTTTTTTATGCTTACTTGTATCTAACGGAGATTTTATGAGTAGAGAAAAACTTATAGAAATTGCTAGAATTAACAAAGAACATTCTCTAAATGGGACTATTGAATTGGAGGATGGTATATTTGAAGTTCCCGCGAAGAACTATTTCGACAGGGATCGATGGCAACAAGAAGTGGATTTAATTTTTAAAAGAGTTCCCTTAGTTTTGGGTCTTTCAGCTGAGATTCCTAATATAGGAGACTATAAGGCTATAGAAGTAGTTGGTGTTCCAGTTGTAATAACAAGAGACAACAAGGGAGAAGTTAGAGCGTTTCTTAACGCTTGCCCGCATAGAGGTGCCCAACTTAAAGAGGTAGGTTTAGGAAACTCGACATATTTCTCATGCCCATACCATGGTTGGACTTTTAATGATGATGGATCGTTACGGGGTATAGCTACCCCAAAGGATTTTGGTGATGCGGATAAGCTATGCTTAGATTTAATATCTTTGCCTGCTAGTGAAAAGGCAGGCATAATTTGGGTTACATTAAACCCTAACTCAGATCTAAATATAGATAGTTTCTTATCTGGTTATGATAAGATGTTATCGAATTTCGGCCTCGAAAATTGGCACATTTTTAATTATAGAACCTTGAAAGGGCCAAACTGGAAGGTTGCCTATGATGGTTATTTAGACTTGTATCATATCCCTGTTCTTCACAAAGATACCTTCGGAGATAATTTTTCTAATCGCGCTATGTATTATAATTGGGGCCCGCATCAGAAAGTTATTTCCCCGTATAGACTTCCTCAACAAGATAATTTTGAACCAGAAGGGTTACCTTCTGAAAAGGATTATTTTGACAAACCTTTCGAAGAATGGCCTATGAGTGTCTTAATGGCAGGTGTATGGACTATCTTTCCACATATTTCAATAGCATCTTTTACAGGTGGGGGAAGAAGTATTATGCTTTCCCAGCTTTTTCCAGGAGATAAACCCGAAGATTCAATCACTCATCAATATTATCTAATGGAAAAAAAACCAAATAAAAAGCAAGCTAAAGAAGCACATGAACAGTTCAAACTTTTAAAGTATGTTGTGGAAATTGAAGATTATAAAACTGGTATAAATTTACAAAAAAGCCTTAAAACAGGAATGATCAAGAGTGTCAAATTTGGTAGAAATGAAGGGGGCGGACGAAGATTCCATAAATGGGTTGATCAATTATTAAATACAGAAGATAAAAATCTTACGTCGTTATTTTAAAAAAAAGAGGCTGAAAAATGAAAACTCGTATAACAGAATTGTTTAATATTGAACATCCAATAATACAGGGAGGGATGCATTTCGTTGGTTTAGCTGAACTGGTTGCGGCTGTATCGAATGCCGGTGGACTTGGAATTATTACGGCATTAACTCAACCCACTCCTGAGGATCTTGCAAAAGAGATTGCAAGGTGTCATGAAATGACAGATAAGCCATTTGGAGTAAACCTGACTTTTATACCTTCTTTTAAAGACCCTCCTTATGATGAATATATTGATGCGATTATCCAGGGAGGAATTAATATAGTTGAAACCGCAGGAAGAAATCCTGAGAAATATATGGAACAGATGAAGGCAGCCGATATCAAAATTATTCATAAATGTACTTCTGTCAGACATTCTTTGAAAGCAGAAAGTATAGGTTGTGATGCAGTCAGTGTTGATGGTTTTGAGTGTGGAGGTCATCCTGGGGAAGACGACATTCCTAATGGAATTTTATTACCTCGTGCAGCTGAAGAATTAAAGATACCTTTTGTTGCTTCGGGCGGTATGGCTAACGCAAGAAGTCTAGTATCTGCATTAGCTTTTGGTGCTGAAGGAATTAATATGGGTACAAGATTTATTGCGACCAAAGAAGCGCCAGTTCATCAAAATGTTAAAGAAAGATTAGTTGAGGCTTCCGAACTGGAAACAAGATTAGTCATGCGTTCTTTAAGAAACACTGAGAGAGTATTAATGAATAGCGCTGTTGAACAAATTATGCAGATAGAGGATTCTCATGGCAGCAGTGGTGATCCTAACGAATTGTTAAAAGAAATTAGACCTCTGGTCGCGGGATCTGAACGTGTTCTGCGTGACGGGGATCTAGAAGCAGCAGCCTGGAGTTGCGGTATGGTTGCCGGTCTCATTCATGATATTCCGACGTGTAAAGAATTAATCGATCAAATTATGAAAGAAGCAGAAGGTATTATTAGTGAAAGACTAGAAGGTTTACTTAGCGCTTAAATTCTTTCTTGCTTTGTTAGCTCTCATAATCCTTTTAATATAAAAGGGTAGTGTTAAAAAAAGTATAAACGGGATAATCTTTAGATAATGTTGCGGAGCTATCCTTTGTGCGGTCTCCATCAATTTAGCATCCAATCCCACAAAGATACGTTTTTTGTCTTTCTTAACACCCTTTAGAATAATTTTTGCAGCATGGTCAGGATCCATTCCTCCTTCTCTAAATGTTTCTCCAATTTGACTTGCTGTAAGGAGATTTCCTTCGCGGTCCTTAGCTGGTTTTCCATCAATACCAAGGATACCTTCACCTTCTTCGTTAAATCTGGCATTGGAAACAATATTTGTTCCAATATGACCAGGATAAACGCAGTGAACTTGTACTGGTGTATCGTGCATTTCTTTCATCAAACTTTCTGTGAACCCGCGAACTGCAAATTTTGATGCGTGGTAAACTGTATTATTAGGTGTAGTGATAATTCCATAGATAGAAGAAGTGTTAATCAGTGCAGATTCTTTATTCTTCAAAAGATGTGGTAAAAATGCTCGAGAGCTATTTATAACTGCGCTGTAATTGATGTCATTACACCAGTTCCAATCTTTCTCAGACATTTCAACAAAACTAGAGGGAGCCGCGACACCGGCATTATTAAACACCAAATCTACTCTTCCATATTTTTCAATTACTTTTTCTGCAAGAAAATTAATTTCTTCCTTATCACTTACATCAATGACATAAGAGCTAGACGGAACATTATAATTTCTTAAAATATCTTCTGTTTCTTTTAGAGTATCTTTATTCACATCGCATATTGCTACAGAAGAGCCTGCTTTAGCTAAATTTATAGCCAAATATTTTCCCATTCCTGAACCAGCGCCAGTTATTACTGCAACTTTATTCTCAAATGTTTTCATACATTATTCTCCAAAAAAGGATGGTGTTGAGTGAGGGACTTGAACCCTAAAATAGTGTTCGTTTCTAGTTTTATTTATTCCTTCTAATTCAGGAATCCAAACCATACTATTATCTACCCAACATAAAAATACATTAATTTTAATTTCCTTATTAAAGATAATGGTAAACTAAATATATAAGCTACTCAACAAATACACTAACCTCCTGATTAGCATGATAGGGGTTGGATGTGTTTTTCTTAAAGATTTTTTTTCAAGTAATTATGATAACCTATATAAGTTTCAATCTCTTTGAAACCATCCAACTCTTGAAAGTTTTGTGGGTTGTGATAATCTGGTGTAGGAGGTTTTTACAATTTACCAACATGTAGAAAACCTGCATCCTATTGGACTGGCGAATGGAAACTAGGAAGCATAGAATGTTCATATCTTCAATAGCAAGAAGAAAAAGAAAAGACACAAAAGCACTCAGAGATGAACTAACCAAAAGAGAATTCTCTCACTTGAGACACCTTCGAGAAAAGAACAAAAAAATAGAAGCACGACATCATACTTAAAACTTTTAAACCCTAACTAAACTTTTCTGTTTCAATATCCCAACTGCTTTACCAATTTTAGTGTAATAAAATGACAAAAAAACCGCATTCTTTTTCAAGTGAAGTTAGGTATTGTTAATTAATTAGGAAAAATAATATGAAACTCATTGTACTTAACTTACCTCGTAATTTTGATGAACAGTCATTGGCTTTGTTATTTAAAAAAATTGGGGATATAAAATCTTGTAACTTAGTTATTGATAAAGATACTGGTATCTCAAAGGGTTTTGGTTTTGTTGAAATGGCTCTCGACCATGAAGGGGAGAGTGCCATAAATGCACTTCATGGTAGTAAAGTGGGTAATAACTCCATTCGAGTTAAACAGTCATCAGAAGAATAATATGAAAAAAACAATCTTAACTTTAGTCTTAGCAGTTGGGTTGATTGGGAAAATGTCTGTATCTATCTGATTATACGATAGAGGGCTACCAGTTTTAGTGTAATAAAATGACAGAAAACTTACATTCTTTGTTTTTTTATAATGGATAAAGTCCAGTCTATAGGTCAAAAAATAGTCCACAAAA
>CETV01040925.1_pt1 | contig 19013 bp, 28 predicted proteins | sample 531451 | NCBI WGS metagenome assembly CETV01 (sample SAMEA2623155, study PRJEB7988) | marine metagenome | isolation source: saline water (ENVO:00002010), including | reverse complement strand
TTGAAGAACAAGATGGTAACACAATTCGAGAGTATGCAGTAATTACTGTTACTCTAACTACACCGGTTACAACTACATATTATACTAACCACAAAACTGTTAGTGTATATGATAACGGTAAAGAAACGTATCAAAATAATGTAAAAGTTGATAGTAAAGAAACTATAAATGAAATTGATATACAAGTTGATCGTGAACTTATTAGAGAATATGCTCTTGTTATTCCAGAAGAAGAAAAACCGGAAGAACCAGACGCACCTACTATAATTGTATTCACAGAAGCAGAATATCTTGCTAGAGGTGATGTTGACTACACAGTAAGTGATAGTTATTACAATGCCGTTAAAACAATGAACAGTAATATTAATGATAGTTACATTGAATTGCTAGGTGGGTACTTTGGTAACAATCTGGATAAGATTGGAGCACCAGCGGCATGGTCTCGTGGGTATACTGGTAAAGATAGTATAATTGCAATCTTTGATACTGGTATTGACACAGACCATAGTGAGTTTACAGATAGTATTATTGAAGCAAAATGTTTTACAAGTGTATGTGAACGTGGACTTGGAACTGTAGAAGATGGTAACAGGTTTGGACACGGAACACACGTGGCAGGTATTGCCGCGGCAAACTTAGATGGTGTTGGTACTACAGGTGTAGCCTACGATGCTGGATTGCTTATTGGTAAACTTGCATACGATGGTGGCTTTTTCCAATTTAACAAAATTCCTGAAGCAATGGAGTGGGCAGTAGAAAACGGTGCAGATGTAGTAAACATTAGTGCCGGTACAACTACAAGTTGGGCATATCGAAACAGTCTTACGGAAATTAGCGAAGGCGTTTATTATGCAGATATGACATTTGGTGATTATAATACTCTTGGGTATAACCAAATATATTCTACAAATGGTCATGCTACTGCAATGATTGAGTCAATGAAAGGTCACGAAACTGTAATGGTTCTTGCCGCTGGTAATGATCGACTTGCAGTGGCTAGTCAAGAATCACATATTGCTCTTGATTCTGAAATTGGTGATCGTGTACTTGTTGTTGGTATGTTTGACGAAAGGAAGAACAGCCTTAGTAAGTGGAGCAATGCGGCAGGAACTATTTGTCGAGAACTTAATGATGATGGCACTTGTAAATCCGATGCTCTTATTAGCGATAGGTATATTATGGCACCAGGTGTGTATATTGCGGCACCAACTAACAATGGTGAATATACAACACTTACAGGTACATCGATGGCGGCCCCTCATGTAGCAGGTGCAGTTGCAATTGTACATCAAATGTGGCCACATATGACTGGTGCTAACCTTACTAAACTTTTGCTTAACACGGCAGATACAGAAGTCATTTCAAATTATGATCCTAATAAACATGGACAAGGTATGCTAGATTTAGATGAAGCAACACTACCACAAGGTGCTATTGGATTAGTTACTACAGGTAGAATTGATGATAATAGAGTTAATATAAATGACAGTGGTGTAATTGCAATGAGTGGTAATGCAAATATTTCAGCATTAAGTTCAATGATGGTAGCTGATGAGTATAATAGAGATTATTACTTTGACGCTAATAACATGGTACAAACAATAGATACAAGGACAGCAAGTCCTACATCAGCGGCAATGCATGGCTTTGCTCCTGATTACTACTTAGGTTTTAATGGTGGTAGTATTATTCCTGTAACAAACTCAGGAACACATATTGCACTTAATGATAATAATAACAATGTAAGTATTGTGCAACAATGGAATAAATTAACAGTAGGTTTTGTAAACGAATCAGATAAGTTCTTGGGTAACTTTGCAGATAATGAATTTATGAGAGTTAACAATTCTAATACTGCATATTTTGGATATAGTGATAGCATAGAATTAAACAATGGTATAAGTGTATTTGGTAATGCAACAATAGGTGCTACACGACTTGATGTAGACAATAGTTCTATGCTTAAAAGTGCAGATGTTATGATGTCTAACAGTGCTACACTTGGTGTGTCGCAAACAACAGGTGGCAATACATTTGGATTTGTAACAAGTATGCCAGTTAGTATTACAAGTGGCGATGCACACTTTAATATTCCTAGTAGTGTTAGTGCTAATGGAGATGTTGTAAGCACAGACATTAACAGTTCATTAAAGGCTAACAAGAGAGAAATTGACGTTGGAGTATTTTATATAAATAGAATTACAGATACATCTTCATGGACAGCAAATATTGAAATGCGTAATAATTATGCAGGTTTAGATGAAACACAAGTAACTGCAGGTATAACATATAAGTTAGTATTTTAATGCAAATAGAATCAACACAAAATATTTATAAATTTCCAATACCAAAAGCAACGGATACAGGAACATATAATAAACGAGGCAAACTTGAAGTCATAGCAGGACCTATGTTTGCTGGTAAGAGTAGTGAGTTACTTAAACGACTACTCTTTATAGAACACGGTGGACATAAAGTGCTAGTGTTAAAACCGATTGTGGACGACAGATATCATAGTGATAACAAAGATGAAATCGTAACACACAATAAATTAAGACACCCAGCCGTATCAGTAATTGACTTAGAACTAGTAAAAGACAATTACACAATTAGACCATATAACTTTCATACAGTGTTTATTGATGAAGTACAATTCTTTGATACAAATGAAACTATATGGTTTGTAGAAGAAGGTTTACGTACAGGCGTAAACTTTGTAGTAGCAGGTCTTGACCAAGACAGCAGAGGAGTACCATTTGAAACAACTGCACGTATGCTATCATTAGCAGATGAAGTAGTTAAAATTAAAGCATTCTGTACAGTATGCGGTATTGATGCTGGTAAAACACAAAGACTAAAAGCAACAAAAAACTCGAAAAGAGTAAAAATAGGTGGCGCCGAAACATATGAACCGAGGTGCCACGAACATTGGGAGCCAAAATAAAATGACAAAATATAAATACGTAAGTACAAAAGAATATGTAGATCAATTTCCTGTCGCTTATAGACAATGGAAGGCTGAGAGTCACTGTAACATTATTCATGGATACAGTTTTAGTATGAGATTCTTTTTCGGTACTAACGACTTAGACATTCGTAATTGGGTAGCAGATTACGGAGGTATGAGAGAACTTAAACAAATGCTACAAGATCAATTCGATCACACTCTGTTAGTAGCAGAAGACGATCCTCATAAAGATTGGTATATGGAAGCCAACAAACTTGGAATTGCAAAAGTAGTAGAACTTCCAAAACTTGGTTGTGAAGGATTAGCAGATCAATTATACAAATATGTAAATGGAATATACATTCCAGATATGTGGGGTAAATCAGAAGGAGAACGTCTATGGTGCTTTAGAGTAGAAGTACGTGAAACACAAACTAATATGGCGTATAGGGAAGGCCATAGAGAAGATGGCGAAGACTTATTTGCATAGGAGAATTTAAATGAACAGAATTTTAATGATTGACCCACCAAGCGGTAATAAATATGGATTTCCAAAAGCGATACCAGAGTCAGGTACAATATATTATGGTAGCAAATATGACTATGGATTAAGAGATGATTTTAATCTCTTAAAATGGTTAGTAAGCGAAGGCTACCCACAAAAAGAAATTGACAACTGCGGTGGTAAATTTGTTAGTAGTTTTTGGACTGAACCCAAAGAGCCAGTTGAAGATACGTAGTGGCATAAAAACTAAATACATATATGCTTGTAACTAACCCATTAGAAATAGAACTCACAACAAAATGCACTCTTGGGTGCCCTGCTTGTCCACGCAATGATTCTAGTCAAGATAAAAAAGATTGGGATGTTGGACACCTAGATACAAATATTGTTAAAAGTTTTGCAGACTCACTAGCAAACCGTAATTATCTATTTGTAGGATGTTATGGTGATCCAATATACCATCCAGACTTTATAGACATCATACGTTATTATATAGAAAGAAATAAAACTCTTACTATTCATACTAATGGTAGTTTTAAAAAACAAAAGTGGTGGGATGAATTAGCAAGTCTTAATTGGTCACGTAAGCAATTATTTAACTTTAGTGTAGATGGACTAGAAGAAACAAATCATTTATACAGAATTCGTGCAGACTGGAAATCTATTATGATGGGAATGAAAACAATGGGAGCACTTCCATTAGATCGTAAGCCTAGACTAGAATGGAAGTATCTAGTTTTCCCATATAACGAATATCAAGTAGAAGACGCAAGAAAACTTGCAAATAGTTTAGGAGTTGATAAGTTTATGCCAGTCACAAGTGAAAGAGATATTGAGTGTTATCACTGTGATGACCCAGAAATATATAGGTGGCCAAATGATAAAACCTAGATGTTTATTATATGACCTGGCCATGTTTTTATCTGCTGATAATAAATTAAAACCTTGTTGTTTTGTTAATCCAGTAGAAAGTTGGAATGAATTTATAGAATGGGGCAAACAAAACGGATTAAATGTGGAAGAAGACTTGGATGTAACAAAGCATAATATAGATACAATAATAAAAAGTCCTACATGGCTGGCAGTAATAGATGGATTTGAAACAGGAAATACACCTAAAGCATGTCACATAGAATGCGGGCCTAATAGTTATTCCAGTACAGACCAAACTTCTAAACATAGCGATTATACAGGAGATAAGAATTGAACATAGCAGTATTTGGATGCGGTATGGTTGGTACCGCAGTAGCAAACTTCTTAGAAGAAACATATCAAGGTAACAAAACTAAAATAGTAAGAGTTGACCCATTACATTACTCAGAACAAGATCCACAAGAAGCGGCAACAAATGCAGATGGTATTATTATTTGTGTTCCTACTCCTAGCCTATACTTTGGTGGATGTGATGATAGTATAATACAAAAAGTATTAGCACTATGTGATGAACGTACTCCTATTTTACTTAAAAGTACAGTAACACCAGATTTAATACAAGATTACCCAGCGAACGTAACGTATAATCCAGAGTTTTTAAGAGAAAAACACGCAGAAGAAGACTTTGAGAACCAACATACATTTATACTAGGACACCACGAAAACAATAAAGAAGATGCTAAATGGTGGGCTAGTTTGTTTAATATGCCTGATTATAACGTAGTTTATACTAATAGGCGAACTGCAAGTATGATAAAATACACACATAATGCATGGTTGGCTACTAAAGTAGCATGGTTTCATGAGCTATATAGTGAATTACCAGAAGATGTTGACTATGACACTTTATGTAGGGCCCTGGGTAGATTCCCTACAATAGGTGCTACGCACATGAAAGTACCTAATAATGAAGGGGAACTAGGATATAGTGGTTCTTGCTTTCCAAAGGACGTTAAGGCCTTGACAAAAATGCTAAAACATAGTATACTTAACACAGTAAAAGAGACAAATGATAAACTTAATAACTCTAAAGGAGATTAGAATGAAATACATTATAACAATACTAGCAAGTATGTTTTTATTTGCTAATGTAGTAAATGCTGAGAATAATTATGTAAGAGAAGAAGTAAATGCTTACTTAACTCATCATTATATATGGGAAACTGTTCAACATAGACAAAGTAATAGAGTATGTAAAGATGTAGACATACCAATTTATAGCACTAAAGATAAAACTGGTAATATTATTATTGGTAGTATACTAGGTGGCATTATTGGTAAACAAGTTGGTGATGATGATGGTGCTACGGCACTTGGTGCAATACTTGGTGGTGCTATTGCTAATGCAGATGCAGAGAGTAAGAAAACGGTTGTTGGGTATAAAAGAACAACAGTCTGTGAAGACCATCCTACTTTTATAACTGAAGAAAGAAAGATATATAAGTACAGTACACTTCGGTTTAAAGATAAAAATGGTTTTCAATACGATATCAATTTTATTAGACACGAAGAAATAACAGATTAAGAGGGTAATACATTGAAGCTCAGGTATAGTGAAGCATTCTATTCAGTGCAAGGCGAAGGTAAATTTGTAGGAGTACCTAGTGTATTTTTACGTACATTTGGTTGTAACTTTCGTTGTATGAATTTTGGACTGAGTAGAGATGAACCCAGTCGTAAAGAAAAACAAGCAAACGGCAATCGTTATAATGATGAAGTAAAGGAGTTGTTAGATAAACAAATCCATATAACCACAGAGAAATTTAATGATTTACCTATTATACATACCGGGTGTGATACTTATGCAAGTATCTATCCTGAGTTTAAACATTTTAATAAAGAAGGAACAGTAGATGAAGTAGTAGATCATCTATTAAGTCTAACACCAGAAGGTAAGTGGACTTGCGATAATGGCCAGGATATACATCTTATATTAACTGGTGGCGAACCGTTGTTAGGGTGGCAACGATTGTACGTAGAATTATTTAATCACTCACTTATGAAGGACTTAAAAAATGTTACATTTGAGACAAACACTACACAACACTTACACGAAGATCTTATCAACTATCTTAACAATCAAGACAGACTACAGGTCACATGGAGCTGTAGTCCTAAACTCTCCATTAGTGGAGAATCTTGGGGCGATGCTATACTTCCTGATATTGCTTACGAGTATAGTCGCATTCATGACAGTAGCATTTATCTTAAATTTGTTGTTGCTGATCGTCGTGACATTGATGAGGCTGGCAGAGCGGTTAATGAATATCGCAAAGCAGGGTTGGACTGCCCTGTGTACCTTATGCCGTTGGGTGGAAGATCGGAAGAATACAATCTCAATGTCCAAGAAGTCGCAAACATCTGTATGGAACGAGGATGGAGATTCACACCGAGACTTCACATCAGCTTATTCGGAAACGCATGGGGAACATGATAACTACGAAGATGCAATTAGAAAAGCAGGATTATAATAAAAGGAAATAAAATATGGCTAATATATACAGTGTTTTTAATACACACACAAGAAAAGTTATTGAAGAAGGATTTGAAAAGAAAGCAGATGCTAAAGCCAAACGTGATGAACTCTGCAAAGAGTCACACGACAAGTGGAAAGAAAAAGTTAAAGACGATAAGGATTTGCCTAAGCCGTTTCCTTATATCGTTACAAAAGGAAAGGAGCACCCTAGGGTATTATGAAACAAGGTAATTATATATTTACAAGCGAAAGTGTTAGTGCAGGGCATCCAGACAAAGTAGCAGACCAAATTAGTGATGCATTAGTTGATGCAGGACTAAAGAATGGTGATGAGACAACACGGATAGCGGTCGAAACACTCGTAACTACAAATCACGTAATAGTATCAGGTGAAACAAAGAACTTTAATGTTAGTAAGGACGATTTAGAACAAATTGTCAGGGAGAAAGTTAAAGAAATTGGCTATGAACAAGATGGATTTCATTGGGAAAAGTTAGCTATTTACCCACTTATACATGAACAAAGTGTAGATATTGCAAAAGGAACAGACGAATTTGGTGCAGGTGATCAGGGAATAATGTTTGGTTATGCATGTAGTGATAACGAAGCAATGATGCCAGCACCTATATACTATGCCCATGAGATACTTAAAGAATTAGATACTTTACGTAAAAGTGGATATGAATATATGCTACCAGATGCAAAGTCACAAGTAAGTATTGAATATGAAGGTGGAATACCTAAACGTGTATCAGAAATTGTAATATCACATCAACATACAAAAGGAATGCATCATAGTATTAAAATGCCGTGCAGAGATGCGGCAAACAAAGTGTTAGGAAATTTAATAGATGAATCAACAAATTGGCATATTAACCCTACAGGAGTATTCGAAACTGGAGGACCAGATGGCGATACAGGCCTTACAGGACGAAAGATTATTGTGGACACTTATGGTGGCTATGCTCCTCACGGTGGCGGTGCTTTTAGTGGTAAAGACCCTACGAAAGTAGATAGAAGTGCGGCATATATGGCACGTTGGTTAGCAAAGAATGTAGTAGCAGATGAGATGGCTGATTGGTGTAGCATTCAGCTTAGTTATGCAATTGGTATAAAAGAACCTACAAGTATTTACATAGATTCAAATGGGCATAATAGATCAATTCAAAAGTTTATTGAAGATAATATTGATTTAACACCAAAAGGTATTATAGATAAGTTTGATTTATTTAATTTTAACAAGTATAGTGAGAACTGTATATATGGACACTTTGGCGACAAAGATGTGCCATGGGAAAGGATAGGATGGAAATGAGCATGATTGAAAAACTAAAAAAACTAGTTTCAAAAAACAAAAAAGAAATTTCAAAAAAAGACCAAGCCACTGCTAAAGGTCAACCGTATGTTAATGTACTTGAAGTTAAGTTTGATTCAGAGCATCCAGGTGATGGATATTTTGATTTAGAATGGAATAAACTATTTGTTACAAAGTTGCTTGATGCAGGATACAGTGGAAACAATGATGATGAAATAGTTGACGCATGGTTCACTGGACTTTGCAGACAGATTGCTGAAGACGAATCAGTATAAATTTAAATAATATAGGATCTCTATGATGAGTTACATTTTAGTTGATGCGGCTAACATGTTTTTTAGAGCAAAGCATGTAGTACGTGGTAGTGATATGCACACAAAAATTGGTATGAGTTTCCATATCATGTTTAATAGTATTAATAAAGTATGGCGTGAACAAAAAGGTTCACATGTTGTATTATGTTTAGAAGGCCGCAGTTGGCGTAAAGATGCTTATGAACCTTATAAACGTAATAGACAAGCGACACGCGATGCCCTTACAGAAAAAGAACAAGAAGAAGATAAAGAATTTTGGGATGCTTATCAAGAGTTACAAGAGTTCTTTACTAACAGAACTAATTGTACAGTATTGCAACATGGCGAGTGTGAAGCAGATGACTTTATAGCACGTTGGATACAAAATCACCCTGACGATAAACATTGTATTGTAAGTAGCGACAGCGACTTCTATCAGCTTATTAATGAAAATGTTAGTCAGTATAATGGCATTATGGGTCAACTAATTACACATGAAGGTGTGTTTGATGACAAAGGTAGACCTATAATGGATAAGAAAACTAAAGAACCTAAAGTACTAGGCAACCCAGAGTGGTTATTGTTTGAGAAATGTATTCGTGGAGACACAAGTGATAATGTGTTTAGTGCATTCCCAGGAGCTCGTAAAAAAGGAACAAAGAACAAAGTAGGTATGATGGAAGCATTTGCAGATAAAGATAATAAAGGTTTCAATTGGAATAACTTTATGTTACAACGTTGGGTAGATCATAATAATGTTGAGCACCGTGTATTAGAAGATTACGAACGTAATAAAATACTTATTGATCTTACACAACAGCCAGATGAAATTAAACAAAAACTAGATGGAGCTATTGTAGAACAAGTACAAAAAGATCCAAAAGCACAAGTAGGTATTCAACTTATGAGATTTTGTGGTAAATGGGATCTACAAAGAGTTGTTGAAAGAGCAAATGATCATTCAACTTATCTAAATGCAAGTTATATAAATGCACAATAGAGTTTATATATTTGATGTTGACGGCACTCTAACACTCAGCCGTACTTTAATAGATCCTAAATTCAAAGAATTCTTTTTAAAATTTATTAGTAAGCATGATTGCTATCTTGTTACTGGTAGCGATTATTCAAAAACATTAGAACAACTAGGTAAAGAAATTATGCATACTGTAAAACGTTCTTATAATTGTAGTGGAAATAGTGTATGGGAAAAAGGAATAGAAATACAAACTGCTGACTGGATTTTAAGTAATAAAGCACGTGATTGGTTATCAAAAGAACTATTCGCTTCCAAGTTTCCAATTAGAACAGGAACACATATTGAAGATAGACCTGGAATGGTGAACTTTAGTATAGTAGGTAGAGGCAGTACAACAGAAGAAAGAGCAGAATACGAAGTATGGGATAAAGAACACACAGAAAGACACAAAATAGCACGAAGATTTAATGATACATTTACTGAAAAAGAAAATATACAGGCAAAAGTAGCAGGCGCAACAGGTTTAGATATAGCTCCTAAAGGAAAAGATAAAAGACAAATATTATCTGACTTTAACGAAGTTGCTGTATGTTTCTTTGGTGATATGATGCAACCAGGTGGTAACGATGAACCATTGGGTAATGCAATACATAATAGACATGAAGAAGAAGACGAAGTCGTTTGGGTAAAGGACTGGAAAGAAACTTGGAAAATATTAAAAGAGTGAAATAGGTATGTCTAAACATACATTTATATATAGTGAAATACCAATGTATTCATCAGTAATAGGCTGGATACTTCAACAAAGTTCCAGCTATCAAAGTAACTATTTTGTATTTAATAAAGGTTGCTACGAAGCTGAAGAGCGTGACGACCCATGGGATAACCACTCAGATGATCCAAATGATTGGTCCCATGCATTTATTAAAGACGTTGAAGATAAAAATTTAAGCAATGACTTTACTTGGTTAAATAAATTTGTAGATAGTTTTAAATGTAATACTATTTTTGGATTAAGTTATGGTGGGTGGAGAAAAAGTTCTCCATGGAATAATAACTTAAATCAACTTGTAATTCAACCTAATGATAAAATGTTTGATTTGTTTTATGAATTATATGAATGTCGTTCAGTAAATCCTGAACAATTATTAGAAAATATAAAAATGCACGTACACAATCATAAGCAAGACGATAAAATATACAATGAACGTATGATGAATGAAGTTTATCCTAATGCATTAGAATATGCAAAACGTGGTGAGTTAGAATTTTGGCAATTACAATATTGTTTCCATCACAAAGGTCTAACGGTGCCTGGTATTAAAGAAAAAGAAAATATAAAAAATAAGATTAGATCTGATATATTTGATACTAATTTTACATACGATAATAATGCAATAGTAGTAGAAGATTTATTTAATATTGAATTAAAAGAGCTATGCAAAAAGCTCAACATAGTGTATAATGATACTATAAGAATAAAACATAATGAGTTTTTAGATTATGCAAACTTATTTACAGGAGAAAATTAAAATGGATAATAATTTAGAACAGTTGTATAGAGACTTTGAAAGACTTTCAATGCAACACGAACCATTAGCATCAGCAGGAGTTATGATGGCACAAGCACTTAAGATCTATAAGGCTATGTTATCTGAAGAAGAATTTCTAATGGTTACTGAACATATATTAGAAAGCAGAGATGAAATCACAATAGAAAGACCAACATTAAACTAATGGAGAATAATATGGAATATAATTGGGAAGAAATAGAAGAAAAACACAATGAGAGCATGAAATCAATTCGTGAATCATTTGATAGTATTCAAAGAAGTTATAATATAATAATGGGAGTAATGATCTTATGGATTGGCATAGAGATAGGAATGATGTTATGATTAAACGAAATGAACTAGAGCAACAGCTCAGAGAAAACATAATGGAAGTTACATTCAATAAAATTAATGGTGATTTAAGAATTATGAGTTGTACATTAAGCAAGAATGTAATGCCACCACCACCTAAGAAAAACCCATTAACAGAAGAAAAGATTCGTAAAATTAACGAGGAAGTTTTAAGTGTATGGGATACAAGTGCTAAAGGTTTTAGAAGTTTTCGTATGGCAAATATTGTAGAAGTAAAACAATTACAAGAAGCATAAATGCCATTTAAGATTAAAGAAATTATAAAAGAAAAGTATTGGATAGTAGAAGGTCAGTATGGTAAGGTAGGCACTCTACGTAAAATAGATGAAGGGCATTATGAGTTCTTTGACCAGAATTCTAATACAACAGAACTATTAGATAGCCTTAAGAGCTTCAAATCCGTTAATACAGCCGAGATTAGTGGTGATCTCCAAGTATATAAAGGGTTACCAACGAACACGAGTATTTTGTACCCTGTTGAAGACGATGAATTGCCGTTGTTTAAAAAAGCCGAGAATGGTAAAACTATATTTGTTGCAGGTTATTATATTTTAAAGTACGAAGGAATGGGCTGGCAACATGCATTTTGTCCTAAGTTAGAAACCATAAATAAGTACGAGCACAGAGGGCCATATTTCACAGAATGGGATATGAATATAAACTTAAAGAAAGCAAAACAAGAATGAACAATATATTTAAATTATTAGGAGCATTTCTGTTGATATTGGTAATATTGCCAGCATTTGCTGAAGCACAATCAATGAATCCTGATTCATTGTTGGAAATTGATCCACAAATAGAACAAGAAATTAAACCAGAGGCTCAACCAACAGTACCAGACGAATGGAAAATGCTGAATAGACTATTAGCATGTAATACAATGGAACATATAAAAGAGTTACTTCTACAACGTGGCCAGATAATATGGGCAGGTGGCGGGAAAAACTCTGAATATATGCCTAACGATCCGTTTGATGCAATTATAATTACTAGAAATCCAGAAACTTTAGAATTTACTATTATGCTAATTAAGCCAGATATTAACCTTGCATGTATCATTGCCGGCGGGCAAGAAATTAAAACTATGGAAGAAATCAACACAAATTAATATGTGAAATAAACCATTAACTGGTGTTTTTTCGACAAGTATTGCTAAATACATATGAACAGGAGAAACATTTAATGGCACGACCTAAACCTACAATTATACTAGATCAAGTAGATAAAAGTTATAATAGTGAACAAATTTTAAAAGCAGATGCAATATTTGCTGTATATTATGACAGCAAACCTATTAATCTAAGAACTATGAATACATTAGTAAATTATCCAGGACCTAAGTATAAGAAAGTTAGTTTCTCTAATAGCGGACATGCATTTAATTTATCAGACAGACTTAATAAAAAGTTTGGTACTGATTTGTTTAGTGTAGTGAGATTAATTGATGGTGAAACAATCACAAGAGCTTCAAAATAGTCAGGCTAAATTAATTAGTCTAATAAATCGTGATTATCTAACTGTAAAAGAAATCTTTAAAAATACACATACATTACGTTTAACAAAGTATGGAAAGAATTTATTAAGTAAACAATATGATGCTTATCAATTTGAATCTCCAACGTTAAGTGCTAGAAATCTTATTAACCTTTTAAGAAAAATGAATTATCCTTATTATGTTGATAAAAAGATAATAGTATTATTTACAGAGAAAGATGCATTTGTAGCTAAATTAGCCGGAGCACAAGGATGGTTAGATGGCAAATAGAAAATTTAATATAGAAGATGACGAGAAGATAGTCGTGCATTGCACAGACAATGGACAAGACGTTGAGGTAGAATACATATCACAGCATAATGGTATGATAAGAACAAGTCTACAAGGAATACCATTAAACTTTAAGCATCATAGAGATAATATATACGTCGCTAATGCTCATGGTAGAGAATTTGTAATGAAATTGTAAAATGAAAGACCTCGACTTACACGGATTTAAAGTACATGATGCCTGGAAAGAATTTTCCAAGCACGTGGCAGAATGTTTCTTTAGTAATATTAAACAAACTACTATAATTACTGGACAAGGTAAAATAGCAGAAGAAATAATAGCATGGGTATACGCTAATCAATATTGTAAAACAGCAACACGTGAACAACACAACACTGGTTCAATTGTAGTACATATTAGAAAAAACAAAACCAACACAAAACAATCTACTATAGAAAAACCCAAGGTAGATTTATCACCCTTACTAAAAAAATTCAACAGTTACTAATTATGAAAATAAACAAAAAAATCATTGCCGATCTAGGTACTTTTCTCGATATGCGTTATGGTATTAGTATAGCAGATAATGAAGAAAAGTATCCAGAACTTTATAAAAGTTTCATTGGGATGCAATATTGGATAGATGAGGCATTGTTAGCTCGTTATTTTGGAGACACTAATGAATCAGCAGAAGCAAAGACATATTGGAAGCAACATCTTAAATTTGATACACGTAAGACAGGACAGGAACTCTTAGACAAAATTAATGCTTTACAAGATCTAAGCCCTGACGTACCACTTAAAATATTAGATGTGGGATGCGGTGACAATGGATGGAAAAAACACCTCAGTGACAAAGTAACAGGCATTGACCCATTTAACAGTAATGCAGATATCAAACTAGGTATACAACAATTTGCACAAGAACATCCAGAAGCAGAATGGGATATATTATTAATACTAGGCAGTATTAACTTTGGCGATAAAGCAACTATTGAAGATCAGTTGACAATGGCAGCAAGTCTAGTTAAGCCAGGCGGTAAAATATTCCTAAGAGCTAACCCAGGTATTACACATGTTAACAAACACGCTCAATGGATTGACTTCTTTAATTGGTCTGAAGAGTATATTAAAGATGTTGCTAAACGACTTAACTTTACAATCAACGAATTAGGTTGGGATCACCCAAAAGGCGCACCCGACACACCAAATGGTAACCGACACTACAGTGAATGGACTAAAAAGTAGGGTTTAACTAACAGTTAATAACTACCGTTATAACGCTAAATACATATAGTTTCCTGTACTTATTGATGGGAATCTAACAGAAAAGGAAACTATATGTCCAATAAAAAATTGAACAATGGTTTTTTTAAAGTAATAAAGAAGTTCTTTAAAAAACCATTTGTAAAAACTGTTACAATTCTAGTAATTGCAGTCACATTAAGCACAGTAATTAACTCGTATTATAGAAATATCCAAGAAAGCATTCATAAGGGTATCGTATCAATGTATGATGTTTACCCACAGGTAGCTGAAGGATTATATGAAATTAATGGGTGGATACTTAATGGCAAAGAATTTGATCAAGAACGTAAAGCGAAAAAAGTAATATTCGAAAACTTTTCTCGTGTTGTCATTATGAGCGTTTTTGCTCCAGATAATCCAGAACTTAATGGAATGTCGGGCAGAGGAACAGGTTTTATAGTAGGTGTTGATGATGAATCTGCAACAATTGTTACAAACTATCATGTTATTGATGCATATCTGGACCAACCAGACATATTTAAAATAGCAGTACAAACAGCCTCAGAAATGTGGTCATATGACGCAGAGATTATTGGTTATGACATTATAACTGATGTAGCCGTATTAAAAATCCAGAAAAAAGATAATGAAGAATGGGAACCTATAGAATGGGGCACAAATGAAAATTATTCCTCAGGTACACCTATTGTCATTATAGGACATGGAATGAGTATGTCTTGGTCATCTACACAAGGTCATGTTGTATATAAAGATAGATATGGTATGCGTCCATATAATCTAGTGATGCAACTAGATGCAGTTGTTAACCAAGGTAATAGTGGTGGACCTGTATTTAATGATGATGGATTAGTTATTGGTATTGTACAGAGTATATACAGTCCAGGCAGAAAAATTCCTGGTTGGGATGGTGTAGGAATGGCAATAAGTGTAGATCAAGTAAAAAGAAGTGTTGACTATATTCTTAGCCCACAATACGATGCTAAAGGTTATGTACCATATGTAGAATTTCCTTTTAGTCTTGGATCATTTAAACTTCCAGAAGTAAAAGACATAGAAAAAGAAGATAGGCGTTATGCTTATTTTGACTACCCACCAACAGGATCAACTGCCGCAGGAAACACTGAGGTAGAACGCGAAAAGACAGTTGGCGAATTAGCTGGTTTTGAACAAGGTGATATCTTATTAGAAATAAACGGTGAAACTATCTATAATAGTTTTAAGGTATTACGTATGACAATTACGGCTTTTCCAGGAGATCTTTGGACAGTTAAAGTAAGGCGTGGCGAAGAAGAAATAGAAATTGTAGTAGCTATGCGTGAAATCGACATAAAAACACTACAAGATATCATAAAAAAGCGAGGAATGTAGCTCTAAAATTCACAATTTTACCAAAAAAACACTAAACCCTTGTAATACAAGGGTTTTTTTATGGCATTAAAGGTTGACAAGTAAGACATCTTACTGTATACTATAGTTATAAAGTTAGAAAAAGGAAGGTTTAGCACATGATTAGAATAACATTAGCAATTTTAAGTTTAATACTAGCAAGTGCAAGTATTGACGGGCCTACAGGATATGAAAGTAATAACTGGTTAGGCTGTTTTTTATTTTTTACAACTGGCGTAGCATTGATTTTTTGGACAATATTGGACGGTACTTTTGTTAGAATTAACAAATAGGTTGACAAATACACCAAGATACCTTACTATAGTATATATAAGTTATGCCAAAGAAACAACAAATTTTACAACAAGAAGGAAGTGAGAATATGAATACTGCGATATCTGAATCACGAACAGTTAAAATAAGTGAAGCAACTACCCTTATTACACGAGCTTTTAAAAAGAAGCGTCCTGTGTTTTTATGGGGTCCTCCAGGAATTGGAAAATCAGAATTAATCAGACAAATTGGTGACTCAGGAGCACTTGGAAAAACTCATGTTATCGACATGCGTCTTGCTTTATTTGAACCTACTGATTTAAGAGGTTACCCTGTACCAAATATGAAAACAGGAGTTATGCAATGGTTACCACCAGCAGACTTACCTGGTAAAGAGATGGCAAAGAAATACGATACAATAATTGTATTCCTTGATGAGATGAACTCAGCGGCACCTAGTGTACAAGCCGCAGGTTACCAGTTAATTCTTAACAGACGTATTGGACAATATGAACTTCCAGATAACGTTGTTATGGTTGCCGCAGGTAATAGAGAGACAGATAAAGGTGTTACTTACAGAATGCCAAAACCACTTGAGAATAGATTTGTTCATTTTGAACTTAGAGTTGATTTTACAGATTGGTTAAATTGGGCTGTAATGCACGATATTAATCCTGATGTAGTTGGTTACTTGTCATTTGCAAAAGGTGACTTATACAACTTTGATCCTCAATCAAGTTCAAGAGGATTTGCTACACCGAGGGCTTGGACATTTACTTCAGAAATGCTAGAAGGCGAAGATGACTTGTCAGATAGTTTACAAACTGATATGGTAGCAGGTTGTGTTGGTGAAGGTATTGCTGTCAAGTTTATGGCACATAGAAAAATTGCAGGTGAACTTCCTATTCCAGAAGATGTACTTGATGCTAAGGTTAAGAAAATTAAGAAAACTGAAGTATCGGCTATGTATGCATTGTCTACATCACTATGTTATGAACTACGTGATAGATTTATTAACGGTGAGAAAGCAGGTGCTGATAGTAAGCAGATGGAAAAATACCATAAGAGTTTTTCAAACTTCATTAGTTTTATGATGGACAATATGGAAACTGAAATGGTTGTTATGGCATCTAGAATTGCAATGCAACAATATAAGTTAGTACCTAAGCAGAAGAAAATAGAAAGGTTTGAAGAATACTTTTCTCGTTATGGAAGATTGGTGTTGGACGCATAATGAATACTAATACTAAAACTGCTGAAGAAAGAATTACACAGTCCAGAGTTAGGTTGTTATTAACTAAACCTTTCTTTGGACAATTGGCTGTAAGATTAAAAGTTACAGATGCATCTGAAATGTTGCCGACAGCGGCAACAGATGGTCGCAGGTTTATGTTTAATAGAGATTTTGTTGATAGTCTTACAGATGAGATGTTAGACTTTTTAGTTGGACACGAAGTATTACATTGTGTATTTGACCATATGCAGGCACGTGGAGATCGTAATCCACAACTTTATAATGCGGCGGCAGACTATAATATTAATATGACACTTGTAGAACAAAATATAGGTAAACCAATTACTGAAGATAAACTACACGGTGGTAAAATTTGTATGGACTGGAAATATCAAGGTTGGAACAGTTATGAGATTTATGATGATTTGTTAAAGAATCAAGAAGATGCTAAAGGAATGGATGTTCATTTAAACGAAATGGAAGACGGAGAAGAAGGCGGAGCACCAGGCGAAGGCCAAGAATCAATGTCTGAAGAAGAAAAGAAAGCATTAGCAGACGAAATTAAACAGGCCACAATACAAGCGGCACAGGCAGCAGGTGAAGGAGTTCCAGAAGCAGTTAAGAGAATGATTAGCGAACTAGTTGCACCTAAAATGGACTGGAGAGATATACTTAGAACTCAATTAGAAAGTTCACTTAAAAATGATTTTACTTTTATGCGTCCTAGTAAACGTTCAGGAGAAGTTCTTTTTCCTGGTATGAACAAAGACGAAGAATTAAATATTGCTGTCGCACTTGATACCTCAGGTAGTATTAGCCAAACAATGTTACGTGACTTCCTTAGTGAAGTACAAGGCATTATGGACCAATACCAGAGTTACAAGGTACATATATTTCAATTTGATACTGATGTATATGGAGCAGAAGATTTTACTAGTGATGATGGTCGTACAATGGCTGAATACCAGATTAAAGGTGGTGGTGGAACTGAATTTGATGTGGTGTTTAATTATATGGAACAATATGGTATAGAGCCAGATCAACTTGTTATGTTTACTGACGGATATCCTTGGGGTAGTTGGGGTAACGAGAATTATTGTGATACACTTTTTGTAATACACGGAGATAAGAAAAGAAGAATTAAATCTCCATTCGGAGTTACAGTACATTATGAAGCCGCATAAACTTTTTATAACTATATTATTTACATTTATATGCGTATCAGCATTTGCAAATAATGTTAAAACTAACGATATTAATTTTCCAGGCAAGTTTTACACAACAGAAATTAAGTCTTGTAAAGCAATATCTTCTGTAACCTTCAGTTCAGATAGCTCTATTAATTTTGTTGAAGGTTTAATTGGTTATGATTGGCATGCTGATCACTCAGCAAACAGTAACTCAATGAATGTCTATCATCAAAAGATTACCGATCCAATTCAGATGTTCATGGCAGGAACACATAATGCAATTGGTAATAACAACCAAGCCAATATTCAAATTGCTAAAAACTTGTTAATAGATTTGGCTAAAACAGATACCTTGTATGACAGCATTGGTTTTTATGAAGTAAGAAAGAAGCCTTTGTGTTATGCGAATGGAGACCCAAAAGCACCTTGCTGGTATCATGAATATCAATTTGCAAGTGATGTGTTTGCAAATTATATGATTACTGCATTGTGGTTAAAAGATGAATTAAACGAACAAGAGTT
>CETV01134635.1_pt1 | contig 19355 bp, 17 predicted proteins | sample 531451 | NCBI WGS metagenome assembly CETV01 (sample SAMEA2623155, study PRJEB7988) | marine metagenome | isolation source: saline water (ENVO:00002010), including | reverse complement strand
GGGATCTATCATCGCGGATGGCAAGTCCCTTCTTGGAGAAATTAAAGGGGTAGGTGGCCAACTAAGTGATTTTAGCTTAAGTAACATCGCAGGAAACATCGGTGGACACCTCGAGAGGATGGCCCAGGCAGAGCTTAAGAATGCTCAGTTGGGTGACAGTGTTAACGGATCGACCAACCCTGCTTCTACTTTCAATATGGATCGTGTCAGCACACCTGGCTATACGGTTCAGGGCGCAGTCAACACCGCTTTGTCCAGTCGACCTGCTGCCTATGGGGCAAACTTATCAGCAACCTGTACAGGACTGCCAAACAGCACGGGATCAACAACTTCCACCTCCGGAGCTTTGCCCACATCGCCTGCCGCCGTTAACGCCTTGAGTCCTGGGAACTCTTCTGTATTTGCTGGCCCCCTACCTCAATACAGGCCCAGTGATGCAGATGGCTCGGTAAAGATTCTTTGGCGTATGTTCGGGGACCCGGGCGGAATGGGATTGATTAACGTCGAGGGTGACGCCACCTCTCCAAACGAAGCCAAGATGTCACGCATGTTCCTCATGTTTAACACGGCCGTGGCTGCCATGGCTGCGCTCTGGTTTACCTTCACAATGTTATCAGCCGGTCTTCAAGGGGCTCACGACGGTGAATTTTTAGGAAAACGTTACCATAGCTTTTGGCTACCTATTCGTTCGTTTCTTGGTGGGATTTTAATCATTCCATTGCCACTGATAGGTTACTCTGCAGCTCAATTGCTAACACTGCTCGCGACAACAACAGGGATTGGGATTGCCAACGCCACCGCTGGTTATGCCGTGGGCGTCCTGGTGGATGCAACCCCTGAGCCAGCTACTTATATTCGTGGCGTTACAGCCATGGATTTCATGTCGCCGCTCATGTTGAACTCAATGTGCGTTGCTCAAACTAACGTCGATCAAATGAAAAAGAGGGGGCTCTATCGAGATCCATCATCTCAGAGCGAGAGCTTACTGGCAACAGATGCTGAAGCAGCTAACGTCGACATGGGACTAACCATAGTCCCCGGCGCAGATTCTGTTCGAATAGATTACGGAGCAATGACTCCCAATTCGGTTCCGAACTTTGCCCAACACGGGTTTACCGCAGACCAATGCGGGACGTTGACATTCAAGCCCCCGCAGATCTCCGATCTTGGGGAGGACAACAGACCTATTTTCCCAGTGTTATCCGATCACAATAAAGAAGTTGTTCATGATGCCATGCTCGCCCTGGGAAATAAGCAAATCGAGGCTTTTGTTCTCTATGCAAAGGTTATGAATGACCTCGCGAACTCCACTTACTTATTCCTTGATGTTCCCGCAGGCTCTCCCATGGAGGCAGTTAAGAACTCTAGAGTTCACTGGACAGAGGCGATGGTTCGGTCTGGTCGCGGTCCAATAACGCTACCGGAGGATCCTGAAGCGTTTATGGCTGTCGACTTTACCCAGTTCAGGCTCGATTATGGCGCATTTATTTATTTGCAAAATATTGCGAGTGGAATGTTTGATCTTATTGTCGCGAAAGAATCTGCCCAACAAGCGTCCGCAATTGCTTGCTCAACAAAGACTCACGTCGAAGAAGGCCCTAATTCATATGGCTGGATTGGGCTGGGCTTTTATAACGTGCACAATATTGTCGCCAAGGGAAAAGCGACGAGCGTAGCCTCTTCATCAGAGGTCACCTCGAAACCTCCATCTGCAAGTGCAGCCAGGCAAGTTCAAGTCGCAAACGCTGAAACCAAAGCCTTGCAGGTTTGTGAGGTTCCTTGTGACTCAAACAACGATCTGGCTAAGAAACATCTCGCTAAATCCGCTGAGAGCACCTCTGGGGGTAGCTTTGAACTGCTGAACTTCCTTCGTAACGGAGTTAACGCAATAGGCGGAGCACTTGATGGCGTTGCCTCTTGGATGAACCCCGTAAACTTAATTGACGATAAGTTGAGATCGAAGATTTCAAACGTACAAATAGGCTTTTCATCGGTGAGCGACATTGCACAAACCGGAGTTGCTGTCTTGAACACGCTTGACAACCTATTCAAAGCATTCTTACTTCTAATGGGTGTCTACGCAGGTATTGTTACAGGCGTAACCCTTACGGGTCTTGGTGTATTCGCCGGCGGAATTTTTGGAATGGTACAGACGGTATTTGTTTTAACCGGAGCAGTTTTGACCTTGTTTATACTTCCAGCCGGATTTTTCGCAATCAAGCTAGCCATGATTATTCCCATGATCCCTGTACTTATTTGGATCGGTGTGATTTTGGACTGGATGGTCGTTGTTATTGAGGCAATGATTGCTAGCCCATATTGGGCCATGGCTCACCTTGATGGCGACGGCGAGGGCTTGGGTAGAAATACAGCTCACGGCTACATCTTCATTTTGAATCTATTGTTTAGACCGGCAATTTTAGTAATAACCTTCGCCCTCGTGACCACCGTACTATCCGTTATTCTCGGATTTGCCAATGGAGCACTTGGAGGTATGTTTAATTCGCTCGTAAACAATCCTGAGTCAACGTTCTTGATGAAGTGCTTCTATCTGCTAGGTGCACTCTCATTGATGACTGTGATTTTTGAAAACATGCTGACAAAAGCTTATTCGGTTCTCTCTGTAGTCCCAGATAAAGTATTCTCTTGGATCGGAGGTAACTTCGGATCGAACGTTAGTGGGGGAATGGCTGAGGGAATTGCCGGCGGGGCATCAAATGCCACACAGGCCGGAGGGCAAGCTTCGTCAAACATTGGTTCGGCCGCTACCTCAGCCGGCGCTGGGTTGGCTGGTGGAGCCCAACAAAAAACTGACCAAAATGCGGGTAATCTCGCAGCTCAGGGCGTGGCAGAACAAAAAGCGGGCGCCGATATGTCAGCCAAAGCTGCTAAAGACTTTGAGAGCGCTCGATCCGATTACGAGAACCCAACTGGAGCCTCAGAGAGCGCTAGATCAAGCTCCCGTTCAGATGCAATGAAAAGGATGGACGACGCACGAGATCGCATGGCGCAAGGCGAACAGCTACAGAAGTCCGGGATGGGCAAAATTGAAAAGGCTTTTTCGAATCCCGCCGTTTCAGGGAGAGGCCGAGACCAGATGCGCCAATCACTTTCTCAACTCGGGCTCTCTGCGGAAAGCGCTGTGAACGCAGCCGGAGGATCCGCTCAGAAAGCCGCGCAAATTAAATCTAGGATTAATCAAATTTTAAATAAAAGATAATAGCAACCATCTCGAGGGCGGCTTGTCCGCCCGATTGCTTTACGTTGCTGCTTGATATACAGCAATGCTTTGTCTTTTGTTAGAAAACGTTTAACCTATGATTAGGTAATTTTAAGGTCTAATCTTATGAGCTACGACGTCAATTATTTCCAAAGTTTGTACAATTCCGGAGCGTTGCCTCAGCTATTAAGGACTGCACAACCCACTCCAGTGCACACACATAGTACAGAGACCATCATTCGTGAGGTCCCCGCTCGAGTTCAGAATCAACCTGTAAGAGTCGACACAGACCAGCTTGCCAAGATCCTAGATCCCTTGTCGCAGCTAAAAAGAACCCCAGTTGCATCCGGAGTTGGCGAAATTTACATGTCCACCGGGCAGTACTCCGGCCTGTACTTGTTTGCTAAGGCTAAGTATATTTTTCAGAGGAATCTAGAGGCCCATACTCTTAAGATTCCACAAGACGAAACCCTTGGGCACATAGATCATGCCACCTCTGACGCGATGGCCATTATCAGCCGTTTCCCTTTGACCAACACAGCTATCGACCCCAGCGAACGATGGAAGTCGTATAGAGATCTAGCGATCTTGCCTGAGCAAAGCCTTACTGAGCGTCTCGGGAACACCGTCTTTAGAACCAGCCGTCTCGACCTGCACGCGATATTGAGTTCAGACCCCCTGACATCTATTGATCGTTCTGTTGACTGAACTGGTACGAGGGCAACTTTACTGAGGGTCGCCCTGTTTGAGTATCCCCAACAAAAAAATAGATTCAGATTAGAAAAACACCCTTCTAAAGATGCTTATTTTGCTATGATGTATTTCAAAGCAAATTTTATTAAGCGAAAAAATGAAATCTAGCCTATCGTTTGTAAGCGAAACTGCCGCCCAAAAGAAGGAAGTTATCCTGAGGGCCGCGTCGTCAAAGCCCAAAGACGTTCCGGTGTCTCGGTCCGGCCGCAGGGTGGAGCAAACAATACGCGACGAAGATCTTATCTTCATCTACCAGAATGCGAAGTCTCATTGGGTGGAAACCGAAGAATCATTATTTGCCTTAAAGTACAGAGGTGCAGACCGAGACTGTAGGTCAGGGGTGGTTTCTCAGAGCCTTGCTGTTCACATCCTTGAGGACCAGATTGGTTCTGAGAATAGTGCTGAGCATGACACACTTGAAACCATAACCTTGGCTCTTACAAAAGCCTATCAGTATGCGCTCATGTACCCAACGCTGAAGTTTGCGATGTCCGAATTGGGCTTCCCCAAAGGGTTTGAAATCAAGAAAGATGAGGTTATCTTCAACCTCAAGTCGGCACCAAGCAACCTTATTCTCAGCGGTGAGTGGCAAAATATTCGAGAAAAACAACTAGGCTTAAAAAAATCAGCTCGGCTAGTAATCAGTGGTACAGCTCTGGGAGTGAACAACTCTTTCGTCTACGAGGAGATTGAAGAGGAAATTGCCTACCTACGTGATGAAGGATTTACAGAAATCACCCTTTTTCATTTCGGCCTCTATGGCGGTGGGTCCTCTCGGGGAGACATTAGGATACCCGTTGCCTGCGCAAAACTAATGAAAGACGTCGATGTTGATTTCTATCGAATCACCTTTGATCGAGAGGGCTATGAAAACTCAGGCCACGACCTGTTCGCGTATCTTAATGCTTGGGCGGCCACACACGTTCTTCATTTTCAACCCGCGGGGTCAAAGGATGAATTTGACTATGCGTCCTATTACGAAAGTCGCGGCATAAGCTGTCGCGAATTGCTTCTCTCCAATCAACAGGCGAACACCATAAATGGTGACTTTCTCGCCTACTGTCCCGAGAAATGACACTCGACCCCAGTGCCATAGATTTCATCGACGGCACAGAGTTACGCGTGAACCACAGAGACTCACCTCTTGTCAGGGAAGCCTTAAGGATTCAGGATGAGAATCCAGAGGGTCGATCAAGTCGAATTACCGTAGACGAAAACGGTCTGGTATGTTCTGTTGAACTCAGGAGGCTTCTTTCATGGGCAATCAAAGAGGACCATTCAATTTCCCATTTTTCTTCTGTATTTATTTTTGACTTAATAAACCCATCTAGAACCAGGGTACTTTTCCAAAGAATAAGCAATCCTGATCGGAATATCGAAGTTTTTGAGATGGAAACCACCGCAGAGCCACTTGATAGGGACGTGTATCAATCTGACCCAGCGAAAATTGAAGCCTCTATGTGGGATAGGGAGCTATCTTCCAGCCTGCAGGACTCCGTTGAGAAACTTTTGAACAAGCAATTAAATCGATACGAGACAATCGAGGTAAAGGGATTGTTGTTTCGGTCGAATGCTTCTGTTTTCAGAGATATGGAATCAATTGAGAGGTCAATTAAGCTCACCAGAAAAATTCAACTTGGACTTGAGCTCAAGTTCCCCAATTTATCTAGCTAGAATATGGCTTACAGGCAATGCCGGGTAAGCCATGAAATTGGGCGTCTATTGTATTACCAGGGTGCTGTAATGAATCTGCTTGATGCCTTCTGCTGGATTCGGATAGTTAGCATCCTCGAGGGATACTCGAACTAGATCCATCAGTTCAGCGGTCAGGGCTTGCTTCCCTTCTGAAGTCTTCAACGGTTCAGCATATTTTCTGGACAAGACCATCATCGCTCTGCTTCGGAGCACTGGGGCCATTTGGGTAAGTGCCTCTCGAGCCGATTCATCTCCGGCTTCTAATACTAAGACCACCTGTACGTAACGTTCTCTGTCTTTGTCAGCCAGGTTGACGATTAGAGAATCCATGGGCACGTATGCCGGTGCTTTAAAGCCGCCTGTGGACAAAAGGTTCCCACCAGCACCGCCCGACAGCATAAAAAAAGCTCCACCTGCCAGAGCTATAGTTGCAAGCAATAGACCCGCGATCAACATCATTTTTTTACTGCCGCTGTTTTCGTTCATTGTGGTTGACATAGATTATCCTGGTTAGTCGTCTTCTTTTGAAAGGGCAAATCGAACACTTAGTTCATCAAACGCTTTTTGTTCGCTCCTTGCTTGGGCTTCATTTTGTTTTCGGCTTCGAGTAGCAATCAGCTTCTCAACCTTTTTCATCTCCATGATTTTCCCAATCCATCTTTGATGTGCAAACTCAGCTTGTTTTAAAAGAATATCCAGACGATGTTTTTGTTGAGAAACACCTCCTCGAATCTTTTCAATGTAGTTCGAGTACCCAACTACCTTATCGCCGAAAGTACCCCCAACCGCACTGCTGGTTGCCTTCTTCTTAATTTCCAGAAGATAGTTCTCCATTGTGGAGATCTGAGCCTTAGCTTTCTCGATCTGAGATTTAACTGTAGACACCTCTTGAGCGGCTTGCTCAACATCTTTTTTCCTCATATCTAAGAGCAGAGAGTAGGCATCCATTCGCTAGCCTCCTATTTCTTTCGTCTCAAGGTACGCTGGCCGGACGCCCCCTCGGATTCAATGACAGCGTGGAGACTCGCCAAGCTTGACTTGAAGTCGCTTTTCTCATTGATTCCCTGCTTCAAATGAGCTTCAATCCGGTCGAAGTGTTCGATCGCTCGATCCAGGCCTGGGTCGCTACCTTTGCTGTACGCCCCGATTTTGATTAAATCCTTGTTTTGTGAGACTTTCGAAAACATGGCCTTTACATCCCTGGCAGTCTTAATCTGGCTTTCCGAGCAGATGTTTTGCATTACTCTTGAGATGGATTTCTCTATGTCAATCGCGGGGTAATGGCCGGAATCGGCCAGCTCTCTGGATAAGACTATGTGGCCATCTAAGATTGCCCTTGCAGAATCGGCTATGGGGTCCTGCTGGTCGTCGCCCTCTGTCAACACGGTATAGAATGCCGTTAAAGTCCCCTTTCCACAGTCCCCATTACCGGCTCTTTCTACCAAGGCGGGCAGCTTGGCAAACACTGAGGGAGGATACCCCTTGGTCGCGGGAGGCTCCCCCATAGCCAGCGCAAGCTCACGTTGTGCCATGGCATATCTAGTCAGAGAATCCATGATTAAGAGCACGTCATGCCCTTCGTCGCGAAACCTTTCCGCGATAGATGTGGCGTAGTTTGCGCCCTGCATCCTAAGCAAAGGCGAGCAATCCGCCGGCGCAGCTACAACTACGGATTTGGTCAGGCCGTCTTCTGCCAGGTTGTGCTCAATGAACTCGCGTACTTCTCTCCCACGCTCACCAATCAAGCCTACAACAACCCTGGAGGCCTTCGTGTACTTACACATCATTCCGATTAGCACTGATTTTCCAACCCCGGAGCCAGCGAATAGGCCTAAGCGCTGACCTTTACCCACCGTAAGTATTGAGTTTATTGCTCTGACTCCCACGTCAAGAGAGTCAACCACGGGCTCCCTCATTAAGGGATTGATTGGTTTTGGCTTGATCGATTTATAGTCAGCGCCATAGATCGGACCTTTCCCATCAAGTGGCCTGCCAGATGCATCAACAACCCTACCAAGAAGACCATTGCCTCCCGGAAGGAATCGTAGCCCATCATAGTTCACTGACTTGTCAACTTCGATTTTCCCGAAGACCGGAGAAGAACGTGGGGGCTCTTCAATCATCACTCGAGCGCCCGGAAGGATCCCGCCAATCTGCTCAAGTGGCATTAAAACCAAAAGATTGCCCTTAAAGCCGACGACCTCAGCATCGATTTCGGTTAAATCCGCCTGAGCCACTTTGCAAACGCTGCCCACCGGGGCAGTCAAGCCGGTGGCTTCTAGTACCAGGCCGGATATGCGCGTTATTTTGCCTTCTGCTCTGTCTGAGAGATTTTGCTGAACCAAAAATTTTGCTTTCTTAACATGATCAAGGAGCGCGCTCAAGACTTGTCCTCGACGATCGATTTAACATACTCAGGGTAGCTTGGAATCTCTTTATTCGATCGATAGTTTTCAGTTTCAGAAAGTTGTCCAATTGCCCTAACCCAGCGGGTCTCGATAGTGGAGTCATACGCCCCATCATCATGCCTCAGGATAAAACCCATGTCTTCTAGGCTTTCATCTGGTGTAAAGGTGAATCTCGAAAAGATCGTATCTTTTACGTCATGATTCCGAATCGCGGCAATCGTACGAGAGTTTGCGACGATTTCTATTTCTTTGGAATTAAGCTTAAATTGCGCGATAACTGACTTGATATTTTCGGGTGTTTTCTCAAGGTTAATAGAACAAGACTCGTGCACGATATGTCGCGCAGCGTGCACAGCCAACTCCACTACGAGAGGGGCAAGCTTGCTCTCAATTTCATTAAACTTGGCTTCGAAAGATTCCGCGCATTTTTTCAGTAAAACTCTTTCTTGTTGCGAACATTCCCATCCTTCCCTGTAACCGGCTTTCAGGCCAGCTTCTTCTGCGACCATCAAAATGGTTTGTTCCTTGCTCAAAAGGTCTTTTTCTTTCTCAATCAAACGCTGCTCCCAGGCCCTCAAACGCTCGGACTCTAGCATGTTGATTGATGCGGTCTCCGCGAAAAGGGTCTCCCTTACATTGGACTGGACCGCTTCCAAGACCTCGCTAGCCACCTCAGCAGAACGCTGCTCGGACGTCACCTTCTTTGCGCAGAGCATGGAAAAGCCCTGCACATCCGCAATTTTGAGGTCCCTGGCTCTGATGATTTTAGACGACTGCACCTTCACCACCCTTAATAATTTGGATCTGGCCCAAGTCCGCCTTTTCGCGTACAGCTTTCAGGATTTCTTTCTGAGCTGCTTCCACATCTGAAACCCTTACCGCGCCTTTAATTTGAATTTCGTCGCGCAACGCGTCTGCCGCTCGCACCGACATATTCGAGAAGAATTTATTTTTAATCTCTTCCGGCGCGCCTTTCATAGCCACCGCCAGCTTGTCAATTTCCAACTCTCGAAGCAGCATTTGCATGTCTCTGTTCGAGATATCCAACAAGTTTTCGAACGTGAACATTTCTTCTTGAATTTTCGCGCTTAGTTCTGGCTCGACCTCGGCGATTGAATCAAGGATAAGCTTTTCAGAGCTGCTTCCTACATAGTTCAGAATTTCAGCCGCAGTTCTTGTACCACCCAAGGCCTTCTTGGACACTTTGTCTCCTCCCCCCGAAAGCAACTTGGACAGAACTTCGTTCAACTCTTTTATAGCATTGGGTTGGACACCCTCAAGCGTCGCAATTCTCAGGACAACATCGGAACGTAGGCGCTCTCCAAAATAGTTCAGGATTGCGGCACAGTGGTCCTTCTCAAGGTGAACCATAATTGTGGCGATAATTTGCGGGTGCTCGTCTTTGATTAACTCCGAGACGGCTTGAGGATCCATCCATTTAAGCCCCTCAATGCCAGAAGTGTCACTGTTGGCCAGGATAGTGTCCAGAAGGTAGCTTGCCTTTTCTTCGCCAAGTGCTTTGTTCAAAACATTCTTGATGTAGGAGCTAGAATTTATTCCCAGCGAGCTCTGCGTATTGGTAACCTCAAGCACGTCTTTCATTACCGAATCGACGGTGTCAACTGAGACGTTTTGAGTCTTGCTCATTTTTAGACCTAGGCGCTGGAGCTCTTTTGGGGACAAGTGCTTCATCACATCTGAGGCGCCTTCCTCCCCAATGGCCAACATCAGGATCGCACTTTTTTCTAGGCCTTCTTCTGCGCGTTGAGACAGCATTATTTTTATCCTTGTAGCTTAGGTTGTTGAGAATTTACGGGCGCACCAGCAGTGGGTGCAAGCAGGGTCTGACCGGCAATCCAACTCTTAACCACTGAGGCGACAACCTCAGGGTTTTCTGCTGCGAGACGACGAACCATTTCGAGTCGCTCTTCTCTGTCCTTCTCAAGCCTTCTTGCTTCCCGATCAACCGGGCTTTCGTAGAAAGACTCATCATCTTCGTCACCACCAATGCTAGAAGAAAGAAGGGGAGAGCCCACAGACGTATTCGGCAGCAATTCTGGGCCATCCTTTGGATCTTGACCCATTAGAGGCTTAAGTAGAGGTCTGATCAGACCTAACACTAAAACGCCAACAATAAGTGCAACTCCAAGAGGAGTCCCCACAGACTTAAGCAAATCCACAGTACTCTGCTGAGCCCAGAACCCTTCCTCTGGAGCAACCTCTTTATTGAACAATTGGTTCACCACATTAAGCTCGTCTCCACGCTCAGCGTTGAACCCAATTGCCTGCTTCACAAGCTTGTTAACTTCTTCCATCTCAGCAGGGGTCAACGGAACTTCTCTGGCCTCGCCGTCGGCAATAAGGGTTTTGTAGTTAATTACGACGCCGGCATTAACCCGACCGACAACACCCACCTGTTCCTTGCGGAAGACGGTTTCTTTGTCAACCTCATAATTAGTTACCTCGTCGCTACGTTTCTCTTCACCGGAGCTAGCGGATGATCCATTTTGCGCCAGATCCCTTGGATTGCCTCCTATTAGAGCTTCAGCGCCATCAGGCGGTGTATTTGCCAGCAGCCCTGGGATCCCACTCGGATTGTCAGTGGAGCCGTCTTTAACCATGCTTTTTTGTGAACTTCGGATTGCTGCGGTACCTTCAGAGTTGGGTTTATATACCTCCAGCTTTCGCTCTACCGCCGAAAAATCCATATCCGCAGAGACGGTGGCCTTTACGTTTTCTTTTCCGAACAGAGGGCTTAGGATGCTCAGGATGGCTTCTTCATATGAGCGCTCCCGCTGCTTCTGTAGGCCTAATTGCGTTGTCGTCAGGCCCGTCAATGAACCCTCTTCGTTCTTTGTTAATAGCGATCCTGTTTGATCAACTATGGACACTGCTTTCGGATTTAGATTCGGCAAACTTGATGACACCAGGTGGACAATGCCGTCAATTTGAGATTGACTGAGGGACTTTCCTCTTCGGAGCGTTACGACCACAGAGGCTGAGGGCTTTTCTTCATCTCGAACGAAGATGCTGGGCTTTGGCATCGCCAAATGAACCCTGGCGCTCTCAACGGCTTGGATTGACTGGATGCTTCTTGCGAGCTCGCCTTCTAGGCCTCTTTGATAATTGACCTGCTCTTGAAATTGAGTAACCCCAAGAGGCTGACTGTCCATAGTCTCGAAACCGGTAACACTTTCCTTGGGTAACCCCTCGCTGGCCAACGCCAATCTAGTGTCATGTACCTTCTCCTCAGGAACCAGGATAGAGGTACCTCCAGCAGAGAACTTGTAAGGAACTCCCATCTTAGTGAGCAACTGAGTGATCTCGCCACCGTCTTTGTCGTTGATGTTGCTAAAGAGAACCTTGTAATTCGGGGTTGACAGCCAAATAAGAGAGGCAACGACAACAGCGACAGCCAGAGTAGCCCCCGCAAGTAAGCCTAACCTTGATTTTGCGGGCAGATCATTAATACGTCTTTTGAGCTGGTCGAAGGGGGCATTTGAGCCTATCTCAGCGGCCTTAGGTGCCTCGCCTTGGCGAGCATCGCCTACTTGAGTAGCCACGGTTTGGATTGCTGCTGTACCTTGCATGTCTGATTCCCTGGAATCTGTTGGTTTGTTCTTGTCGAGCAATCTAAATATTGCTACTCGATATATAGTAGCAAAAAGTATATCACCACCACTTGAAAATGGAGCGCTTATTTACCCAAAAATATTAGATTTAATGCCCGGTAGCTAAGAAGAGGGGGCTTTAGCTATCCGTAGCTATAAGCTTCTCTGAGACAGAGGCGTCCATTTCAGCGTCATCTATCCAAATCAGAAGACTAGAAATAGCGTGGTATATGTCTTTGTTGATTTCTTGGTCTATGTCGATTCCACTTAGAGCCAGAAGCAACTCTCTAGACTCGTAAACAAAAATCCCATTGGCCTTGGCTTTGCGAATGATTTCTTCAGCCAAGATCCCAGAGCCTTTTGCAACCACCCTGGGGTTACCTGAACGGGTAAGGTATGAAAGCGCTATCGCATCCCGTTTGCTAAGGCGCGTACCAATCGGGTCAACGCAGACGAGATGCTCTGATGGTTTTCCTGGATGCGCTACCATTCCCACCGGCAGTATGGATGGCTGCTTTTTGTCAGTTGTCAAAGGTTATGCTCCTCACGCTGACGCCCCCATTATTTAGGGTCGAGATGAAACTCTGGCGCTTAGCCTTCAATTTTGAAATAGCCTCTTTCGATCCGGAGATGTGGATATCCATAAGACCCTCTTGTTGCCGGATTACTCCTGACACCAGTCCCAGAGACGGGGTGGTGGTCGTTATAGAGATGGACCAAGCGGCGCGCTCCTGAGTCCCTGAGTCATCGGAATTTTTTTCGTTCTGATCACGCTCGAATTCAATCTCAATAGGCGCACTAAATAGACCATGGATCAATAAGCCGAACTTGCCCGACTCAAGTAAACCCATTTGCGATGCGGCGAACTGTGGGTTCTTGTCCGCGGTTCCAAAAGCTTCGAAATGCTTTGCGATAGACGGGGTGTTGTCGTCATATGACTCCACAAAACCCGATGACATGTTCTGCATTTCAGCTTTTATTGACTGAGTACTCCGCTTTCCCATTGCCCATTGCTTAAGGTGTGCCTCATAAAAAAGCCCGCTTTTGTCAACGACCGAAAATATAAATTCTGCGAGAGACTTTGCAAGCACACCTCGGGCATCAAGCTGCCCTCCGTTTGTGTCCATGGACCTCAAGATTAGATCCCTAACACTTTTCATTGCATCAGACTTTGCGCTAATTAGCGCTGGTTCTCCCTTTGAAAGAACCACTAGATCCCCAAACAGTGAACCTGCTTTGGTGAGCTCGATACGAAAACCCTCGCTTTGGAAAGACCTCCCCCCATCAATACGCCTTAAAGATAGCGGGTTCTCTAGTCCACCTGAAGACTTACCGATCCTCACTGAGAACTCCTCGCCTTGCTCAAGATTGCTTGGCTGCTCCATCAAGAGCTCGGCCGTATATTGACCTAATTTAACGAGAATGGTGTCTTTACCAGTGGACTTCAGGAACGTGGCGGTTTGTACTGAGCCCTCTATCGCTCTTCTATCGGAAAGCGATAAGCCGCCAACGATAGTGGCCCTTGCCGAACCAGAGGAGGATCCCCCACGAAGAGAGCTTTCTCCAGGTTTGACCCCGGGAAGATTTTGATAGGCAATAGACATTTAGGCAGTTCGATTGAATTCGTAGTATTTCTCGATCTTTTCCGTGTTGCCGAGAGTAGTTGCTGCCTGCGCCAACGCACCCATTCGAGCCTTTATCACTGCCTCTATGTCCGCATACTCAGACACAATCCGCTCGAGAGACTCCGTGGCCTTTAACCGAGCGTCTCCGCTTACAGTCCGACCTTCCTCTAGAGCGGATTTAAACATCCCGACCATAGACTCTCTCGCTCCCGCAATTAGAAGGAAGTCATCCCAACGGTCCTCTCCAGCGGCCTCAAGCATCGCTGTATTTGCCGCACCGATCGTATCTATTAATTCTTGAAAATTCATTTCGCAGCGGCTCCGATTTGTACCCATGCTGCCTGAATTTCCTTCATGATCTCCAGGCACCCATCAATCTTCTTCGCGTCGTTTTGCACGGATGCTGAAACCAGTTCACTGTTGATGAACGTGTACAAATTGAAAAGGTTGCTCGAAAGCTGTCCACCTTTTTCTTCGTCAAGCGAGGCGCGCAGCCCATCGGAAATGATCATCATCGCTTTCTCAACGTGGAAAGCTTTGGCCGCGTGATCCTTCGCAAGAATCTTTTCTTTGATCAACTCTATCTGCTGGATCGTGCGCTCGTACATCAGCAGGATCAATTCGTATTTTGAAGACCCAAAAACCTTCGTTTCAATTTCAACTTTTTTGTATGCTTCTACACTCATGCGAAACCCCTCGATAAATCAAATAGCCGTTGAATTTTGTTTTTTGTTAGTAAAGAACCAGCACCAATAAGGTGTCGGCTTAACTTATTGACCTTTCGGGCGCCTAAAGCACCTACATAGAACTCCATCGACATTTCGTAATCGTCACTGTCGTCAGTCGATGCGTATCGGGCTGCATATAGATCTCCCATCATATGAAAGTAAGACGGGGATTCTCGGGTGCGTTCTGAAGTCAAGTGCGGTCCAGGCAGGGCACCATGAGCAATGCCATGTGCGAGCTTGCACTCTATCAGCGCCATCATCGCAGCGTGGTTCAAATCTACATCCTTCCCAAGGGTTGTCTGGCAAACAGTATTAAGCAATAGATTGGCTTCTTCGTAGGCCTGCTCAATAAGTCTGCTCTCCGCATATTCATATAGTGACCATGGGTTTTCAGCATCCTTGTTCAGAAGAGTTATAGGCTCGCCATGAGGCAAAAATGTGCCAGCGGCCTTGCCCGCATTTATACAGAAAAGTATGTCATGTCGGTTTTTTGGGCTGTTGAGAGACGGATTTGTTCTCCACTCACCCTCGAACTCGTACGATCGATGAAACACTCTGGACTGCCAAACCATATATCTCGATCCAGCGGTCTTTACCGCCAGTCTACCTGTGCAAGTAGGGGTCATCACTGCCACCGACTTGTGAAGATAAGGCCATAAAGCAGAGTCTGCGATTGATTCATTTTCAAAAAAATGAATGTGAAATTCACCCCGGGATATACCCCTGGCTTCATTTCGGAGATCGCAAAGTGAGCCTCTCCACAGTGATCGGTGAACCCTCACATTTTCTAGTGAGCGAATCTTGTCAATGAAAGAGCCTTCATCTCCTAGGTACATCACCAAAATCTCACTGACCCACCCCTGGAGTCTTGAGATATTCCTCTCCAAAGCCTCGTTTAGGCCCTGAGAATAGATGATGGCTGTTGTAGTTTTGGCTCTCACAGGTAGTCAAATAAGGATACTTTGCTCACATTTGCGAAAGACTTCTGCGAAGCCTGTAACAGGATGTCTGCCTGAGCGAGATCGCTAATGGTCTGGGTTAGGTCTGTTGCGACCTCCCGATTGATGACCTTCTGCAGCTCCGTCTTCACGATATTGAAACCTGTTTTAAGGGCTGCCATTTCTTCCAGCTTGTTTCCTACCCGGCCGCGCGCAATTTGTAGGTTGTCAAATACCCGGTCCATTTTTGAACCGATAGCAGAGAAGCTTGATGCCAAGTTTGCTGAGGGGTCTTCAAGTACTGATATAGCCTGTTCGACCATTTCGAAGTACGTTTCACCTGTGGCAGCATAGTCTGTGTACGCATCACTTCCATTAATCGAAAGATCCATGGTTCGTCCATCGGCCACTTGGAAAGTAATTCCGCTTGCAGGCGAAGGGGTGCCCTGATATCCGAAGGGGGTTGTTGCAGAGAATGCAGGAGTGGTCGCAGATGTTCCGCTGAAAATGTAGTTTCCCGAGGTGTCCTTTTGATTTGCCTGGCTGATCATTTCATTGAGCTTTCCGCGGAGATCATTTGCAATGATCTTGCGATCCTCTATTGACAAAATTCCACCGTTAGCTTGAATCAATTTTTCTTTGATCTGCTTCATGGTTTCACCAGAAGCCTCCATTACCACTTCCATTTCACTTAGGAAGGTTTCTCCAAAAGTGATATTTCTCTCATACTGATTAATACGCATTAATGAGTTCTCAGCACGCTGTGCGGCAGCGAAGGCCAGAGGATCCTCTGAGGATTTCTCAACCCTAACACCAGAACTGATTTGATCCTGCTTACGCGCGATCTGGGCCTGTTGTTCGAGCAATCGCTCTGTGTTTTGAGCGTAGAACGCTGAGGTGCTAATTCTTACTGTCATATTGTGTTCGCAGCTTTAACATGTAGCCATATATTGGCTTCTAGAATGCCGTAGCCACTTCTCCCTTTCTGAGGTGATCGTGAATTTATCGCAAAGTGTTCAATAGGCCTTCAAACAAGCTTCTCTCGACAGAGATAACTTGGCTTGCGGCCTGGTAGCTTTGCTGGAACTTAATTAAGTTTGCAGCTTCCTCATCCAGGTTAACCCCGACCGCCGAGTCCTTTTCGCTCTTTGACTGGAACAGGACCGACGCTTGAGCCATCAAGCTGCTGTCGATAGTTTTTTTATCATTACCCACCCGGTTAACCAGGTCAGTAAAAGCGTTAAGTATGGTTGAGCCTTTCGCTCCAGAGCTTGTATAGACCTTAATCGCACTTTGTAGGCCAACGATGTCAAGCATTACGCCGTTGTCACCGACGAGGGCCGGATTCTTTGAAGTAGCAAGAGAATATGGGTCTTTGATGGAGACAGACAAATTCTTCGCCCCCAACTTCACGGGCGATACAACAAAAGAGTCGCCGTCAGACACCGGCCCAGATAACGTAAATGCGAAGCTGCCAGCGTCGTAGTTTCCGGCGCCGTCATTGGTTACGATAGCCCCTTCTACATTGCTTCCTTTCTCTCTGACGTATAGCTGTCCAGCTTTTTGGTAAACCTCAAATTGCTTTGGCAAAATTACCGAAGAATCAAAGCTAATACTTGAAAACGTGACAGATTGATTCGCATTGAACTCATTGGCCGTTACCTGAGAGAACCCATTGTTAAACCCGACTTGTCCAGCAAAAGAGAGTAGGGGCTCTCCGGGGTTTCCATCCAGATCAACCCCCCCCTCAAACGCTGAGTTCACCTCTTCTGCAAATCGAACGCTCACCAAGCCCAGAGTGTTTTGGTATTCATCGAGCTTTTTCTGTGCGGTTAGCAGGCCGCCGATCTTGCCGTTTCCAAGCCTGTCTGGACCGAAAGAGATAAATTCTACTGAACCTGCTATTGGCGCTTGCACGCCAATTTGAACCTCTTGAGGATCGACAGGATTCTGTCTCGCCGCAATTTGATAGGAAGTTGAGTCCGCGACCAGTGGCTGACCGTTTTTCAAGAATATAGAGAAGGAACCATTGTCCTGGATAACTCGCTCAATCTCGATTTCACCAGCAAGACGCTCTACAGCTAGATCCCTTGCATCAAGAAGTTCATTTGGACGTTGGCCATCAGAAGAAGTGCTTTGCAAGATCAGTTTGTTCAAATTCGCAATTTCGGAGCTGAGCTGGTTGACAAAACCAACGCTTTCACTGATTTGCTTTGTTCCTTCATTTTTAGTGTCTGTGATCAAACGATCTAAGTCGTTGAACCGTGCAACCAAAGCTTCAGTTTTCGACAGGAATGAGTTCCTTGCAACGATGTCTGTCGGACGCACTGAGAGATCTTGGCCCGATTCATAGAAAGCCAGAAAAGCATCGTTGATACCAGCTCCGTCCGCGCTAATGATTGAGTCGATCCTCGAAAGCTGCTGTTGTGATGATGTCAATGACGACTGAAGAGATGTGTTGCGATTTATCTCGGCATTGATCAGATCAGTATATGCACGACTGATTCCATTGACCCCAACACCATTGCCAAGTCTAACGCCCGAAAGGAACTGCGAACCGCGGTCACTCAATTCTGCGCGCTGTCTAGAGTAGCCTTCTGTGTTCGCGTTGCTGATGTTGTTTGTCGTCGTTACAAGAGATGAACGAGAGGCAAGAAGGCCAGACAAAGCATTAGTTAAAATCGACATAGATACTCTTCTAGTTAGTACAGATTAGATAAAAATAGTTTACACGTGCTATCTGTTTGCGCACGCTTTTCTCAATTCTGTGGGGCTTTATTTTTCATGCTGATTGATGTGATCACATCATTCAGCGGCTCATAGAATCCTAGATCTTCTTCTTGCTGTTTGCTAGGCAAAAAAGGATCCGCGATTGACGCAGGTGTGGCCGCAAGAGATTTAACCTTTGCTATCTTCACTGCCTCAACCTCTTGGCCCGGACGCTCTCTCAATGCTTTCAACACCAAGGTTATTTCAGAAGGTCTAGAAGTCTTTACAGGTCTGCTTGATGCCCCAATCTTTCTTATTGGCATATGCTTAGCCGCAACATCCTTTTCTACGGCTGAAGGCGAATCGACACCAGGCAGAGATCCGGCAAGTGGCAGATGTTTCTTTGGGTTAATTGCCTGTTCGAAATATGCAGACATCCCAAGCCCTGGATTCGCTAGGTCTTGACTGAGTTGCTGATCATACATTTGACGGTACGACTCAGTTGCGCTCGAGTTTAATACCCCGCTCTCAAACGGCTTGGAACTCTGCCTAAATTGTTTTAGCATGTTCTGGATGAACATAGACTCGACTTGTTTGGCCGCGGATTTAGATGCCGCAGCGCTCTTGTCGGCATCGCTGCTTGCTGACTCTGACTTTAAGGCACCCAAGGCCCTAGGATCCATCGCACTTAGCTGCGCCTGCGCTCTCGCTGGGAGAGGCATCTGGCTAATGTAATGGGTGGTACTTGGAGGCAGGGCGTCCATTTAGATCACCTCTAGGGACGCCTGAAGGCTTCCAGCCTGCTTCAAAGCTTGCAAGATTGAGATGAGATCGGAGGGGGTAGCCCCCAGTTGATTCAATCCTCTGACCACGTCGTTAAGGCTATTTGTTCCACTGATTTTGATTAGCTCTCCGCCGCTTTCTTTGATCGTGATTTCATCGAAAGAAGTTGTAACCGTTTCACCCGTTGCAAAAGGATTCGGCTGGCTAACAATAGGCGTGGATTGAATGTTAACCGAGAGGTTTCCGTGTGATACGGCCGATGGCTTTAATGCTACACGTTGGTTGATCGCAATCGATCCAGTTCTCGAGTTCACTATTACTTTTGCAACGGCGTCCACCTCGTTTATTTCAAGTGCTTGCACGGTAGACATAAATGCGATCTTCTGATTCATTTCTTTGGGAACCTGAATTTCCACGGTACGTGCGTCAATCGCCTGTGCCGCACCAGAAAATCGATCATTAATGGCGTTTACAATTCGCTCGATGTTGCCGAAATCATGTTCACTTAGCTCAAGTTTAATTGTGTCTGCCGTCAAGACCTTTGAAGGAACCGATCTTTCAACTACAGCGCCCTCAGGCACTCTACCCGCGGAGAGATGGTTGATTTTCTTGCTAGACCCGCCGGCCTCAGCTCCAGCCCCGCCGACAATTACACTGCCTTGGGCGACAGCGTAAATATTACCGTCCGCACCTTTGAGCGGAGTCATTAACAATGTTCCGCCTTTTAAGCTTTTGGCATTGCCAATACTTGAGACCGTAATATCAATCGCCTGACCTGGCTTTGAGAATGCGGGTAAGCTGGCCGTCACCATGACACTCGCCACATTTTTTGCTTGGATATTTATGCCAGGCGGTAGGTTTACACCCATTTTTGTAAGCATCGAT
>CETV01033601.1_pt1 | contig 19366 bp, 21 predicted proteins | sample 531451 | NCBI WGS metagenome assembly CETV01 (sample SAMEA2623155, study PRJEB7988) | marine metagenome | isolation source: saline water (ENVO:00002010), including | reverse complement strand
TATTTTTAGGTAAATTTTCTCCTAATATCATATTCACCGTAATATCTTCATGTTTGTATCCCTGAAGAGCATAAATTGCCATCTTTAAGAAGATTTGGCTGCAAATCATTGAAGAAACTGGGTTTCCAGGGAGTCCTAATATAGGTTTTATGCCCTTTGATCCAAACATTAGTGGTTTTCCTGGTCGCATTGCTATTTTCCAAAATTTTAATTTGAATTTTAATTTTTTTAAGGAACTATAAATTAAATCATATTTACCTATTGATGCTCCTCCAATAGTTACTATCATATCAGCGTTCAATCCCTTTTTTAACAAAGTCGTGATTGCTGCTGTTTCATCTTTTGCTATTCCAAGATCGATCGGTATCCCCCCCCATCTCCTAACTAGTGATATTATTGCTGGTTTTGTAGCGGCAGGGAGTAAAAAATCATTTAAATTTTCCCCGACTTCAATAAGTTCATTTCCGTTTGCAAAAATGGCGATTTTAGGTTTTTTAAATACACAAATATTTTTATGATTCATTGAACTTATGAGAGCAATGTCGTTGCTACTGATCATTCGAGGTGGCTTTAAAGAAAAAATGTCTTTTTTGAAATCTTCGCCTTTTTTTCTTATATAGTCCTCTTCTTCATAAGAATTTATTAATACTTTACCATTTTTTTGGTGACAATTTTCTTGAAGTATCACTTTGTTTGCCCCTTTGGGTAGTGTTGAGCCAGTGAATACTCTCGTGGCATCTCCCGTTAAAATTTTTTTTATAGGTTTATTTCCAGCTTTTATTTCTTCAACTATTTTCAGTTTTTTAGGTAAGAAAGACAAATCTTTTTTGTTCACAGCAAAACCATCCATGGAAGAAATGTTTGTTGATGGTTGATTTCTTTTTGCAAAAATCTGTTCAGATAATATCCGATTATAAGAGTCTCTAGTCTTAATCTTTTCAGTTTTATTTATTGGTTTTATAGAATTGAAAATTATTTTTCTGGCTTTATCAACAGCTAAATGTTTCATCTCCTTTTCCAATCACCTGACTTTCCTCCGCTCTTACTTATGAGCTTAATAGATGATATTTCTGCACTTCTATCTATGCTCTTGGTCATATCATAAATTGTGAGACAGCATATTGATGTTGCGGTTAATGCCTCCATTTCAACTCCAGTTTTTCCTTGGTTTGAAACAATAGTTATTACTTCTATCCCCTTATCAGTTATATTTAGATCTATAGTAACTGATGATAATGCAATTGGATGACATAACGGAATAATTTCTGAAGTCTTTTTTGCAGCCATTATTCCAGCGATTCTAGCTATATTGAGGATATCTCCTTTAGGAAGTTTATTTGAACGAATAGTTTTTATGGTTTCATTTTTTAACTTTACAAAGCCGGAGGCAGTTGACTTCCTGGAGGTTGATCTTTTTTTTGAGATATCAACCATATGAGCCTGTCCCTCGTCATTTAAATGTATGATTTTTTTCATCTTATTGAACCTTTAATTAAAGACTCTAATTTATTACTTATGTTATCCGATTTCATTAAAGATTCACCAATAAGAAAATTATTGATACCCGAATCCATAAGAAGATTTATATGTTTACTATTCGAAATACCTGATTCACTTATAACCAAAATTTCTTTTGGTATTAATCTTGTGATTTTTATAGAATTTTCTATATTAGTCGAAAAATTTTCTAAGTTTCGATTATTAATTCCGATCATTTTAGGATTTAAATAGAGGGCTTTTTCAACTTCTTCTTCACTTTGAACCTCAATCAACACATCTAAATCTAACTCTTCTGCGAGTTTCTTCAATTCCTTAGCTTGAGTTTTATCAACTATTTTCATAATAATTAATATACAATCGGCTCCATAAAATTTTGATTCATATATCTGATAAGGATCTATAATGAAGTCTTTCCTAATAATAGGAAGAGGAGAGACCTCTTTAACTATTTTTATATGACTCAGTTTTCCTTGAAAAGAAGGAAAATCAGTCAAGATTGATAAACAAGCAGCACCACCTTTTTCATATTCTTTAGCTATACTAGGAGGATTAAAATATTTTCTTAACTCTCCCTTTGAAGGGCTAGCCTTTTTTATTTCTGCTATTATTCCAGGTAAATCTTTCTTATTTTTATCAATCAGAGCTTTAAAAAATTTTTTTGTTTGTCCATTTTCCTTTAAAAAATTGATAATTTCTATTTCTGGTAAAGATTTTTTTGAATCAGTAATTTCTTTTTTCTTATAATCGACTATCTCTTGTAAGATGTTCTTCATGAATTTGATATTTCTATTAGTTTTTTCATGCTTGTTAAAGCTTTTCCTTTATCGATAGATTCTTTTGAAATTTCTATGCCTTCTTCGATAGACGTTGTGATGCCAGATACAAAGAGGGCTGCCCCAGAATTTAACACTACTATATCTCTAAACGGACCAATTTCTCCATTTAGAAGACTTCTGATTTTGTCTGCATTATATGTTGGGCTTCCACCCTTTAAATCTTCATTTGAAGATAAGTTTATGCCGTAATCTTGAGGGTTAAATTCAAAATTTTTTATTCTTCCGTCATTTAGCTCGGAAATGTACGAAATTCCAGTTGTTGTAATTTCATCCATTCCATCTGATCCCGATATTATCCAAGCTTTTTTTGAGCCAAGATCTTTTAAAGTTCTTGCAATTGGTTCTAACCATCTTTTATCATAAACCCCCATAATTTGCCTTTTTACCCTTGCTGGATTTGATAGAGGTCCTAACAAATTAAAAATAGTTCTAACCCCGAGTTTTTTTCTTATTGGTCCCACAAATTTCATAGCAGGGTGATGGTTAGGAGCGTACATAAAACCCACCTTAGCCTCAAAGATACACTTGCTGATTTTAGAGGGATCAATGTTCAATTTTACTCCCAATTCCTCAAGGACTTCAGATGATCCGGATTTTGAAGATAATGCTCTATTTCCGTGTTTAGCTATAAATGCTCCCGCACCCGCTGCTACCAGCGAGGTAGCTGTAGAAATATTGTAAGAACCTAAAGAGTCACCTCCTGTCCCGCATGTATCGATAGCATTGTTAGGGGCTTCCACATAAAGAGCTCTTTCAATCATTACATCAGCGCCAGCGGATATTTCTTCAATTGTCTCACCTCTTTCTTTTAAACCCAGTAAAAATTTTTCTATTTGATGGTCTTCTGCTTTGCCTTCGAGAATATAATTAAATGCCAATTTTGCTTCTTCTCTAGTTAAGCCAGATAAAGGAATTTTTAATATTATTTCTTCAAAATTTTTCATTTATAAATTAATAAAATTGTTTAGGATCTGATGGCCAAATTCTGTAGCAATACTCTCAGGATGAAATTGTATCCCTTCAACCAAGTTATTTTTATGTCTTATACCCATAATAGTTCCCGTTTTTGTTTTTGCAGAAACAGATAAGTCAGGTGGAATATTATCAGGATCAACCACTAAAGAATGATATCGTGTTGCTTTAAAGTTCTTTGGTAAGTCTTTAAAAATACCAAATTGATCGTTATTTATTTGGCTTAACTTTCCATGAACAATATTTTTTGCTCCTATTATCGAGCCCCCTAAGGCAGAAGCTATAGCCTGATGACCAAGGCAAACCCCAAGTAATGGAATGTCTTTTTCAACACAAACTCTTATCATTTCCTCGCTAATGCCGGCAAAAGATGGATATTTGGGGCCAGGTGAAATTACAATTTTATTGGGTTTTAATTTAAGAATTTCTTCAACTGTCATAATGTCGTTTCGACAAACAAAGACTTTTTGGTTTAGGTCGCCCAGGAAGTGATATAAATTCCAAGTAAAGCTATCATAATTATCTATCAAAACTATCATTCTAAGAAATATCCAACTAATGAGTTACTATTAATAATTTTTTCTCTATTTTTTAAGACATCTTCCGCAGCTGAAAATATTACCTGAGCTTTGTTTAGCGTTTCATTATATTCGTAGTCTTCTTTTGAATCATATACTACTCCGCCTCCAGCTTGAACGTACATGATTTTATCTTTTATTACTGCTGTTCTCAAAGTGATTGCAGTATCCATATCACCTGAAGATGAAAAATAACCAATAGCTCCCGCGTATAAACCTCTTTTATTTTCTTCTAATTCATTAATAATTTCCATTGCTCGAATTTTTGGTGCTCCTGAAACTGTACCGGCTGGGAAACCGGCGCATAAAGCGGATATGTGATCTTCGTCTTCTTTCAACTCTCCTTCTACATATGATGCTATATGATACAAATGAGAAGTTTCCTGAATGATAAAAGAATCTTTAACATTAACTGAACCTATTTTAGACACCCTCCCAACATCGTTCCTTCCCAAGTCCAAGAGCATCAAATGTTCAGCTCTTTCTTTCGGGTCGGAAAGAAGAGATTTTTTAACCTCTTGTTCCTTTCCCTTTTTCTTTAAGCGCGTTCCAGCTATAGGTTTAATAATTACTTTCCCTTTCTCTACCTTAACTAGGGTTTCAGGGCTGGATCCTACAATATGGAAATTCTCCAATTGAATGTAGTACATATATGGCGAAGGATTAATTCTTCTTAATGAATGATATAAAAGAAATGGATGAGGCTCGAATTTAACTGAAAATCTTTGACTTGGAACAACTTGGAAAATATCTCCTGCAATTATATATTCCTTTGCCTTTCTTACCATTGCAAAATAATCCTCTTTTGATTTGTTAGAATTTGGTATTTCTAATTTTTCTTGAGTAAAATTTAAATTAGTTTTAGGTTTGCTGTTTAACAGCTGATCTTCAATATTATTTATTCTCTTCTCAGCAGCCTTATATGCTTCAACTGCACTAAGATCTTTCTCAAATCTAACATGTAAACAAATTGATATTTCTTTTGTAATACTATCAAAAATTATAACTATTGAAGGCCTCAATAGAATACCATCTGGCAAGCCCATTTCATCATTGGATGTAGAAGGTAATTTTTCGATATTGTTTACAAATTCATACCCCAAATAACCAAAAATCCCAGAACAAATTGTTGGCACATTTTTGGGGATAATTAGAGTACTTTCTTTAATAAAATTTCTTATTCTTTTGATCGGATCATCTTTATATTCTCTCAACAAATTGTCTTTGAAATAAATTTTTGTATTTTTATTTTTAATTTTCAGAATTTTATCAGGATTTAACCCTATAATAGAGTATCTTCCTTTTGTTTTTCCGTCTTGGACTGATTCATATAAAAAAGAATTCTTTCTATCAATTGCTATCTTTAAAAAAGCAGATAGAGGTGTTTCTAAATTATTAGGAATCTTTTTTAGCACCAATTGTGATATTTTTTTGTTATAATGCTTTTTAAAATTATCAAAACTTGTAAAAGAATTTTCTTGCGCCATTTTATTTAGAATGATCCTTGTGTGTTTTGAGGTTCAAAAAAATTGAGAAGTCGATTAAAATAAACCTCGGTCGTTATTTCTTTTTGTAATTCTTGGGATAATGAAAACATTAGTTCATTTTCGAATCTTGGCTCATTTACTTTTTTAAGAGAGTTCATTCTTTCTTCGTTTTCTTCCAGAGTAGAGATGCTTTTAACTACTCCGACTATCATGCTATTTCCAATAGCTACAGGAGCTACAAAAGCAGAATTTTTTTTAGTTTCAAAAATCTTAAGGATTGATGCTCTTGAGAAAACTTCATTTGTAGTTGATCTTATAATGTTTCCACTATTTAAGATTGCTACTTCAAGCTCGTCGGCTATTTCCTCTAATTTTAAAGACTGTTCACTAATTTTATTTAAATATTCGGTAGCTTTTAACTCAGTAAGATCTTTATTTTTGTTATTTCTCAGATCATTAATTACCTCTTCTCTTACCTCATTAATATTGGGAATATTTGCATCACGAATACCATCAACTCTTACAAATATAATATTTCCAACGTTATCTTCTATTGAATCAATTTCGGTTCCGATTTCAGAATCAAAGACTTTTTCTAATATTTCATCTAAAGACGGTATATCTAGGTATTGGTCATTCAAATTCTTTCCGTTAGGAGTTATTGAGTTGAATGCCTTTAATTCTAAATTTTGATCTATAGCTATTTCTTCAAAAGTTTTTCCTGAGGCTCTCTCGTCTTCAACAAGATTATAAAGTTCATAAATCTTATCCTGAGAAGCGCTTTCTTTAAGATCTTTAATAATTTCATTTTTTACATCAAAAAAATCTCTTTTCTCCTCTTCAGTAATTTTAATTACATATATAAGTGATGGGCCAAACGGGCTATTAACTGGCCCTACTAATTCATTGATTTCGGCATTAAATGCCATTTGTGATATTTCGAAATTTAAACCCTGATCAATTGAAATCAACCCTTGATCAACATCGGATTTGTTTAAACCTCTATCATTTAATAGTTTTTCCAAATCGTTGCCATATAGATAATCTTCTTGAGCTTTTTCTAGCTGATCTGAGTCTATAAAGGGTATCAGGTAGTAGGATCTTTTTTGAGGTATTTCATATAAAGACTGGTTTTCTTGAAACAATTTGTATGCTTCATCCTCATCAATAACAATTTTTTCATTAATTTCAGTATTAAGTAACGCAAGAATAGAAAAGTTGCGACGTTGCTCGTCCGCGTAAGAATTTTTATTCTTATTAAAATAAGAATCAATTTCAAGATCACTGATGATTGATACCTCCTCCTCAGAGGATAAGTTGATTAAGACATAATCGATACTTCTGCTTTCATATTGAAATTGGTAAATTAATTTGTTCATGATTTCTGGCATTTTAAAATTTCCGAAGAGAGAATCAAAAATTTGTTTTTGTATCATCGACTCTCTTTCCGTCTCTATGAACATTTCTTCAGTTAGTCCATTTTGTCTTATCACCTGATCAAAAATATTTCTATCAAATTCATTAAACGCGTTTCTAAATGCTTTAGTGTTTCCAATTCTTTTAGCAATAGTTTTATCTGAGGGCCTTAGCCTCATATTATTTCCAACTTCTATAATAGATGATTCAATTATTAATCTATTTAGGACTTGAATATCTAATCCTGATTCTCGAGCTTCTTCCGTTGAAATAAATCTCTGTAATTCATTTGAGATTCGATTTATTTCCCTATTAAATCTAAATTGAAACTCTTGAATAGTAACATCCTTATTACCAACTGATGCAAGCTTTCCAGCATCATATCCACGGAAAATATCACCAACACCCCATATAGAAAAGGCAAACACAAGAAGAATGATAAGTGCGAATCCAAACGGTCCAGTTACATTTTTTCTTAAAAATTTAAACATAAAATTATCTCTATAATAAATTAACAAAAATTTTGCGCATAGTGTATCTTGAATAAAAAAAAGGCAAGAGATAGCTAATTTATTATGATAAATTATTTTATTAATTAAAGTTGTAGAAAAATATGAAAATTGGAAATAAAAATCTTATTGCTGGCAATTGGAAAATGAACGGATTAAAAAAAGACCTGTCGTTTTTACATAATCTTTTGCTGTTTATTAAAAATAAAAAGCTTAAAAGCACCGAGGTTCTTATATGTCCTCCATTTACTCTAATTGATACTTTTTCAAATTTATCTAAAAATACCCCGTTGAAAATTGGAGCCCAAGATTGCCATTTTGAAGAGAGTGGTGCGTATACAGGAGAAATTTCAGCGAATATGCTTAAGAATTTAGGTGTTTCTTATGTGATATTAGGTCATTCGGAGAGAAGGGGGTATTATAAAGAAAATAACCACCTTATTAACTCTAAAATTAAAATCGCTCAAAAATCTGGTTTAAAAACTATTTTGTGTATAGGCGAAACACTAAGTGAAAGAAAAAAAAATTCAACTCTTAGGGTTATTGGAAGGCAAATAAAAGATTCTTTAAAGGGAAATATTGATCCCATGAATCTTGAGATTGCATATGAACCTGTATGGGCGATTGGGACTGGACGGATTCCTTCTGCTGAGGATATTTTTTTAGTGCATGCTTTTATTAAGGATAAATTAGATTCTTTTTATGGTAAAAAAGCGAAAAATATTCGAATCTTATACGGTGGCTCTGTTAATAGTAAAAATATCTCCTCAATATTTGGGATTGATAATGTAACTGGTGCTTTAATAGGGGGTGGAAGTCTAAAAATTTCTGAATTTAAATCTCTTGTCACTCAATCTATTAAGTATTGAATTATAAAGGTTGATCGTTTAAAAACTAAATTATTATGTCTAGTGTTATTTTGGTTATACATTTAATTGTTGCTGTCGTTCTGATAGTTTTGATCTTATTACAAAGATCAGGGGGCGGAGGACTTGGAATAGGCGGTGCCGGTGATTTTATGTCTGGAAGGGCTGCAGGTAATATTCTGTCAAGATTAACAGGAATATTTGCTTTAGTGTTCTTTGTGACTAGTCTTTCACTTGCTCTTTTATCAAGCATTAACAAAAAATCTGGTATTATAGATGGAGTGAAAACTGAGGAAATTCAAACATTATTTGATGAAAAAGAGGGCGATGAGAATTCATTACCTGATTTAAAATAAAAATTTTACAACAATATCTTTAAAAATTCATATCAATTAGATATAATTAACTTCCATGACACAGTATATATTTATAACTGGTGGCGTGGCTTCTTCTTTAGGTAAGGGACTTACTTCAGCAGCGCTTGGCGCTCTTCTTCAGGCTAGAGGTTATACGGTTAGATTAAGAAAGCTGGATCCATATTTAAATGTTGATCCTGGCACTATGAATCCTTTTCAGCATGGAGAGGTGTTTGTAACTGATGATGGCACAGAAACCGACCTGGACTTAGGGCATTACGAGAGATTCACTGATGTCCCATCTACTGTTGATGATAATATTACGACAGGTCAAATATATAAGAGAATAATTGATAAAGAAAGAAAAGGTAAATATCTTGGAGGAACAGTACAAATTATTCCGCATGTGACTGATGAAATTAAAGAGTTTATTCTTTCCGATAATGGTGGAGTTGATTTTTGTCTTTGCGAAATAGGAGGAACTGTAGGAGATATTGAGGGCCTACCATTTATAGAAGCAATAAGGCAATTAGGTAACGATCTGCCAACAAATAAGACAAGTTTCGTTCACTTAACTTTGTTACCTTATATTGCTGCAGCAGGAGAAGTTAAAACTAAGCCTACACAACATTCGGTAAAGGAACTTCGCTCCATAGGTATCCAACCTGATATCCTAGTCTGCCGGTGTGATAGGAACATTTCTCCATCCGACAGGAAGAAAATTTCTATTTTTTGTAGTGTTCCTGAAGAATCTGTAATACAGGCGATTGATGTAGATACTATTTATGCTGCACCTAAAGATTTAAAAGACAATGGTTTTGATGCTGCTGTTCTTCGTTCACTAGGAGTTAAAAAAATACCTAAAGTTAACCTAAGCAAGTGGAATAAAGTCGTAAAAAGGATACGTAATTATGATGGGAAGGTAGAAATTGCAGTAGTTGGTAAGTATGTTGAACTTAATGACGCATATAAGTCTCTCTTTGAAGCCCTTTCTCATGGCGGCATATCTAATAATGTTAAAGTAGAAATAAAAAGGATTGATTCGGAAACCCTCAAAGATAAGAAAAGTTTGACTAAATTAAACTCTGTTAATGGTATACTTGTTCCTGGTGGTTTTGGACAAAGAGGATCTGAGGGAAAAATCTTATCGGCTAAATATGCAAGAGAAAATAATATTCCATATTTTGGTATTTGCTTTGGTATGCAAATGGCAGTAATTGAAGCAGCAAGAAATCTCTTAGGTATGAAAAATGCAAATTCAACAGAATTTGGAAAAACTGATAAACCAATTGTAGGATTACTTACTGAGTGGATAAAGGATACCGGCATAGAAAGAAGAAATGAAAATAGCGATTACGGTGGAACCATGAGGTTAGGATCGTATCCAGCTGAGTTAAAAAAAGGATCAAGAATTAGAAGGATTTATGGCAAAAGTGAAATTGTTGAACGTCATAGGCATAGGTATGAAGTGAATCTATCTTATAAAGATGATCTAGAAAAGGTTGGTTTGAAATTTGTAGGAATGTCACCAGATGGTTTGCTTCCTGAAATAATAGAAATTCAAGATCATCCTTGGTTTATTGGTGTACAATTTCATCCAGAATTAAAGTCTAGACCCTTTAATCCCCATCCTTTATTTTCTTCTTTCATTGATGCAGCTATTATTCACGCAAGGATGATATAATTATTTTGGAAAATTTATGAAACAAGTAACTTTAAAATTAAAAAATATAGAAATATCTAACAATTCCAAGATATTTTTAATTGCTGGGCCTTGCGCTCTAGAGAGTCTTGGTCATGCCATTGAAATCTCGACAGAATTGAAAAATATTACCAATGACCTTGGTATAGGTTTTGTATATAAGACCTCTTTTGATAAGGCTAACAGAAGCAGTATTGATTCAAAAAGAGGAGTGGGTTTGAAAAAAGCATTACCTATATTTGAAAAAATAAAAGATAAACTGGATGTTCCAATATTAACTGATGTTCATTCACCCGAACAGTGCGAAAGAATAAAGAGTCTTGTCGATATTATACAAATCCCTGCTTTTTTATGCAGACAAACAGATCTTTTAATTGCTGCAGCTGAAACTAATAAGATAATAAATGTAAAAAAAGGACAGTTCTTAGCTCCTTGGGATATGCAAAACGTAGCTGATAAAATTATGAATACAGGAAATAACAATGTTTTATTGACTGAGAGAGGCACATCTTTTGGTTATAACAATCTTGTTTCTGATATGCGATCTATTCATATTTTAAAAAAGACCACCTTGCCGGTTATTTTTGATGCAACTCACTCTGTACAACAACCAGGGGGTTTGGGAAAAGTATCTGGTGGAGACAGGGAAATGGTTCCAGTTTTGTCTAAAGCTGCGGTAGCTGTTGGTGTTGCTGGAGTTTTTATTGAGACGCATGACAATCCTGATAATGCTCCATCTGATGGCCCAAACATGGTTCCGTTAGACGAAATGAGAGGCCTCCTGACAGAATTAATTAAAATTGATAAAAGTATTAAAGGAAATTAACTTCTTCCTTTATATCCTTTTACTCCTTGATCGGGCACCCACAAATCTTTAGGCGGTTCCGAAGTTTGCCAAAATATGTCTATAGGCATACCACCTCGTGGATACCAATATGCCCCGATTCTTAACCACTTGGGTTTTAAAAAATTATCTATTGTGTTGGCTATCTTTATTGTAACATCCTCATGGAAGGATTTCTCATTCCTATAACTTTGGAAGTACAATTTTAGAGATTTCGACTCTACGATCCATTTTTTAGGAACATAATCTATTATTATATGTGCAAAATCTGGTTGTTGGGTGATAGGACATATACTAGTAAACTCTGGTTGAGAAAACCTAATTAGATAATCCTGTTCATTATTGTTTTTCACCTTATCAAGGATTTTGATATCTGGCTTATTAAAGATCTTTGTTTTTTTTCCTAAATGTTTCATTAAATTTATTCCTTTAAGGGACTCCAATAAATTTATGCATTTGATAGCTTAATTTCCATTTAAGATTTTTAATACAAAAGTCTTTAGCCGCAAGAACATTTTTCTTGTAATTTTTATCAAATTTTGGTTGTAGAAAAAAATTCTGAAATTCAAGTTTTTCATAATCTTTTGGATGAATATTTTCTTGAGGATATACTAGTTTTAATTCATCTCCTTTTAGTTGTTCTAATTTAGTGTCGGCCTTTGGGCTAACACAAATCCAATCTAGATTATTTGGAGCTTTTATTGTTCCATTTGTCTCAATGGCAATTTCGAAATTATTGTAATGCAATTCGTCAATAAGTTTATCATCTAATTGTAATAATGGTTCCCCTCCAGTAAGCACAATAAAGGGTTTATCTGAGGTTCTCCAGATAGATAAAGCTTGATTTACAAGATCATTAGGGCTTTTATACTTTTTTCCATTTATACCATCAGTACCTAAAAAATCAGTATCACAAAAATTGCATATAGCTTTTTCTCTATCCTTTTCTCTACCAGACCATAAATTACATCCTGTGAAACGACAAAAAACTGAATATCGCCCTCTATTTCTTCCCTCTCCCTGAATGGAAAAAAACATTTCTTTAACCGTGTACATTGTATCTCTCTTTTAATTCAGGATTATTATCTAAAAAGGCTAACCAACCTTTTTTTCTTAGTGCGCAGGCAGGGCAGTTATCGCACCCATAACCCCAAATATGTCTGTTTTTTCGATCCCCCATATAACAAGTATGAGATTCTTCTATTATAATTTCTAAAATGTTGAAACCGTATAAAGAGTATGCGATTTGCCATGTTTGAGACTTATTAATATCCATTAGAGGGGTAATCAAATTAAATTCTTTTTCCATACCTAAATTTAGAGTTTTTTCCATAGACAATATAGTTTCTTTCCTACAATCGGGGTACCCTGAATAATCTGTTTGACACATACCCCCTACGATATCTGGAATATCATAATTATAAGCAACTATCCCTGCATAGTTTAGAAATACGAGATTCCTTCCAGGTATAAAAGTATCAGGCATATCATCTTTCGAATAACTAATATCTTTTTCATTTAATAATGAAGAATTTTTTACTATATCTTTAAATCCATCTAATATTATGACAGTGTCTTTCTTAATTTTTGATGAAAATTCTTTTGAAAGGGATTTTAATTTTAATAAAATTTTATTCCGGCATTCAATTTCTATTTTATGTCTTTGTCCATATTCAAAACCAATAGTGTATACTTCCTCATATTCTGAGAGCGCCCATAGTAAACATATGGTAGAATCTTGACCGCCAGAGAATAAAACCAGAGATGAATTTTTTTTTAACATATTAATTTTATAAATTTAGTTATTAGGTAATAGCAAGTATGAAGAAATTGTGATAGGGAAATTTAATATGTCATCAATTAAAAAAATTATTGGAAGGCAAATTTTTGATAGCAGGGGCAATCCAACTGTTGAAGCAGATGTGCACCTAGACGACGGATCAATTGGCAGAGCAGCTGTACCTTCGGGAGCTTCAACAGGCGCCAATGAAGCTCACGAACTAAGAGACGGAAGCTCTCAATTTTTTGGTAAAGGTGTTCTGAATGCTGTATCGAATATCAATGGAGTCATAAATGATGGCCTTAAAGGTCTTGCTGTAACCAATCAAGAATTAGTCGATATTACTATGATAAATATCGACGATACAGATAATAAATCCAATCTTGGGGCGAATGCTATCTTGGCTGTTTCCATGGCGGCTGCTAGAGCTGCTGCTAATTCTAACAGTTTAAGTCTTTACCAGTATTTATGTGATGGTAATGATTTTATATTACCAGTCCCAATGATGAATCTTATAAATGGTGGAGTACACGCTAATAATTCTTTGGATATACAGGAATTTATGATCATGCCAGTGTCTGCAGATTCTATGAGCCAAGCTGTAAGGATTGGAGCAGAAATCTTCCATACTTTGAGGGATCTTTTATCGGAGGACGGTCATAATACTAACGTAGGAGACGAAGGGGGAGTAGCTCCGAATTTAAAGTCAACGGAAGAAGCTATTTCCTATCTTTCTAAAGCTGTAGAAAAAGCAGGTTATAAATTGGAAGAAGATATTGTTTTTGCTATTGATGCCGCCTCATCGGAGTTTTATAAGGATGGTTTGTATAAATTAACTTCTCTGAATAAGTCATTAGATTCAGATAAAATGATAAATTTTTGGGAAAAGTTGATTACCAATGTTCCAATATTCTCAATCGAAGATCCTCTCTCTGAAAATGACTGGGATTCTTGGAGGGCATTAACTGAATCTATTGGACAAAAAGTACAATTAGTAGGAGATGATTTGTTTGTAACAAATACTAAAATATTTGAAAAAGGAATATCATTTGATGTGGCAAATGCAATACTCATAAAGGTTAATCAGATCGGAACTATTACAGAAGCAATGCAGGCTATCAATATGGCTAAAGAATCAAAATATTCATTTATTATTTCCCATCGTTCTGGTGAGACAGAGGACACCTTCATTTCGGATTTATCTGTTGCAACTCAATCCTGCCAAATTAAGACAGGTTCATTAACGCGATCCGATAGGGTAGGTAAATACAATCAGCTGATTAGAATCGAGGAAGAATTGGCAGGCAGATCCGTTTATGCAGGAAAATCAATTTTAAAGTAGGTTTTATTTATCTTGACCGATTCAACGAATTCTGATTCTTTGATTCAATGATTCGTTTTTGTCTAAATTATTGGAATCTTTTAAGAAAATCTAACTTAAGGCAATTTAGTTTTTATATCACTGTTGTCTCAGTGTTATTTGTTTTGAATTTTTTTTCTGTAACAAATTTATTTTCTTCCTCGAGAGGAATTACACAACGCAACAATTATGTTGAGCTTATCACAGAAAATAGAATTCTACTGAAGAGTCTTATAGATATTAATAATTCCTTAAATATTAGGATTGATAGTATAACAAAAGACAAAGATTATGATCTTCTGGATCAAGTAATTAGAGAGTCTTTAGGCTATCTAGCCGCGGAAGATCACCTGATAATATTAGATAACTAATCCCTATATTTACAATTTGTATTTCTTTTACGATTTTATTATCTTATTAATAAAGTTGATTTAAAAATTAATATTTGGGAAATTAAATTGTCAAGATTACGTCATCCAGAAAAACAAAAAAATCAAGATAGCGAAATTTTACGAAAACCGGAGTGGATACGAGCAAGGATTCCAAGCTCGGATAACTTTAAAGAGACTAAAAAAATTCTTAATTCGTTAAATCTTGTTACTGTTTGTGAGGAAGCAAGCTGCCCCAATATTGGTGAATGCTGGTCCAAAAAACATGCAACTTTCATGGTTATGGGAGATACATGCACTAGATCTTGCGCTTTTTGCAACGTTATAACTGGAATTCCTGAAGAGTTGGATCCTTTTGAGCCGTATAGAGTATCAAGAGCGGTTAAAGAAATGCGGTTAAATCATGTAGTCATTACCTCAGTAGATAGAGACGATTTGCCAGATGGAGGAGCTGATCATTTTGCTAAAACTATTCTTGCTATTAGAAGGTATTCTTCCAATACAACTATTGAAATCCTTACACCAGATTTTCTTAGAAAGGAGGGCGCCTTAGGAATAGTGCTTGAAGCTAAGCCTGACGTCTTCAATCATAATTTAGAAACTGTACCCAGACTTTATTTAGATATAAGGCCGGGTGCTAGATATTTTAATTCCTTGAAACTCTTATATGACGCAAAAAAATCTTTGCCAAAATTATTTACGAAGTCGGGAATTATGTTAGGACTTGGTGAAGAAAGAAATGAGATTATGCAAGTTATGGATGATCTTAGATCAGCAGATGTAGATTTTCTTACCTTGGGTCAGTATTTGCAGCCTACAAGAAAGCATGCTCCTATCAAAAAATTTATTACTCCTGATGAATTTAGTAGATATAAACAAATAGCTGAATCTAAGGGATTCTTAATGGTATCTTCTAGTCCTCTTACTCGCTCCTCACACCATGCGGAGGAAGATTTTAAAAGGTTAAGATTTCTTAGAGACTGAATAAGAAAAAACATTGATTAATATTGAGAAGAAAAAACATCTTAATTTTTGTGCAAAAGAATTATATAAATTTGTTGCAGATGTTGAAAGTTACTCAAAATTTTTACCTTGGTGTAAATCCTCTATTATCAAAAGAAATGATGATAGTTATTTCATAGCTAAACTTGAAATGGAATATTTATTATTTTCAGGATCTTTTGACAGTAAGGTAACGTTGTTTCCCGAAGAGAATAAAATACACTCTCTAGGTATAAAGGGCCCTTTTAACTTTCTTGAAACAACTTGGATATTTGATGAATATGATCACGGTGCTTTGGTATCAATAAATTTGGAAATGGATTTAAAAAATAAAACCTTAGAAAAACTGCTGTCATCAAAAATAGAAATGATGATTGATAAATCTATTGAATATTTTGAAAAAAATGCAAATTCACTAACGTATAGATAAAGACAACATGTTAATTGCTTCTAACGAAGCCATTTTTCGTATGTAATCTCTTCCCTTATCTTTGATAATAAATTTCCTGCTATTTATTATATTATTACTATTAGATGTAGCAATATGAACTGTTCCAACAGGATTAACTTTAGTACCACCTCCCGGTCCTGCAACTCCAGTAATAGCAACAGCCAAATTTGCTTTAGAGTTTTTTACAGCCCCCAAAGCCATTTCTCTAGCAGTCTTGTCGGATACTGCGCCAAAACTATCAATAGTATTAGGATTTACATTTAAGAGATCAATTTTTGAGGAGTTGGAGTATGTGATAAATCCTATATCAAAAACCGCAGAAGAGCCTGGGATAGAAGTTAGGAAACTTGCAAGCATTCCTCCTGTACAACTTTCAGCGGTAGAAACAATTATATTTAATTTTTTTGCTTCCGAAATTAACCTTTCAGAGGACTGTAAAATAATATCATTATCATCCATTATAACATTCCAAGATAAATAAGAAGATATATTATTATTGATGTAAAAATTCCTGAGACTACATCATCTCCTATAACTCCAATAGCTCCCTCTATTTTTTCAATTTTATTAACTGGATAAATTTTGAGTATATCAAAAAACCTGAATATTAGAAATGATAGTAGGATTGCCTCAAATGAGAGGGGACAAAATAGCATAGCCAATAATTGTCCGATTACTTCATCAATGACAACTTCCTTAGGGTCTTCCTGATTAGCTTCCTTTAAATATTCTTTAATTAGGAAAAAGGATATAATTGATAAAGTGACTATTATGATTAATAAATAATACCTCACTTCTAAGGCAATAAGGGCAACTCCCAAAGGGAGAGCCGCAATGGAAGCTAAAGTGCCAGGAAAATATTTTGAATATCCTAGAAAACCAAAAGTAATAAAGATTTTTGTCATCTTATTTTTCCCATTGCGGTATTTGTAAGGAAACGATTGTTTGTGCTGCTACTCCGTTTTGAGAATTTACGAAACCCTGATTTTCAGTGGAAGATGCCTTAATATTAATTTTATTTTCATCTATTCCTAAAAGTTTTGAAAGATTTTTTTTTATATCTTTTCTAAAGGGTTCAATTCTAGGAATATCGCATATGATATTGGTGTCTAAATTAATAATTTCACCATCAACTTCATTTAAATAATTAAGAGCCTTATCTAAAAATATTTTAGAGTCTGCGTCCTTATAATTCTCGTTATCTGGACTGAAGTGAGAACCTATATCGTTTTTTTCCAGCGCGCCCAAAATGGCGTCGGTGATTGAGTGTATAACCACATCCCCATCTGAATTAGCTTTTAAACCAAAATTACTTTTTATTTTAACCCCACCCAACCTGATAAAATTACCCTCTGTAAAGATATGGATATCAAATCCTATTCCATTTTTATTAAGATGGGTTCCTTTTATTATTTTGTTATAAAAAATTAAGTCTTCATAATTAGTAATCTTAAAATGTGATTTTGATCCATCTATCTTTTGAATGTTTAATCCTGACGCCAAAGCAAGAGAAACATCATCTGTAAATTTTTTGTTATTTTCTTTATGAGCTTTATATATTTTTCTTAGTTTGAAAACTTGAGGTGTTTGCACCAAAATAAATTCTTCTCTACTTACTTCTTCAAATTTGTTCTCGTTGGAAAATTTCTTGAGGGTATCATCCACGTTAATTGCAGGAAAAGTGCCATCATTTTTATTTAACCCTTCTATACAATTTTTGATAATATCTTCCTCAATAATTGGTCTAGCGGCGTCGTGTATTAGTACGCAATCATCTTCATTTTCTCCAAATTCGAAGACTATATTCTCTAAACCTTTATAGGAGGAGGATTGACGTGAATCCCCACCAATTACAAATTTCCGAAGCTTGTTAATATTTTTTGATATTTTCATAAAATCTTGAATATTCTTTTTGGGTATTACAACCGTAATTGTATCAATGAAATTTAAACTGTTTAAAAATCGTAATAAATATTTCAAAGGTGAAATACCTGAAGATCCATTAAACTGTTTAGGTACGTTAGTGTCCTCATATTGAGCTCTTTTTCCTTCTCCTCCAGCTAAAACAAGGAAATGAATCATTTAAAACCCCTAGAAAATCTTAATAAAAAGTATATTTGCCTATTTAATAGGCATATTATATAAATGCTTAATAATTAAACAATAAATATAATGAATAAAGAAACTAACATATATGAACAAATTTTAAATTCAATGATCTTTCCCCTAATTGTTGTTAATCAAAATAAAGAAGTTCATATGATTAATTCATCGGGAGAAAGTTTTTTTCAAACAAGCTCTAAAATGATTATAGGACGATCTATAATGGAGTTTATTCCTTTTTCTTCACCTGTAATTTCTTTAATTGATAATTGTATAGAAAAGGAGTCTTCTTATTACGAATACAATATAGATTTGACTACTCCAAAAACTGGAATACATAAAGATGTCGATATACAAATTTCAAAGATTGTTAACGATTCTAACAAATATCAAATAATCTTTCTTGAAGATAGATATGAAAAAAATTTCATTTCTAGAAATAAAAATAGCGAAGATGGAAAAGCGATGTCTTACTTGTCGACGCTGCTTGCGCATGAAATTAAAAATCCTCTTTCAGGGATAAGAGGAGCAGCACAATTAGTAGAGAAAAGATTAGAGTCAGAAGATCGCGAGATGACAAAATTAATTTGTAGTGAGGTTGATAGAATTAAACGCCTTATTGATAACCTTGGTGTTTTTGATAGCTCTAATTCTTTAGAACTAAAATCATTAAATATTCATTCTATACTGAGACATGTGGGTGAGATTATTAAAAATACTTATGGGGACAAGATTATTGTTTCAGAGGAATTCGATCCATCTATACCAAATGTGCTAGGAAATGAGGATCAATTGATTCAAATGTTCTTGAATCTTGCCAACAATTCATGTGAAGCTTTAGTCGATACCACCACTTCTGGGAGGGTTATAATAAAATCTTCTTACGAATATGGTTATACAATCAAAGGAGTTGGAGGAAAGAATAAGTTAAGTTTACCAATAAAAATTTCTATCATCGATAATGGTCCAGGGATACCTCAAAATATTACCTCATCAATTTTTCAACCTTTTGTATCATCAAAAAGAACAGGAGAGGGTGGATTGGGTTTAACTATAGTTAATAAGATAATAAATGATCATAACGGTATTATAGATTTTGAAACAGATTCTGGGGGCACCACTTTCATAGCGAGGCTAGCATCCCCGAGGGCACCAAATGAATAAAAAAACGATATTGTTAGCCGAGGATGATGAGTCAGTAAGATTAGTAACAAC
>CETV01058231.1_pt1 | contig 19550 bp, 14 predicted proteins | sample 531451 | NCBI WGS metagenome assembly CETV01 (sample SAMEA2623155, study PRJEB7988) | marine metagenome | isolation source: saline water (ENVO:00002010), including | reverse complement strand
GAACAGCCACTTGCCGCTTTTCTCGATGTAGTAGACGTTCACGTCCGAGATGACCGTGTAGAAATTCGGCAGCGGCGACGTTTCGACGTCGGTCGCCTTCTTGCCCGTCTTGGCGTCGAACAAAGCCATGACGCGCGCCTTCTCGGGCGCGCTGACTGCGGCCTCGGGTACGCTCTTGGCAGCAACCTTCTCCACCGGCTGTGCCGCCTGGGCGCCGAATGCGGTGACTGCGGCCAACACGATGACGGATGCGCGCATGAACATACTCATGGGATTTCAATCCAGAAAACGATTGGTGAATAGTATATCATCCACGCAGCGAGTGGACAAGTGCCAGCCTGGCCGGCTGCTTGAGTTCAACCGTTGGGCGGGCCCTCCGCCTCATCCTCTGGAGGCGTTGTCGCGCCGAGTACAACGCGGGCACTCAGTCCAACGCCGCCTGGCCCGCTGTCCAGCGAAACAGTCGCCCCATGCAGCTTCGCCACGGCGCGAACCAGCGCGAGACCAAGCCCGTGGGAGGACTTCTCCACGCCAGAACCAAGCGCACGGTGCCGGCGCGTTCCGTAGGTCATGTTTCCGCGGGCATCAAGCCCGACGCTTCCGTAGAACGGCTCGAACACTCTTTCGCGCTCTTGCACGGGGATGCCGGGGCCCCTGTCAGCTACCGTCACCACGAGCGTACGCGTACTCGGCAAGCGATGAGCCTTGACGGTGACGGTGCTTCCTCTGGGCGCGTAGCGGATTGCGTTGTCGAGCAGCGATGCAACCATTTCTTGCAGCAGCTGCTGCTGACCGCGCACCCATAGACCCGCGTCAACTTGGGGCTCGATTCGCATCTGCTTGTCGGATGCTGCGCGCTCACGGAAGCCGACCAACTGCATGATCGCCAAGCTGAGGTTCGCCTTCTGGCCAGTCAGCCCCTGTTCTTCGAGCCCTTCGACCCACGCAAGAGACAGCATCGTCTCGACGAGCCCGGAGGTGTTGAGATTGATGGCCTCGATCGCCTTGAGCGAAGTCGAAATGGACTCGGGATCATTCAGCTCAAGGCCGTGCTGCGCGGTCTGCGCATGTGCGCGCATCAAGGCCAGGGGGCTCTTGAGCTGGTGAGAGAGGTGCCGGAAGAGATCGCGCTTGACCGAAGCCATCGCGATCTCCGACACCCGACCGGCGCGCGCCAGGCGCTCAATGGCCGCCAACTCGACAGGCAGCGCCTGGTTGAAGTCCACGTCTCGTTTGGGCACCATCGAAGCTAGCAGCGCGCCGAGCTCGAAGCCGCCGCTCGCCAAGTCGAGGTCGCCTGCGACGTCGGCCTGAGGCTCCTCGTCGCCGTAGTTCTTGACCTCCAGCCGGCGCTTCAACGCGAAGACAGGCGACATCAAGTAGTCCGCGACCCAAACGGCGATGATGGCCGCCAACGACATGGCCCCGAGAATCGACCAAACTTCAACGCCGGTTTCTGCAAAGGCGAGTGCCGGTGCGGCGACGACCATGACGAACCCAACCAGGGTCCAGTAGACCCTGGCTCGCATGGTTCCGGTCTGGCGTTCCTGGCCCCTCTTGACCAGGATGGTGTCGTCGTCAGTCCTCATTGGCCACAGCAGTATCGGACCTCGCCGACTCCAGCATGTAGCCCACGCCGTGAAGCGTCTTGATGGTGACTTCGGCGCCGGCGTCCTTCAGACGCTTGCGCAGGCGCGACAGTTGGTTGTCCACAGATTCTGGCGACGACCCTTCGTCGTCCAGGTTCATGAAGAACTCCTTGGCCACAGGGTGGTTGCGGCGCCTGAACAGCGCCTCAAGGATGGCGTGAGAGCGTCGAGGGAGCGTAAGAACCGCGCCGTCAACCAGGAACACGCCCTTGCTCGCGTTGTGCACCAGGTTGCCGATCCCGGGTCGCGGTGACTGCGGCTCAGCCCTCCGGCGCGAGATCGCGCGTAAGCGCGCCAGGAGCTCATCAGTCTCGAACGGCTTTGCCAAGTAGTCGTCTGCGCCAGTCTCCAGGCCCCCTACCCGGTCGGCGAGCGTGACGCGAGCCGTCAGGATGCACACCGGCGTCATGTCGCCCTTGGCTCGCATCCCCTTGAGGACGTCCAGGCCATCCATGCCAGGAAGAGTCAGATCGAGCACGACCGCGTCATACAGGCGCTGCCCACGGCGTGCCTGGTCAAGCATGGCTGCCGCGTGCACGCCATTACCCACAGGTGTGGGAAACATGTTCGCCTTGGACAACTCCAAGGCGATGGACTCAGCCAAGGTCGGCTCGTCCTCAACAACCAAAACGCGCATCTCGCTCGTGCTCCAGGGCCTCTTTTAGACATTGTTGCCGGGAAATCGCGACTGAAAACGCTGTATTGGGCCGGGTCGACCGACTTTCTTACACCTTCATACGAACAAGCCGGGCGAGCACCTCCTGCAGGTGTGAGTCCTCGTACGGCTTGGCCAGGTAGGCAGTGGCGCCCAGCGCCGTCGCACGCTCGCGGTGCTTTTCGGCCGTCCGGGAAGTAACAACAACGATGGGCGTGTCCTTGAACTCAGCCTTGCGGCGGACTTCGGCAATAAGCTCGAAGCCTCCCATGCCTGGCATCTCCAGGTCGAACACGAACAAGTCAGGGGCGCTCCCCTTGGCCAGCAGTTGCAGCGCCTCCAACCCATCGCGAGCGGTTTCGACGGAGTAGCCGCAGCGCTTGAGGAAGCGCGACGTCACCAGTCGGACGGTCGAGGAATCGTCCACCACCATCACCTTTGGTGCGACACCACTTGCGCGCTCTTCACCCGCGGCACGCGCTATTTCCGACAGTTGTAGCGGATTGACGACAAGGCCGACTCCGCCGGCGGCCATCGTCGTGCCTGCAACCATGCCCGGGATGTCGCGCACGAAGGGACCCAGGGGGCGGACGACGACCCGCGTCTGTGCGCCCACCGAGTCCACGAGAACAGCCTTGACGACGTTCGATTCCTTCATCAGGACCAGGTGACCTCGACCGGCACGGGCTGCCCCTCCAACGGCCGGGACACGGCGCGACATGTCGATCAGCTCGTGCTCGCAACCGGCAATGGTCGCCTTGCCCGCCAAATGGTCGACGACCACATCAACGCCGGCAGATACCGGAACGATGCGACGAACCAGGGTCAGCGGCAGCAGGCACTTGAAGCCGCCCGAGCTCACAGGAATCACGGACATGCTGGCAGCGTCGGTGGGCAACGTCAGCGTGAACTCCGTGCCCCTTCCGCGCGCGGAGCTCACCGCGACCACACCACCCAGTGAAGACAGCGCCGAACGAACCACGTCCAGGCCGACCCCTCGTCCGGCCAGCTCGCTCACACTGCCGGCCGTCGAAAACCCTGGCATGAAAAGAAGCTCACACGTCGCATCGTCTGAGAGCTTCGCATCTTGAGCTACCAGGCCGCGCTTCACGGCGATGGACAGCACGCGCTCCAGGTCGATGCCAGCGCCATCGTCGCGAACGCACACACGCACCAACCCACCTTCAGCTGCATCCAGCAACGGCGCGCCGATGACGATTCGGCCAGCAGCAGGCTTGCCGGCAGCAACTCGAGCTTCGGCAGGCTCGATGCCGTGCGCCAGCGCGTTGCGCAGGATGTGCTCGAGGACCGGCATGAGCTTGTCCAAGGCGGCCGCTGGGACGCGGCTGCCCGATTCGATGACGAGTTCAGCCTGGCGGCCGGCATCGGCGCAGGCCTTGGACACCACGCGCTCGAGCCGGCTTTGCTGCGACGCAACCGGCACCAGGAGGAGTTCGCTGGCGCCGCGCTGAAGCTCGTCGCTCAGCTCGGCACGCTGTTGCTCGGCGAGGTTCGACGCACGCAGGCCGTCGCTGAGCGCCCCGGCGGAGCCCATCGCGTCTTCGTAGGCCTCAACCAGGCGGCGCACGACCTCCTGCATCTGGGTGTAGCGGTCCAGTTCCAGCGGATCGAATCCTTGCGTCTGCCCTTGCGATTGCGACGAAGCAATGCTGGCGGCAGCCATGAGCTCAAGCTCTCGAATGGCGGGCGACATCCGGCGCATGTTCTCGTCGAGTTCACGCATCGCGCGTCCAACCTTCACCTGGTCCTCGAGTGCTCGGCGGCTGGCCATGAGCACTTTGCCGGACTTCTCACCGACGCGCCCAGCGAGGTGCACCGGAATGCGGACCGACCCGCCGGTCGCTTGTGCGGGTGTGCGGACGACATGCGCCGGTTTCCTCGCAACCGGAGCCGCATGCTCGAACCCAGGGGCCGGAGGAGCCGGCACGACCACTGTAGTTGGCTCCGGTGGCTTTTCCATCTCAAGCGCGGCTGCCTGCGGTTCCGATGCGCTGCCCGCAACCTCTTCGCCGTCGACCGCGCACGGCTGCTGAACGACGCGCTCGGTCGCGTGTTGTTCGAAGGCGGGCTCGCTGGTCGTTGCCAGCTGCGTCGTTGCAACTTGCGCCCCACCATGGAAGGACGATCGGGCAGCTTCGAGCTGCGAGCGAACAAGCGCCATGGCAGCCTCGAACGGCGCCACCATCTGCGACAGGAGAATGCCGTCTTCCGGCATCACCTCGAGCCGGTCTTCCATCGCATGCAATGTCGCGCCCGGTCCTTCCAGGCCCACGGTGCGGCACACGCCCTTGAGAGTATGGATGTGGCGCCGGGCACTCTGCACCGTGCCGTCGGCATCGGCGCCGCCTCGTCGCGCGGCAGCCAGTGCCTGGTCGATGGAGTCCATGCATTCCCAGGACTCCTCGAACATGAGGGTCAGGAGTTCTGCATCGGAGACCTCGAGTCGCGAGTTGCGCCCCTGCTGCACGTCGAAGAACTCCTTGCGCAGATCGTCGGGCGAGAGCGAGTCGAGTGCCGGCGGCAGCATGGCCAAGACTTCGGAGTCCATGCCGAACGCGAATTCGTCGTCTGCGACAGTTTGGGCCGTCGGCGACTCGCCTTCGAACGCGGCCGGCTCCGAGGCCGACACCTGCTCCAGCGACTGCTCGCTGGGGGCCTGAGCCGCATCCAGGACTTCCACACCAGCGAAGATGAGTGCGTCGCCAATGTCGTCATCGGCTGACGTGAAGTCGTCAACCACGTCATCCAAGGCCGCAGCCGCGGATGCCGACTCGTCGTCGACGCCATCAATCCCTCTTCCATGGCCATCGTCCGCTGACGGCGCTTTTGCCTGCAGAGGGGCCCGCAGAAGAGGCATCGCTTCGTCCGTAGGCTGGCGGAGCTCGTCTGAATGCCCGGCGTCCGCGAAGACCTGCGCCTGCGGTGCGATTGCCGGCTCGACTCCCTCGTCGTCGATCTGCGTTGCGTCAGCCGGCGCAGGATCGGGGACTTTCCCCTTGCCGCTGCTCTCAGCATTGACCTCGAGTTCGAGCTCGCGCTGCTCATCAGGTTCCATGTCCAGCATCGAGCCAGGACGCAAACGCGAAATGAAAAGGCTCAGGCGCGACAGCCCCTCGAAGAGCTTGGCACGCTCGGCCCCACTGGCCCAGAGGGTGGCATCGTGCACCTGCTGGCCTAAGGCGTCGGCGAACGCACCAGCCTGCGGCAGGTTCATGCACCGGGCGACTCCGGCGACGGTCACCAGGTGCTTTCTGACCCGGCCACCAATGAGCTCAGCGACACGAGTCGATTGAGGCGCGTCGAGCTCGCCGTTGCCGACAGACCGCAGCGAGCCCTCGATGACCTTGTTGAGCTCCGTGAAGTCCAACATCAGGGCGTCGCAGGCTTTCTGCACGGCAGTCGAACGCATCGACGACTGCATCGACGGGCACTGGTAGATGTCGTTTGTGGCAGCCATCATGTCGGCCAAGCCGGCAAGGCTGTCTTGCGCTTCCTGGTGACCCCACGACTCTGCGGCTTCACGCATCAGCAAAACGAGGGCGGCGCCCATCGTCCACTCGGCTGCGCTCGGCTCCTTGGAGGTCCACGAGGTCGTGAGTTGAACCATCATGGCCGCAACGGTTGTGAAGGCCGGGCTCTCGAGGCGGTGACTGTCAGCGGCGACCGAGGCCGCCATTTTGGCCACCGCGGATGGCGTCTTCGACAACGTCGCCTGCATGTAGGCATCCTGGAAGCGCTTGATGCCCTCAGCGAACTTGCGGGCCACGTCGTGCATGGAGGCAATGCTCGCACCCGGCTTCGTCAACGAATAGCGGCGACGCAGAGCTTTCGTTTCCGCATTGGCTGACTGCACCGATGCCAGGCCGAACATCAGCCGCGAGAACAGGAAAGCATCCGGCGTCGGCGGCGTGAGCGGCTCACCTTCGTCGAGCAAGGCCAGCAGCCGCCTGGCTTCGCCCGCGACGTCTCCGATGACGTCTGCTTGCAGCACCATCGCATGCAGGCACGCAGCCGACTCCAGCAGCCCGGACAGCGTGCGATACGGGTTCGCGGCTGCCACGCGGCGCAACAGGGTTTCGCTCGGCGTCTCGGCCAGATAGTCGCGAAGAGCGTCCACCAGTGCCGAACGACTTGCCGCCGGCGCAGCCGCCCAGTGGGCGTCGACCTCCATCGAGGGGGGCGCCGGCATGAAGAGGACCGGGGCCAGAGCTTCAGCAGAGTGCTCCAGCAAACTGGGCCGGGCCTTACGGATGACGCGGCCGAACTGCTCGTTCAAGGCGGCGTACGAAACTGCACTGCCACCAGAGAGGTCGCGCAGGTAAAGCCCCAGCGCGTTGATGCCGGCCGCCAGAGTCTTCACGCGCTCGATGTACTCGGCACGGTCAATTGACTCCGGCGGAACCGTCTCGATGCGCAGGGACAACTCCCGCAGTCCGCCCAGGTAGTTGGCGACGCCCCAGAAGCCGCAGAACGACGCGGCTCGGTACATCATGCTCAGGCTGGGGGAGAGTGGGTTGGCCTTGGGCATGTCGGAGAAGGTCCCCAGCTTGGCGGCCACGTCCTTCAGCTCCCCGTGCAAGGAAGCCGAGATGATGGTCAAAGCGTGGAGCCGCTGTGCTGCGGTGGCGACGGACGTCTCTTGCATTGCGTGCCCTTGGCTTAGACGAGCGTGTCAGCAGGCAGCGCTTCCACCAGCGAGCTGAGACCGGAGTTCAGGCGGCGGCGGCCGTATTCCACTGGAGCGCGCAGACCATCGACCCGGCCGACCACGTCGCCAGCCGCACGCTTGACGTCCTCGGCGGCTCGGGCAGATGTGCTCATGGCCACGGCATTGGAGCCGGCGCCGTCGGCGACCGAGCGCGCCATGGCGCTGATGGTCTCAGCCAGTGGGGCCAGCACACTCAGCAAGGCCTGGGAAACCGCACCGACATTTGCCCCGGCCACCACCTGGCCAGTCGATCGCTCGACCGACTCGGCGGCCGAACGTGCGTCGGCCTGCACGCCCTGGACGAGACCGGAGATGCGCTCGAGCGCATCCTCGCTTCGTTGCGCGAGGGCCTGAACCTCCTTGGCGACGATCCTGAAACCGGCGCCTGCGTCGCCCGCGCGCTCTGCTTCCAGCGAAGCGTTCAGCGCAAGGACGCCGATTTGCTCGGACAGCAATTCCAGGCTCTCGACGACGGCGTTGATCTCCTGGCTGCGCTCTCCAAGACGCTTGATGCGCTTGGACGTGTCCTGAAGACCGTCGCGCATCGCTTCCAGCCGTGAGGCGGCGTCTTGCGCAACTCGAGTCGCATCGGCAGAACGTGCCGCGGCCTCGTCAGCCGCGGTCAACATCGCGCGCGTGTCCAGCTCGATGGTACCGGACTTGGCCGCGCACTCGGCGAGGACCGCCGCAGCGGTATCGAGCTCGCGAATCACGGATTGACCGGACTCGCGCGCTTGCTCGGCAGCTTGCAGCACGCGGTCACCCGATTCGATACCAGCAGTCATCGCTGCTGCGGCAGCGCTGAGGCGATCACGCGCCAGCTCCAGCACCTGGTTGACCAACGTAGCGATTTCAGAGAACTCGCCGCCGGTTGCGGGCACCGAGATTGCACCCTCCAACTCGCCCTCCGTCGCCGCACGCAGGCCAGCGACGAGCTGTTCACGCGCAGCTTCGTCGCCACGGAACTGCTGCAACGAGCGTGCGTAGCGCTTGGTGAACTCGGAAGACACGCTGCGCAGGCCCCCCACGATGCCGGCCAGGCCGAGCAGCGCGAGCACGGCCGCGCCAGCGCCCAGCCAGAGAGCGCCTCGCGCTTGTAAGGCAGCGCCGCTCAGTCTGTCGGCGTGGGATTTCGCGAGCTTCGCGGCTTCGTACGCGCCGCTGAGCTGCTCTTTCGTCACCTTCCTGGCAGAGGCTTGGTGAGCCGACGCGAGGAGCGGCGCCAGGAAGGCGACGTCCTGGCGGAAATCGCCCGACGCCGCCTCGTTGGACAGCACCTGCAGGTCGTACTCGACGCGAGCCACCGACGCGGTGCCGAAACCTGCTTCGGCGTAGGTGTAGAGGCGCAGCGCCGACTCGTACGATTTCGATGCAGCACGCCCCGAGCCTTCCAGCCTCTTCACCAGGGAGGCAAGGTTGCCGGCCTCGCGGCCGAGTGCCTCGCTCAGCTCGGCAGAAAGGCTGGCTGGCAAGGTGAGCTGGCCGAGGGCGTCCCTGAGGTTGACCCATGCGCCATAAGCATCGGCAGCGGGCTGCTTCAGGGCGGGCAACACCACCACCGAGTTCGCACTGCCCACCACGTCGGCAAACGCCGCGTTGAGTACAGGCGTGCCCGCAACCGCAGACGACAGACGCTCGGAGCCGCCGCCCACATACGACTGCGCACCGTGGAGCACTTGACCGGCCGTGGTGCCCAGCAGGCGGGCCGCACCCTTCGAGTCAGCAGACGCGCGGGCGTTCGAGTTGGAGGCGACGGCCAGCGCCGCCGAGCCGACAATGAGCAGGACACCGATGACCATAGACATCTTGTGCCCACTGGAGATGTCACTCATCGAGAACGATGCGACTTGGATGCGTCGCCGGGCCACGGTGCTCATTGGACTTCTCTCCGGGAGGGGGACTTCTGCTGAAGTCGGGAATGCAGGCTGGCCGCGTCGACGAGGTTCATGGTGGCTGCGGAGTTGGCGCTGGAGACGCGTTCGTGGACGCGGTCCACCAGCAGCGCGAGTCCCTTCAGTGGGCCTTCCCCGAAAATGATGAGCCTGGACTTCAGGCTTGAGTGGCTACGCTCGATTCCCATCAACAGGCCGACGTCGACCACGCTGAGCATCTCGCTGTCGGTGGCGACGACGCCGACGACGCAGGTGGGCAGTTGGGCGTAGCCGGTCAAAGAGATGACGTCGGAGGGCATCACGACTCGCGCAACCTCTGCACACGGGACGGCCCAGCGGGCATTCGCAGCCTCGAAAGGCAGCAGGTCGCGTGGCTCGACATCTGCCGGGCCTGCAGCAGGCGCCATCAGCCCCTGTTGCAGGCGCAACAGCGAGGAGTCGCGGGAAGCGGTCATTTCTCAGTCGCCTCCGCGCCCGTGCCGAGTTCGAGGTGCTCGTCAACGGCGCGCCGCAGGTCCTTCGCCTGGAAAGGCTTGACGATGGAGCCATTGAAGCCCAGCAACCGTCCACGCGCCAGGTCGAAGACGCCACCCTTGGACGACATCATCAGCACCGGCACATTCGCGAAGGCCTCGTTCAGGCGAATCAAGGCAACCGTCTCATAGCCGTCGAGCTTGGGCATGGTGATGTCGACGAAGACCAGCTCAGGCTTGAACGCGCCCATCGCGGCGATGGCTTCGAGGCCGTTCTCGCACACTACCACCTCGAACTCGTCGCCCAGGGCCGACTTGGCTGCAGCGCGCATGCTCTGGCTGTCGTCGACGACCATGATGCGGGGTTTCGTGTTGTTCATACTCAGACTCCCGGCCGGGTGGACACACGGATGCTCTCCAGCAGCTTGCCCCGGGCCAGCAGCGTCTTTTGCTGCTCCAGGTCAGTGCTCAGCTGGGCCAGGCTTACGCCTTTGATGCGAGCGGCCACCGAAGAGGTGGGGCTCATGGACAGCAGCGCTTCCATCTGCAACTTGCCGGACTCGAGTCGCTGATGCAGCACGCCGCGCAGCGAATGCGCGAGCAGAGACTTCGCCTCGTCCTGCCCCATCTCCTCCTTGGCCAGCGACAAGATACGCTCCAGCGCGGCGATGGGGTCGCCGGCGTGCAGCGTGGCGAACACGAGCTGGCCATTCACAGCGGCGCGCAGCAGTTGCGCGGCCGCGTTCCCGTCCCTAACCTCGCCCACCATCAGCATCGAGCCTTTCATGCTCGAGGGATAGCAGCGCAGCGCGTCCTTTAGGTCGTAGGCGAAGGACTCGGACTTGGCCGGGACCTGGATGATTTGCCCAAGCCGCCCATTGGCCGCCAGGTACTCGTTGTGCATCGCGAACTCAGGCGGGTCTTCCACCGTCAGGCAGAAGTACCCGTAGGCCCTCACCCGCTCAAGCAGGATGGCGGCAGCCGTTGTGCTCTTGCCGTGGCCTGGGCCGCCTGTGAGCAGCACCAGACCGCCGTGTTCACCGAAGTTCGGCAAGGTCAGAAGCTTCATCACCTCGGGCGGAATGCCCAGCTTCTTCAGCTGCGGCAAGTCCGTGGAGATGCGACGCAGGATGTACAGCGTGCCGCCGACCGTGGTTTGGCGGTGGGCGCGCATCTGAATCTGTTGGTACTCGAGCTGCCAGTCAGACGGCGGCGTCATGTCCTGCGATTGGCGCCACAGGGCCAGCTCACGCAGGTGCTTCGCATGCTCGAGCAGGTCGCCGGTGGCCTTGACGGCGCCCGGATAGATGATGACTTCTTGGCCCTCGACCTCAGGGATGTACCAGTCGGTGACATCCCTCCAGGACATTGCCTTCGCGGTCTCCGCCGCGGGCAGGATTGCGTTCATACGCCTCTCCGAATTCGAAAAGAGCGCCCGAAGGTCTCCCCGCGGGCGCTCTTCCCGTTCTGCGTCCAGCGGGGCTTGCCCCGCCCCGTCGTCCGACTGCAATGTTCAGCTGGCGGCGTTGAAGATGACGTTGGCCGTGGTCGTGGCCGAGCAGGCGGCCTCGGTGGCACCCAGGTCGGCTTCGCTCTGGGCGGTCGTCTTCACGACCGTGGCGCCCACAGTCACGGTGCGGTACGCCTTCGAGGTGTTGGCCACGAGTTCGATGCAGGCCGAGGACGGCACTCCGCCGTAGGTGATGTCCACGGACGTGTTGCCGGCGCCGGGGGCGACGGTAACCGTGCCGTTCCAGCCGTTGACCACGTTGGAACCGACGACCATCGACGTCGGGAACGCGCCCTGGCTGAGCAGGAAGGCGGTCGTTGCACCCGCGTAGCTCGTGCGGCCTGCGAAGGTCGAGTTCACCTTGCCGACGATGGTCTGCAGGTTGCCCGACTCGGACTGGACACGCGATGTCTGGCTGGTACTCATCTGGCGCGAGATGATCGCGGTGATGGCGGCGATGATGATGGCCAGGACGACAACCAGCTCCACCAGAGTGAAACCGCATTGCTTATTGCGCGAAAACTTCATGTGAATGCTCCTTGGACTGACGGGCAAGTGTTAGACGAGAACGTGCACAATATATCGTGTACGCTGCGGCTTGACAAGTATGTTCTGACTTGTTACCTCCTGGGCGCGGATTGGTGCTGCTGCTGCTGCTGCGCCCGGTTCGCTGCGTCGCTCAGGCCCATCATGGCGTCGAACATCCAGCCGACAAATACGCCGATAAGAATCGTTGCCACAACCTTGGCGAAGCCGGCCTTGACCTTGATGCCTTCGATGCCGGTCTTGATGGCTTCCTTGCCGACGGTGTTCATCGCTGCATCGAAGGTGGTCGTCTTCGAGTAGATGGCCACCGTGTCCGCCAACTCGTCGGACAGCAGGCCCACATCCATTGCGCCCCCTTGATCTGCGCCAGAGCGCAGGCGCCCAACCATCTCGGAGAGATACTCGCGCATCCACGGAGACGATTGGCCGCGGATGAAGCGGATCGACGCCTCGATGGGGACGCCCGCCTTGATGAGCGCGGCCAGGGAAATCATGAAGGTCGAGCCCGTGTAGATGCGGTAGACCGACCAGGGCGGAATCCTGTCCAGGAACTTGCGAGCAGGCCCTGTGTAGCGCGGCATGCTCCACAGCGCAGCCCAGAACCCGATGACCAGGGCCGGTACTACCATGAACCAGGTCTTGGCCACGACGGCCGCGAGGCCGAACAACGCACGCTGGCTCGAGTCCAGGGCCGATGGCGGCACAGATTGCACCAAGCCCGGCGCCATCGTTGTCGAGAAGACCACCAGCAGGCAGATGAGCACGATGACTTGAACGGCCGGCGTCGCCAGCTCGCCGCGGACAGCCCTGTTGATGTCTGCGCTCGCCCTTGCAACCACGGCGGCCTGGTCGAAGGCCACCGCCAGGTCGCCGGACTTCTCGCCGGCCGCGATGATGATGCTCTCCGTGTCGCTGATGTAGCCGCGCGTGGCTTCCGCGAATTGCTTGCCCTCGTCCAAGGAGGACACCCAGGCCTTGAAAAGCGGCGCCATCGGCCTCTTCTTTTCCGTGTACCGTGCCAGCAGATGACGCAGCGCAGCATCCAGGGGAATGCCATCGCCGATGAGCGAGGACATTTTCTCGTAGAAGGCTGCGCGCTTGACGGCACCCATCTTGAACTGGACCTTGGCCAGCCAGGCCTCAAGGTCAGCGTGGGCGTTGTTCAGTTGCTTCAGTTGCATACGTGGTCCCGCGTCCTGTCAGGTGCCCAGGCCGAGCAAGTCGCCAGCTTCGCCGACGATGGCCGACTCCAGCGTGAAGTCGTTCAATAGGCCCAGCGCACCTTCGACGGCGGTAGGAGAAACCTCGCCGCGACGCATCTTCAGGATGGCGTGGTCCAACGCCGTAGTGCCAATCATCGAATCTGCCGGCTTGCCGGCCCGTTGGCTGCGCCAGTGGTTGTGCGCCTCCTTCAGGGAGTTGCTCAGCACGTAGTCGCGCAGGGCTCCATCCGGAATCACCATCTCAGCGCAGACCGTGCGACCAGCGATGCCGGTCTGGCTGCAGTGCTCGCAGCCCTTCGCGGACTCAATGAACAACGTGTCGCCTTCCTTGACGACCGCCCGAATTCGCTCGTGCAGTGCCTCCGGCAGCTCTTCCATGCCAGGGTGGTAATCGACGCGGCAGTGCTTGCACAGCGTCGGGACCAAGGTTTGGAAAATGAGGCCGGAGATGAAGCCTCGCCCCGCCATGACGTCGGACTGCACGTTCATCCCACGCAGGCGGCTGAAGATGCCCAGCGCCGATTCCGTATGGATGGTGGTCAGAACCTTGTGGCCGGACTGGACCATCGCCACCATCAGCTCTGCAGAGGTGCTGTCGCGGATTTCGCCGATCATGATGACGTCAGGGTCCATCCGCATCGTGTTGCGCATCGCGGCAGCGAACGGATTCATCTGCTGGCCCGGCGGCGCGTTCTTGTCCCGCGGGCGAGACACGGGAATCTGCGTCACTCCGTCGAGCACGTATTCGGGCGGGTCCTCGATGGACACCAGCTTACGGCCGAGGTCGGCCTTGCGGATGTTCTGCATGGCCGTCTGCAGCGTCGTGCTCTTGCCAGAGCCGGTCGTGCCTGCGATGACGATGAGCCCGTGAGGCGACGTCAGCATGTACTCGAGCATGTCGATGTGGTCCGGGGCGTACCCCAGGGCATCGAGCGACTTCACCTTTGCTGAAGCGGCGACGCGCAGGACACGGATGACAACGTCCATGCCTTCGTCCGGATACGCCGGCGAGACCTGAACCCGCAGCTTCACTCGCGCGCCTGAGGGAAGCGTACGCGACACCGACATCTGGCAGTCCGTCGACCAGCCGGTGGGCTTGGAGTCGTCATCAGCGATGGAGAAGAGGGCGCGACCAAACTGCACCGCGTAGTCCGTCTCCCACGAGTCCGAGTAGTTCTGCAGGCGCCCGTTGATGCGCATGCGCACCATTACGCCGCTTCCGCGGCTCTCGATGTGGATGTCGGAGGCGTCGGACTCGAGTGCGGCCTGCGCCAGTTTCTCGATGTCCTTGATGATGGCGTTGGTCTTTTCGTCGACACCTCCCGCCTCGCGCTGGTCCTTGTTGACGCGCACGATGAGTGCGCCGTCGGCCGTTCCGGAGGCCTGGGCCTTGCAGCCTGCATTCTCGATGCGCTCGAGAGCGGCCTTGTAGGAGGCGCTGCCGAAGTGGTCCTTCGTGGTGATGACCGCGAACGTATCCTTGAGTCCAGAAAGCTCCAGGATGAACATGTGCTGGCGCTGATTCTGGCCGAGCTCGAAGCGCCCTCCATCCTGCGAGGCCACCGCCGTGTACGGAGGCAAGTCGGACAGCGACTTGTACACAGGTGGCGGGACGACAGAGCGCTGCTGCGGCTGACGCAACGGTGCCACCAGAGCCTTCACGGTTAGAGCGTTCGCTGCTCCAGCCCGGCGCGCCACGGGAGGCGTCGACTGTTTCAGCTTTCCGGACTCGGCAGTGTCGCCTTTGCGCCGAAGCATGTTGAGTAGACTCATGTCTTGCCTTTCAGTGCGCGACCGCTTTAGCCGCGCCGCTGTTGCTCAAGGAATTCACGCAGCGCCTGGGGCCCAGCGCCCACACCGACACTGGCCACCAGGTATTTGCTGTTCCACAGCGATGGCGCCCGGCTCTTCAGGCGTGGATGCCGGCTTCGAAGCGACGACGATGTGGCAGCCTTGAGGCGCGTCACAGCGCGGTGGATGCCCTGGACTGGGTCGACACGCAGGGTCATTGAAACCGCGTCATCGGTCACAAGGACCTGCACGACCCCCACCGCCAGCTCGCCTGCTGTTGTTTGCAGAAGCTCACGCAGTTCGTCCTTCACATCTTGAAGGAGTGGTCGCGCGTACTTCGTGCACCAGACGATCTGATACTCGCAGTGGTGCGTCACCTCGCGACGCGTGCGCGGCCTGGGAATCTCCAGGTCATGCTGGCCGATAGGGGTGGGGTCGAATGACATCGGACGAGTTAGATACGGTGCACACAGCATATCACATACGCGTGCTCACTGCAATCACTGTCTAGGACGCGCGTCAAATGAGAACGGCCCCGCGAGGGGCCGTTGATGGTCGCTGCAGACTCAGCGCTGACCCAGCGGCACTCCGTTCGAGCCGCCAAGCGGCGCGGGCAGAGGCGGCACAGGCGGGATGCTGGTGCTGTCGGCCATCGCATTGCCGCCAGCCATGATCGGCATGGGCGTTGCCTGCGGAATCGCCGGCGGTAGCGGGCCTCCGATGGCCGGTGCGGCGCCGGAAGAGGCTGCGATCTCCGTGGAGGTTGCGGACTCGAGCTTCACTGTCTTGACACGTTCTGCGGCCTCGCTCGCGCGCCGCGACTTGGCCAGCGCGTACGCCGCCGGGAACGCCTCAGCGATGGCTGGGCGCATCCCGTCAGTCATCGGGGAATGCACCGGTGCATCCACCGTGTAGCGGTACTCGACCGTCACGCCTTCGGTCGTGATGCTTGCCACCGTCCACTTGCTGAGCAGGTCGCCCTCCTTGATGGTCAGCATCCGACCCCTATCGAGGACATCGGCGCGCGCGCGGCCGCCTACCACCAGCAGGTTCACCAGCTTCGCCGTGGGGGGCTGCCCCGCAACCGAGTCCATCTGGACGACCTCTGTCGGGGCGGGCACCAATGCCGCCGACGCCGGATCGAGGTTGGGCTTCTTCTTCTGCTTGGACTTCTTAGGCGGTTGCGATTCAGGCATCACGCTGAACGGCTGGTCAGCCACCGCGGTAGCGGCGGCCGCCGCCGCGGCAGGCTTGCCATCTGGCGCACCCTGCGACAGCTCTTGCAGGCGCTTGCGGGCTTCTGCCAGCGCAGTCTGACGCTGCAGCCCCTCCAGCTCTGCGATGGTGCCGACGGCGGCCTTCTTGGCCTGGTCCGTGCCAGCAGCGGTCGGCCGGCCCATCGGGACAGCCTGAACAGCTACGCTGGTGAGGGCCTTCCCGGGCGCAGCAGCTGAGGCGGCGCCGATGGGGCCCATGGCAGCCACGGGGGGCGCCGGGGTGATGGCGGAGGCCGCCGCCGCGCACAGCGTCAGCATGGCAAGCGTGGCTACCTTCAGGGTCGGGTTAGCGGGTCGCATAGTTCAGCTCCATGGTCCATTCGTTGGTCTTCAGGTCACCGCGGACGTTCTTCACCGAGAGTCCTGGGTGGCCGATGTAGTCGGGTAGCTCGCGCAGTTCGAACAGCGTGGAGCCCTTGACGGTCAGGGTGCCGACCCAGTAAGGCAGGGGGTCGATCCCTACGCCTGGCTGACCCACCTTCGGGTCCGCGGCCGCGGCAACGCCGCCCATCATCTTGTCCAGCGGCTCTGACTTGCTCAGCTCGTAGCGCAGGCCGTTCGCACTCGCCTCTTGCAGGCGCGACTCGAGTGCCGCGCGGAACGGCGCGTCCTCGCTCAACTCGTCGATGGAGTTGGTGCGAGGCTCCGAGTTGACCGTGTGGGTCGTGACAGCATCACTGCCCTCCACCCTGTCCACGGTCCAGCCGTTGTCCTCGGCTGCCTTGATGAATGTGGCAATGGTGCCCCCGCTCTTGCGATGCCACCTCAGCGAGCAGGTCAGCTGCGAGCAGTCGTATCCGGTCAGCGTCCATCCTGCGACGGTCAGCGGCTTTGCGCTCAGTTCAGCCAGGTACGCATTCACGAGGGCCGACACAGCAGGCTTCTCGAGTACCACCTGACGAATCATCGTTTGTCCCGCCTCCAGACGCTCGCGCTTGGCGACCGCTCGCTGTTCGGCTGCCTGCTGCTGCTGCAGAGCGTTGATCTGCAGCAGCTTGGCCTGGGCCTCCTGCTGACGCAGCTTGGTGACGTAGAAGTCGACGCCGTACCAGCCCCCGAAACTCACGACCAGGAAGCCGGCAGTCAGCGCGATGGCCGGGTTGATGCCGGAGATGCGCCGCACTCGCTCGGGCTTCGTGTTGGCCACGAGCTCGGCGAACGATTGGGGCACGACATTCGTGTAGACCTGGTCGAGGTTTTCCAGGGTCGAACACAGCTTTGCCTCACTGCCGTCGCTGAGGAACTCGCGCAGCCGCTCATGCAGCTGCGCAGGCTCGATGACGACGTCCATGCCCTGCACGGGAAGGCCTGCACGTACGGCGCACAGCCAGATGCGGCCGCTCTCGAGCGGCTCCACAAGCACCATGGCTTCGCCACCGGATGCCCTTGCCAACCAAGCGGCGCCGCAATTGACGCTTTCCTTTTTGTCAGCGCTCAGGCCGACGATGGTCAGCCCAGCCTCGTCTTCTGCGAGAACGCAGCCGAACTTCGCGCCGGTGCGCTTCGTGAGCGCGTCGATTTCCTTGCGTTCGGAAGTCGTGCCCGGCAGCAGATGCCAGTCGAGGGCAACCGCGACCGGCTTCGGCAGATTGGTGATCTCAACGATAGCCATGAGGATTCGGACTGCCCGGTTAGTTGATCTTCGGGTTCACGATGTGCGGAGTCACTGTCACGATGATGGTCTTCTTCGACTCCTTTGAGCCGTGCTGGCCGCCGGTCAGCGTATTGACAAGCGCCGTGCCGGTGATGCCGGAGTCGTTGAAGCTGCCCAGGGCCTCGCGCAGACCGTAGACATACGTCTCGCCGGACTTCAGGTAGACCGTCATCGGCAGGGCGCGCGTCGATCGCTGCGGCGTCGCAATGGTCTGGCCACCCGAGGAAACCGTGTCGATGCGGTCGATGCTCGAGATGTCCAGCATGCCTTTGACCAGTACGGTGTCGCCGTTCAGGACCACCGGCAGCACAGTCATCGAGAAGCCCTCGGAAACGGTCGACTGCTTCAGCGACGTCGACGTGCCGGCGTTCGCCACGGCGTTGGTCGTGACCTCGCTGAGATAGTTCACCTCGCGCATGCTGTTCACCGGCACCGCTTCACCCGACAGGACCATCTGCGTGCTCTCGACGGCCAGGTTGGTGTTGCCCAGCGTGCTCAGCGCGTTCAACATCAGCTTGGTGCCTGCAAATCGACTCGTCGAGCTAGCGCCCAGGATGGCGCTCAGCGTACCCAGCGCGGTGTTTGTCGGTTGCGGCATGGTCGACGTCACGCCGAAGTCCTTGGACAGCTGCGAGTACGCCAAGTCCCACTGCAGACCGAAGTCGCGGCCGCTCGACGCGTCGATGGTGTAGGCGCGAACCTCGACCGCCACTTGGCGTGTGCGGGACGCGTTGATGTCCTTCACGTAGCTTTCGACCGCGGCCAGCGTCGGCGGAGTGCCAGTCACAGTGATGGTGTTCGTGGTCTCGGACACCGTGAACGAAGCATCCTTGCCGTCGCGAGACACCAGGTTCTTCAGGTCATTTGCCAGGCCCTTCCAGAATTCGAGCCTGACGGCGTACTTGACGTCCTGGCCGGAGTTGGTCGATGCCGAGCCGCTGTTGCCACCGGAGGTGTTTCGGTTGCCGACAACGGAGCCCACGTCGGTCGAGCCGGGCAGTACGGCGATTTGGAAGACCTGTGTGTCGAAGCGGAAGACCTCGACGCTGCCGCCGCGGTACTTCCAGCTCATGTTCGCTTGCGCAGTGAGCTGGTTCATCAGCGCGCGCAGGTCCCCCTCGCTGCGGAAGCCAGCGTTCAGCGTCAGGGCCTCCGCCTCCCTCAGGACGTCAGGCGAAAAGGAGAAGCGCAGACCGGTCTCGCGCGACACCATGTTGGCGACGTCACGCAGGCTGGCCCGGTTCTCGAAGCCTACGGTCATCGGCGCCTTGAAGATGGCCGGCAGCTGTTCTTCCTTGAGGCTCACCGAGCGCTTGTTCACCCAGATGCCGTCGTTGTCTCGCACGCGGGCGCTGGTTGGCGTCTGCATGGCGGCATCGAAGCGCGCATCGACATCCGACGTCTGCTTCTGAGCCTCGTGCTTGGCGATGGTGTGGTCGACTACGGCGCAGCCGCCGAGGGTCAGGGCCGCGGCCAATGCCAGCGACGTCATGAGGATGTTCTTCATGGGTTCTCCGAGACTTTCTGAGTGGGCTACCGGTTCAGTAGTCCAGTTGCACGGTGGCCGGGCGCAGTTGCGGCTGCGGCTTCGCAGGAGCCTGGACTCGCGGCGCCACCAGTGCAGGGGCGTCAGTGGCCGCCTCCTTGATGTCAGGGATGCGGTGCAGGCGGACTTCAACCACGCGGTTGCCGCGGAAAAACTCGATCTCCAACGGGAAGTCGGCGTCACGGTAGGCGGTGATGACCTTGGCCATCGCGCCGGTTGAGCCCAGCAGCTCCCCCGCGAACTCGACCTTCGCGTCCACCGGGTAGTCGATGACGCTGTCGCCGCGCACGGCATTCCAAACCAGGTTCCAGTTGGCTGCGCTGGCCCAGCGGCGCAGGTTCTCGCGCAGGGTGTGCTCGGGCGCAAGGGTCCAGATCACCTCCTTGATCTCAACCTTCGGCGCCTTGGCGACGACGGTCTCTGGCGCAGGGGCTGCAGCCGCGGCGACCGCCGGCACCGGCGCGCTGGTTGCAGCGTCAGCGGCACGGACTTCAACGCCTGGGGCGCCGACGACAGGCTTTGTCAACTCGTCCTTGGCGGCCGGCACGAAGAACATGACTTCCGTGTTTTTCCAGTCCACGTGCGCTCGCATGTCGCGCTCGGCC